>QWCQ01000369.1_pt1 | contig 33636 bp, 25 predicted proteins | sample 1972701 | NCBI WGS metagenome assembly QWCQ01 (sample SAMN09866704, study PRJNA288562) | Human gut metagenome isolate pre4_stool, whole genome shotgun sequencing... | reverse complement strand
ACCAGCTTCGTTAGAATAAACACCACGGGCAACACCCATTGATATTACCTTAGATAAAGCAGCTCCACCAACTCCTCCAGCAACCGCCTTTGGATTGAAAGCACCTTTGAAGATATATCCAAGAACTCTTGGCACATCACCTATGTGCATGATGATAATGATTATACCAAATAGGATATATAGGGCTGCCATGATTGGAACTAGTTTTTCTGTAACTCTACCAATTTGCTTTACTCCGCCAAACACAACGATTGAAACGATTATAAAAATAACTATAATAGCAATTGTTTTGATAATATTTTCGTTTAAGTTAGTTGCAGCAAATACATTTTCAACAGGACCTGCTGCTGATAGAGTTTGAAGAGTTATTGATGGTAGGATTTCAATCATAAAGAAGAAAGCTGCTAAAGCTCCCAAAGCCTTACCAAGACCACCCTTCATTCCGTTCTTTAACATATAAGAACATCCACCAACGAAATCTCCGTCGTCGTTCTTCTCCCTATATTTGATAGATAGGGCAACTTCTGCAAACTTAGTTCCTTGACCAATAATTGCAGCTATCCACATCCAGAATATAGCTCCAGGACCTGCCGCAAATATAATGGTTGGAACAACGACTATATTTGCTGCTCCAATTGATGAAGCAAGAGCTGTAGTCATGGCTTGGAAGGCAGAAACTGTACCAGATCCTTCTTCACTTTTAGAAAACATCTTTCCAAAAGTTTGACTCATGATGTATGGGAAATATCTTAATTGAATAAAGCCAGTTCTAATATTAATAATTAGTCCGCCACCCATAACTAGGGCAAGAAGTGGCCATCCCCACAGCCATTCCGTAAATGATTTAATAATTTCTAGCATAATTTACTCCTTGTAGAAAATCACAACAAACCACCATCTTTTTCATTTTATTATCCAAAGTAGATGTAAACTTTAGATAATATAGTCTATCTAGGAAATTTTAAATAACCTAGATTTAGACAAGAAAACTTTCATATTTCATGAAATATAACTCATCTTAGCAACCTATCTATATCATTTTTCATAATAAAAAGGTTTACTAGTGTGACCTTGTAATTATTATACGAAAGAAATCGTTTTTATATAAGACAAATACATATTTTATTTTTGTAAATAGAAATATATTTGTCTTGATTTCGAATCTATATGATATAATTGTTATATCACAGTAGGCTGATAGAAAAAGAGGAGATGATTCATATAGCTAAAAAAACAAATATCCAAGATGAGTCCACTTATTTTGAAACAAATAAAAACAAACTTCCCCTTATAGACTTGGGAGATGAAATTTTCACTGAAAAGACAGAACCACTCCTTCATACAAACGCAAGGTTTTGGATCATAAAAAAGGGGTCTGCCCTTGTAAATATTCAAGGAGAAGATGTAGAAATAAAAAAAGGATCTATGGTAGGAATCCTTCCCTGGTATTACACTCAGATAAAGGAAGTGACCGAAGATCTTCTTATGGATGTAGTTGTTTATGATTTGGACTTTATAAATATCCTCTTTAAAAGAACCAATGATTTATTTATGAAAGACTACTCCCTAAGCAAGTTAGTTTCTGACAATATTTATGTCACACTTTCAGATGAAGAAGAAAAGGAAGTAGCAGCTATCCTTGATAAGCTCAAAAATGAACTTGCTAAATACAAACAAGGTGATAAGTTTTCTAACCATATGATTTTTGTAAAACTTATGGAAATCGTCGTGATATTTGAGAAAAATACAGATTTTTCTAGTAAAAAAAAACTAAAAAATAAGCACGATATCCAAATATTTCACTATATTTGGTCCAATTTAAATGAAAATATCAACCTTAAAAATATATCTGAGAATTTTTATCTAAGCCAATCTCAGATCAGCAAATATATCAAGGAAACTACAGGTCTAAGCTTTAGTTCACTTACATCTATGATGAAATTAATAAAGCTTATGGGTTATCTAAACTTTTCTCAAATGAACTTAGAAGAGCTTTCTGTAATATTGGGATTCAAGGACCCATCACATCTTTCCAAGTTTTTTAAGGCAAAGCTTGGTATAAATACAAGTGAATTTAAAAACAAAACTAATAACCATATAAGAAAAGTCATAGATTTGGGTAAAATGGAGGAAATAACTTCATATCTATACAAATACTACTATATGGATTTAAACCTTGAAGATTTGTCCATAAAATTTAGGCTAAATCCTACAGAAATAAACAATTCCTTTGATTTTTACCTAGATAAGTCTTTTGATTCCTACTTAACCTATGTAAGGATTATAAATGCTGCCAAAATCCTTCTAATAAAAGATGACACGGTAACAGATATAGCCTATACTGTTGGTTTCAATACGACTAAGACCTTTAATAGAAATTTTAAGAAAATATACGGAATAAATCCAAGCGATTTTAGAAAGAAATTAATCTATCAAACAGAAATCCTATAAAACACAAATTTCAAATATAACTATAAATCCATACAAAAAATCCACCCCTAAAAGGTGGATTTTTCTAATATTCTATGCAATTTATTTTTGATTTAAGTTTCTGTCAATATTTTTCACGAAGTCTTGTGAGTTGGTTACCATTGTCTTAGCTGTTAATGTTCCCCTGTCTGATAGTTTATTAACGGCAAATTCTTGGATATCAACTGTATACATGAATACTGGTCTTATTTCTCCATTGATTTCATTGTATGATGGAGTCATATTACCTGTAGCAATTGTAAATAGAATTGCTGATGACATGATTACTGTTGATGATTGTTTGATGTTTCTTCTCATCTCATCTTGAGCTTCGTATACGTTGTTGTAAGTGTCGTTAAAGGTATATCTGTCTCTGATTGTTCCAGCTATTACTAGGTTTACATTATTTCTAATTGCAGCTGCAACAAATCCAGTTTCTATGCCTTCTTTTTCTACATACTCTTTGATAGAACCGTATTCGTTTACTCTATTAATTACTTCATAGAAGTTTTCTCTTGTATTTTGGCTATTTAGATATTCTTCTTGACCTTCAACTGTCTTAAACTTAGCTCTTTCAAGGTCGTAAGCAACAGCTGCTGTACCACAGAAGATTGCATTTGCATATCCATTTTCTACAAGTCTAGCTAGAGCATCGTCACTTTCTTCATCAAGAGATGTTGCTGTACCAAGTACCCAAGTTACATAGCCATTGTTTTCTTTTTCATATTTTAGGATTTCATAAAGTTCGTCGTAGTCTTTAGAAAAGGCAGTTTCTCTTGATCTTCCTTCTCTAAATCCAAATGTTGCTTCTTCTTTACTAGATTTATCTACAAAACCTTCTGTATAAACATAGATTCCTTCAGATCCATCTTCTTTACGTCCAACAACGACTTTGTCACCTTTTTTAAGGTTTCTAAATTCTACAACGTCAACTCTTTCATTTCCTGGTTCATCTATTGCTACTGCAACAGTATCCATTCTAGATTGAAGGGCTAGTACCCATTTATCATTTATCTTGAAATATTCTGGGAAAACTGATAGAGCGTGATAACCTTCTGGGCTTATTCCGTCTTCTTCTACTTCTACAAGTTTAGCATTTGGAAATTTATCAAATTTCTCATCAAATTCTTTAGGGAAGTATTTTGGCATTTCAAATTTATAGTCCATCATCTACTCCTCTCTTCCTTGGCTCATTGCCTTTTTATCTTCAATAGAAGCTTCACTACTTGCTTCTTCTACTTCGTAAACGTGTTCTTCGTCATAAGATAGGTATTCTTCTGGAACAAGTTCTTTTTCTAAGTTCACTACAAAGTCTTGAACATTTGTTACAAGAGTTCTTACAGCGATTCCTTCTCTAGCAGCAGATACTTTTCTAACTGCGTTTTCTGTAACATCTACTGTAAATATAAATACTGGAACAATATTGCCATTTTCATCTACCCTATAGCTTGTAGCTGTCTCTGCAGTTGAAGCTGAGTGGAGGGTTGTAGCAAGACAAATAATAAGATTTGACTTATCTGTAGCAACTCTTACATTGTCCAAAGAGTCATATACATTGCCTGTAACTTCTGGAAGTGGTCCATCATCTCTAATAGATCCAGCTAGAGTAATTGGAACTCCTAGTCTGTTTAGAGTTTTAATAAATCCATCACGAACATTTCCTTCATTTATGAATTCATCTATAGAACCAACTTTTCTTATAGCATTTAGTGTATCCAAGTGGTTGTAGTGGCCTAGCGGATCAGATTCTTGAGTATAGATATCTTGACCAAGAGCTGTGTTTAGATAACCACCTTCAAGGTCGTGAGTAGCCATAGCATTTCCACCAAGAAGAGCTTGAACATATCCGTTTTCTGCAAGTCTTGATAGACCATTTCTTGTATCATAGTCAAATACAACAGCAGGTCCTAGAACCCAAGTGATATTTCCTTCTGCTTCTTTTTCAGCTCTAAGTAATTCGTAAAGAAGTTTGTAGTTTGATGTATTTGATGCCTCAACAAAATCTCCTCCACGAGAAAAAACTTCCTCTGAGAAACCTTGCGCATATTTTAAAACACCTTCACTACCATCAGTCTCGCTAGCGATAACTACCTTATCACCTTTTTTAAGGTTTCTAAACTCTCTTACAAATACCTTTCCGTCTTCAACAACTGCAACGCAGTCTTGAGAACTTCTTTCTGGAATTTGCCAAGATCCATCAACCTTATAATAAGTTGGCATGTGGCTTGTTAAATAAAAACCCTTTGGGCTGACACCATCTTTTGTAACTTCTGCTGTAGTTACATCTTTAGCAGAAGCATATTTTTCTTCCGAAAAATTAGGTGGTGTAAATAATAAGTCTTCTCTCATTTTTTCCTCCTATTTCTTTAAACGATCTCTTATAATATCATATTAGTTTAAACTTAGGAAATCAATAACTATTCCTGATGCAAACGGACATATGAACTATTATTTCTGGTATATTAAACATTTACCCAATTTGTTTGATTTTTTAACAAAAAACTTTACCAATTGTTTGGTAACGGTATTTGATATTTATATTAATTTTATTTATTTGACAAAGGTAAATTTCGAGTATAATTAAACTAGATATTAGATATATTAAACCTCAAGGAGGACTTATGAATAAACTTATGAAAATAAAAAAATTCATACCTATATATTTTAAGGCTATGAGAAACAAAAATACACCAAAGGCTGCCAAGTTTTTAGGTATCCTTGCAATCGCCTATGCGATTTTGCCAGCAGATGTGATCCCAGATACCATTCCAATACTTGGAGTACTCGATGATGCAACCATTCTTCCCCTATTAATCTATCTTACAACAAAGATGATTCCGGAAGATATATACAATGAAGAAAAAGTAGCTGTCAAATAGTTCTAAAACCATTAACTTAATTTACGCTATAAATAAGAATAATAATATTTTAAATATAAAAAGTGTATCAGCCTTTTTCATACCATTGAATTTGGTTGATACACTTTTTATAAACAATTATATTTATTTCTGTCGATTTAAAGAACTATTCTTTCATTTTACTTATTTTTTCAGAGAATCTATTTACCTCTTTTTGTGCCCTTTCATCATCGCCACCATAAACTTCACTACCTAGTCTTGAGTAAAATTTATATATATCAGATCTTGTATCAGACAAATCCTCATACAATTCAGAGCGCAGTGAAGAAATATTTTTATACTCATCTGAACCTAATTTAGACCATTCTCCATAGTCTACGCTATCTTGAGCATCATTTATAACACCGGAATAAAATGCATCTTCCAAATCATCTGCTATATCTTCATATATATCCTCTTCTTCATCACAAGCATCTTCATAGATCCCTTTTAATATGCCATCTAAGTCATCATATTTTTCGTATTTAGATTTATCTGATTTTAGTATTTGATTTGCATACTCAGCGCTGTATTCTCTTAGTCTAATTCCTAAACTCTTTTGCTCTTCTACAATTGATGCATAATATTCTTCTATAACTTCTATATTTTGCTTATATAAGTCATAACTATTTATTTTAGCTTTAATTTTTTCATTAGAATCCTTTAATTTTTCAACAGTATTTTGAACATCACTAATAGCTTTACTTTCAATTGAATCTAAATCACCTTCTCCTGCATTCTCATTTGCATTTTCGGGTTTATCTTCTTTTTCAGGTGGTTTTTCGGAATTTTCATTAGTATTTTCTTCTGTTTTAATTTTGTCAATAACTGTTTCAGTTTTACTTTTTTGACCGCTACATCCAGCAAAAATACCACAAGCTAGTATACATATAAAGATTTTTTTTAATTTCATAACTTCTCCTAATTTATTAAAAATATCTCCTTTACTGAACATTATATATATATATATATAATGTCAACTATTTTATAGTATTTTTTACTATATTAAAGTTCATTTTCACCTTTTGTTTTTTATTTTTTTCTCTAAAAAACCCCGAAATCCAAATTAAGGATTTCAGGGTTAAATAAAGTATTTTTTATTCTACTGTTACAGATTTAGCTAAGTTTCTTGGTTTGTCTACGTCTATTCCTTTGGCTATTGATGTGTAGTATGCCATAAGTTGAGTTGGAATCACAGAAAGAATTGGATACAAGATATCTATTGTTTCTGGAAGTATTAGTGTTTTTTCACTTACCTTTCTTATTCGCAAGTCGTCTTTGCTTGTTATAGAAAATACTTTTGCTCCACGACTTTTAACTTCTTCTACATTGGATAAAGTTTTATCCAAGAGATTTTCTTGAGTCATTATCGCTATTACTGGAGTACCTTCTTCTATCAAGGATATGGTTCCGTGTTTCAATTCTCCTGCTGCAAAGGCTTCTGTATGGATGTATGATACTTCCTTTAGTTTCAAGGCAGCCTCGATACTTGTTGCATAATCCAATGATCTTCCTATATAAAACAAGCTCTTGCTATCTTTTATTTCGTGAGCAAATTCTTTGATAGATTCATCATTCTTTACAAGCTCGTCCACTTTTTTAGGAAGAGTTTTAAGTTCTCTTAAGATATTTTCATAAGATGAAAGGTCAATTCCACCTAGTTTTAGAGAAAAATCTAGAGCTAACAAATACAAGTTTACAACTTGAGTGATGTAAGCCTTGGTACTAGCAACTGCAATTTCTGGTCCTGCATAGCAATAGATAGATTTTAGAGCTTCCCTATCCATTGATGAGGCAAGAGTGTTTGTTATAAGCAAAGTCTTGGCATTTTTTTCTTTGCTAAGTCTAAGAGCCTTCAAACTATCGGCAGTTTCCCCTGATTGAGATATCAATATTACAAGAGTATTCTCATCTATAAATGGATCGTTGTATCTAAATTCTGAAGCTATATCGCAAATTACTGGGATTTTCGCTATTTTTTCAAAAGCATATTTTCCTACAAGTCCTGCATGGTAGGCTGTTCCGCAAGCTACTATATAAATCTTGTTTATATCTGCGATTTCTTCTTTATCAAAAGAGTTTTCTTCAAAATCAACCCTATTATCTTTTACATTTACCCTCAAAAGTTCATCAATGGCAGAACCTTCTTCATTGATTTCCTTAATCATAAAATGATCATAGCCGTCCTTACTTGCAGCATCTACTGACCATTCTATGGTCTTTATTTCTCTAGAAACTTCACTATTATTCTCATCGTAAATTGTGTAGCTATCGCCATTTATATCGACCAAGTCTCCATTTTCAAGATAAATAACATCTCTGGTGTACTTTAGTAGAGATGGAATGTCGCTTGCCATCATAAAGGAATCTTCCATTATCCCTGCCACAAGAGGACTTTCTTCTCTGATTCCAATAAGCCTATCTGGCTCGTCAGCAGATATAATGCCACATGCATAGGCTCCTACAAGTCTTTTGCGAGCCTTCCTTACAGCTTCTAAGAGATCTCCTTCATAATACTTTTCAAGAAGTACTGCTATAACTTCTGTATCTGTCGAAGATTTAAACTCATAGCCTTCTTCTTCTAATTCCTTCTTAAGGTCTCTATAGTTTTCTATGATTCCATTGTGGACTACAGCAATCCTACCGTTATTTGAAAGGTGAGGGTGGCTATTTACATCGTTGGCCTGTCCGTGAGTTGCCCATCTGATGTGTCCTATGCCGACATTTCCTTCGATAGGATTTTCCTCCAAGGCCTTCTTCAAGTTATTAAGCTTTCCGGCTCTTTTTACACAAGAAATCCCACAATCATTAATCACAGCTATACCTGCTGAGTCGTAACCACGATATTCAAGTTTTTCTAGACCATCGATGATTACTTCTCTTGCATCAAGCTTTCCCTTATATGATACTATTCCGCACATAGTAACCTCCTATTTAGTTTTTATGAGGCCACTGTATCTTCTCTGTCCACAAGATTACTCCTGTGTTTTGTCTAATACTAGGGCTGTGAACCCAGACAGCTCCCGCCGAATTTTCGATAACTGCCTTCCTCGTCATCCCATTGGGATCTGGCGCTTCTCTGTTTTTACCTCATCTTTATATTATACCCTAGAAATTTGGGCAAAACAAAATCCTCCGGACTTGCCAGAGGACTCATTTCAGATTAATAAAGCTAAAATTATAAGAGGTGAAAGTATTAATAATACCCAAGGCATAAATACCTTCATCGCTGCAAGAAACATAGCTAGTTGGTCATTATTTTCGAGATTATCCTTATCTAGGAGCCTCTCTTTTTCATAGATTTCTTTTTGGCTTTTGCCTTTAAATCTATCTATCGGAGCCTTCATATAGCGCTCATTTCTTCTAGCTCTTCTTCCTTTTTAGCTTTTTCTATTTTATTTTTCTCGAAAGCCTTTTGCTTTTCTTCTTCGCTTACATCAAGCAAGTGGCAAGCTACGAAGTGACCATCTTCTCTTTCCTTAAGTTCTGGCTCAAATTGGGCACAGATATCCATAGCATACTCGCATCTAGTATGGAATCTACATCCTTTTGGAGGTTTTACCGCTGATGGTATGTCTCCTTCGATGACTTGTAGCTCTTGGCCTTGGTCTACGTCTGTTCTTGGGATAGCACGTAGGAGAGCCTTGGTGTATGGATGGAGAGGATTTTCGAAGATTCTCTCTGATTCACAAAGCTCAACCAAAACTCCTAGATACATTACTCCAATCCTATCTGATATATATTTTACAACTGATAGGTCGTGGGTGATGAAAAGATAGGTTAGGTTGTTCTCATCTTTAAGGTCTTGAAGAAGGTTTATAATCTGAGATTGGATTGATACGTCAAGGGCACTTACTGCCTCATCACAAACTATAAAGCTTGGCTTAAGGGCTAGGGCTCTCGCTATACCAATCCTTTGTCTTTGTCCACCTGAGAATTGGTGAGGATATCTATGAAGGAAGTAAGGAGCAAGTCCACACTTTTCCATAGTTTCTCTTATATATTCGTTATAGCCTTTTTCTTTTCTGCTCTTAAAGAGCTCGTGGCCTAAGACACCTTCGCCTATGATGTTTCCTACAGTCATCTTTGTATCCAAAGATCCGTAAGGGTCTTGGAAGATCATTTGTAGGTCCTTCCTTAAGGCTCTCATCTCTTCGTTGTTAAGCTCAGATAGGTCGATTCCGTTATCCCTTTGCTCTTCAAGCTCAGCAAATCTCTCGTCATTTTCGAGAGTTTTCCTATAGGTTTCTATAGCTTGATCTTTTTCGTCAATTTCTTTAGTCTTGGCGTCTTTTTGGCTGATCAAGTCCTTGTATTTAGGATCACTTTCTAGGAAATTATCATATTCTTCCCAAGTTCTTGATCTCATTTGAGTTTTTTGCTCAATTTCTTCGAGCTTTTCTAGGATGCCAGCTCTTTGTTTAAGGATGTCATATTTTTCCTTAAGCATAGTAGCTACCTTGTTTAGGTCATCGCTTGCAAGAAGACCTCCAGCAATCCTAACCATATTTAGGTAGTTTTCCTCTAGCTCACGACGCTTAAACATAGCCTTTTCGTTAAGCTCTGCTCTTTTTTCGTCTGTATCAGCATTTTCTAATTCTTCATAAATCTTATTTAAAACTTCAATTTCTTCGTGATACTTAGGAAATTGGCTAGGAATCTTCTTGATCATATCTAGCATGTAGGCTGGAGCAATTTCTTCTATGGTCTTTCCATAGTAAAGAGTAGTTCCTTCTGTTTGATCATAGATTTGTAGGAGGGTTCTACCAAAAGTAGACTTACCACATCCAGATTCTCCTACAAGACCCAAGGTCTCTCCTTCATAGATATCTAGACTAATGGACTCATTAGCGTGAACATACTCGCCAGGTCCTCTGTTAAATATAGATTTTTTCTTAAGAGGGAAATACTTCTTTAGATTTCTTATCTTAAATAAGACTTTTTTATCACTGTTCATTCTCTTCCCTCTCCTTTCTATTTGGATAATGACATCTGATCTTTTGGTTTTCATTTACTGAAACTAGATCAGGCATCACTTCTATACATTTTTTAGTAGCGTATTTACACCTATCTGCAAACTTACATCCTTTCGGAAGGTTAAGTGGGTGTGGTACTGAACCTGGGATGATATCAAGTCTTTCGTTTCTATCTGATGTGATAGATGGAATTGAATTTAGTAGGGCTACGGTATATGGGTGGTTAAAGTCTGTGATGTCGTGTTTGAAGATAAATTCAACTGGAGATTGCTCCACGATTTGTCCGCAATACATTACAGCAACTTCGTCAGCCATTTGATTTATTACTCCGAGATCGTGGGTAATAAAGAGGATTGATGTACCAGCCTTATGCTTAAGATCATTCATTAGTCTTAGTATTTGGGCTTGGATGGTAACATCAAGAGCTGTTGTAGGCTCATCTGCTATAAGTAGTTTTGGCTCACAAGCAAGGGCCATGGCGATCATCACCCTTTGGTTCATCCCTCCAGATAGCTCGAAAGGATATTGCTTGGCCACTACATGTGGATTAGGAATTTTTACAGCCGCAAGGAGCTCCTCGCATCTTTTAGCTGCTTCCTTCTTATTCATTCCCTTATGGAGTATAAGAACTTCTGAGATTTGTTTCTCTACAGTAAAGACTGGGTTAAGAGAGCTCATTGGCTCTTGGAAAATCATAGATATTTTATTGCCTCTGATATGCTCCATTTGGCTAGTCTTAAAGTCAGATATTTTTTCTCCATCGAATATTATCTCACCATCGTAAATCTTTTGGTTTGACTCAAATAGTTGGAGAATACTCATAGCTGTTTGACTCTTACCAGATCCACTTTCTCCAACAAGACCCAGAGTCTTACCAGCATCGACTGTAAATGATACGTCATTTACAGCCTTGATAAGACCACGTCTTGTTTCAAAGTAGGTGTGTAGATTTTTTATTTCTAATAAACTCATTTTATAACCTATCTTTCATTTGCTCTTGGGTCGATGGCATCTCTTAGGGCGTCACCGATTAGGTTTACAGAAAATGATGTCAAGAATACTGCAAGTGCTGGGAATACCCATCTCCACCAGTAAGTGTTTAGTACGTCTGATGATTGAGCTGCAGTAAGCATATTACCCCAAGAAGGAGTTGGCTCTTGTACACCAAATCCTAGGAAGGATAGACCAGATTCTGTTAGTAAGTTTCCTGCGTAACCTATGGTCGCATTTACTATTACTATTGACAAGATATTTGGGAAGATGTGCTTGATCATAATAGACCAATTCTTAACTCCCAAGGCTCTTGCTGCTGTTATATAGTCTCTTTCTCTTTCGGCAAGGATTTGTCCACGAACAAGTCTTGCAAGTCCCGTCCAACCTAGTAGACCTAGAAGAATCATAACCATAGTGATTCTTTGCTCTTGGCTTGCTCCTGGTGGTAGGAGGGCTGATAGGGAAATCAACATTGGATAGAATGGGAAGGATGCCACAATCTCAGAAAATCTCATCAAGACATTGTCTATCTTTCCGCCAGCAAAACCTGAAATCATACCGATTAGTACACCGAGAACTATTTGGATTACTGTAGATATTAAAGAAATTACCATGGTCATCTTACCACCGTGGATTAGTCTTGTGAATATATCACGACCTTGATCATCAGAACCGAATCTAAATCCATTTAGACCCCAAGTTTCGATTTTGCCTTCTTTATTTACTGCGTAATTGTTGAAATATGAAGAGTAAATTTGATCGAATTCTCCTTCTGGAGTAGCTAGCTCTCCGTAGTTTTCCTTACCCCATTGGTAGATTTTTCCGTTTTCGTCAAGGGCGGTGAAAACTGAATCACTTGCCTTGATATCTACAAGAGGAGCTTCAAATTTAGGTATCGCATCTCCTGAAACCTTATCTCTAGAAGGTCCCCAAACATAAAGCTTTCCATCTTCTGATAGGGCTGCTGCTGATGAAGAAGTTAGGGCTACCTTTTTAGCTTTAACCTTACCTGTCTTTAGCTCTTCTGGCATTTGAGTATCGATTTCTGCACCCATTACACCCAAAAGTCTTATAGATCCATCCTTCATTACAGCTAGGATATTGATTGGATTTGTTGCAAAATCTACAACTTGTTCCTTGATATCAGAAGGAAGAAGGTTAAGCCTACTTGCAAGAGTTGATCCCCATACAACTAGGTTGTTTTTCTTTGTAAGAATTACAGAGTATTGAACACCTCCGCCGAGTTTTTCGATTCCTTCCTCTTTTACCTTTGCCTCATCCATTGGTGGCGTTTGGGTTTGTTGGAAGGCATTGTTACCCCAACCGTATATCTCGTTATCTTCTGTAGCAGCGATTATATGTCTATCTCCCGCTGCTATATCTATGATTTTTTTGTTAGCTAAGGCCTCTTTTGCCTTATCTGGAATTTCTAATACCTTATCTTCGTTGTCAGATCCCCAAACATAGACATTTCCCTCTTTGCTAAGTCCTGCAGAGAAGGTATTACCTATAGAGATTTTCTCAACCCCTTCTTTTTCTAGATCAGAAGGATAGTTCATATAAGCTCCACCTGGAGAAACATTAGTTAAGTTTCCTTGAGAGTAGTATTGGTTAAATGGTAGAATCTTACTTCCTACAAACACTACCAAGACAATTGCCACAAAAAGCACAAGTCCAATAATACCCAAAGGGTTTCTAAAGTAGTTTCTAAGGGCTACCTTTCCTGGAGACATGATAGCTTCTTCTTTTAGCTTATCATTTTCGTCTTCCTTTCTAGGTCCCTTGTCCACATTTTTATTATCACTATGGAGTAATTCATCATCTGATTTATTGTCAAAGGAATTATTACTATCGTTAAACTCTTCTCCCTTAGAGAATGTGAAGGCTCTTAAGAAGAAATTTTTCAAGAAACTTCCATATGATTTTACAGATTTTTTAAAAGTCGCATTCATCTTAAGCCTCCAATTGAACTCTTGGATCTACTAGGGCATAAGCCACATCCATCAATAAGTTTCCAAGAAGAGTTAGCACTGCATAAAACATTGATAGGGCAAGGATTACATTGTAATCTTGAGCCATTACAGCCATTATCAGTTCGTTACCAATTCCTCTAAAAGAGAATATCCTCTCTGTTATAGCTGAACCTGAAAACATTCCAAGCACAGCCCAAGTTAGGGCAGTAACTACTGGTATAAGGGCGTTTCTAAAGGCATGCGAATAGATTACGGTCTTCTCTTTTAGTCCCTTACTTCTTGCTGTTCTTATATAATCTTGGTCTAGGGCATCTAACATAGAGTTTCTTACATATCTTGAAAGAGAAGCAAGTGAACCTATGGTTAGAGTAGCTGTTGGTAAAACTAGATACTTAACCCATTCTCCAAAGGTATTTTCTCTAGGCATACCATTTGCCGGAAACCATCCTAGCCTAAAGGCAAAGACGAATATCAAAATAAGTCCTATAAAGAATACAGGAATTGATAGACCCACTAGGGTCAAAGTCTGAAAGGTCTTATCGAAAACCCCTCCCTTGTGCGTGGCCGACCTAATTCCTATCAAGACCGAAAGTACAAATGATAGAATTGTTGAACCAATATTTAAAAATATAGTGTTTTTGAGAGGCTCTGATAGATATTCAGAAACAGGCCTTCTAACTCTAGTAGATTCTCCCAAATCTCCCTTCAAGGTCCTTCCAAGCCATCTTACATATTGCTCAGGCAAGGACTTATCGAGTCCATATCTTGCTTGGAGTGTTTGATATAGCTCTTCTTGCTCTTGCTTAGTCATACGACCAGTCGTAGGCATCATGGCCTTGATTGGATCTCCTGGCATGGCTTTAGAGAAAGCAAAAAGCATTATTGATATAATCAGAGCTACTGGTATTAAATTTATGATTCTCTTAACTATATAACGAAACATATCTTTCCTTCCTATTTTTTGTAACATTGAGATTCGTTATCTTGTTAAAGTATACTGATAAATATGTAGTCTTTTTTAAAAATGATAAGCAAATCCAAGTTAATAATTTTTATAATTTATATGTTATAATATTAGTCGTATTTTGTCAACCACCTATCTTATTTAATTATTATATAAAGAGGTCCGCAAAATGTAAACGTTGGTAAAATATAGACATAATTATGCATATTATTTCATAACTTTATGATTTCTTTTGTAATTTTCTTAATTATTTATGTATAATCGCAAAAGCGAAAATAAAAAGGCTCACTCAAGTGAGCCCCTTTAATTTACTTATTATTAGTTTTCCAAAGTAAGAGCGTTTATTTGATCTTCTGATTGCCATACTGGTGTATTAACATCGAATCCCTTAACTCTCTTTGTGTAACCTGTGTGAAATTGGTTAGCGTAAAGTGGGATTTCTGGTAGGTAATCATTGTACCAGATTTCGAATTCTTCCCAGTTATCTAGATATTCATCCTTCTTATCAGCAGGTGTCTTACGTAGTTTAACTGTCACTTCATCAGCCTTTGGATCATTAGTCTTAGTATAGTTGTAAGGTCCTTCTGAGTTATATTGATACCATGGATCAAATGGTGTACCGAAGTCTGTACCCATGTTGAACGCTGTATATTCTGGGTCTTCTTCTGGATAGTAGTAGTAGTTTAGAAGAGTTGCGAATGAACCAGCTGTAACATTGTATTCCATACCAACTTGCTTAGCATTGTTTGGTACTTGGTTAGAGATCAATGTTGTAATTGGTGATTCATCAGAACCATATTGGTTAACTACAAGCTTCTTACCATTTTCATCATATCTATAATAGTCAAATCCATCTGGGTTAGATGCGAAAGCTTCATCAGCCTTAGCCTTATCCCAAGCTGTAGTTCCATCAGACTCGAACTTGTAAGGTGTTTTGTCAAGAAGGGCATTAGCTTGATCTAAGTTCATTTGGTAGTTGATTAACTTACCTTCAAGATCTGCTCCTCTTTCCTTATACATCCATTGGCTGCTACCATACATACCGTTAGTTACAACACCGTATCCACCAGCGAAGGATTGTACGAAGCTATTTCTATCCATTAGGTGAGCGATAGCTTGTCTAACTTCTTTGTATTTTGTTGTTCCTCTATCTGTTAGGAATTTTACGTTACCATAACCATTTCTTTCGAATGTGTTATATCCACCGATCTTTCCATTATCAGCAGCTTCTCTCATTCTATCGATTGGACCACCTTCAGATTCTTGTTCCCAAAGGTCGATATCGCCATTTTCAAGTAGGTCTACCGCAATCTTTGCGTTTACAGTTTGAAGGATTACATTAGGAATTGTAGCCTTGTCACCCTTGAAGTTTCCAGCATAGTTTTCGTTTAGGCTTAGCTTAACCATATTGTTTTCAAATGATTCAAACTTGTAAGGTCCTGTTACAACTGCTGGATTAAGTCTGTATTCATTAACTTCCTTAAGCATAGCCTCGTCTATAAGTTGTTGAGTAGGATCTACGTCTCCGTTTTTACGATCTTCTAGATCTTTGATTGCATCTTCGTGAGCTTGTTTAGCTTCTTCGTAAGCTTGTTTGTCTTCTTCTGCTGCATCATCTGCTGGAGCTGGATTGTTTGCTTCAAAGTCTTCTTTTTGTTTTTTGATTTGTTCATCCAGGTTCTTTACATAGTTTTCTTTTTCTTCTTCACTTACTTCATAGCCTTCTTTAGCAACAAGTTTATTACCTTCTGGAGAAAGAGCTAAGTTTTCGTTTAGATAGTGCATTGGATGTGGTGCAACAGCTAATAGAGATGCTTCTTCATAGTATGGAAGGAATGATGCATCTATTGTTATCTTAAATGTGTAATCATCTACCTTTTCAATACCTTCAAATACATCACTTTCACCCTTCTTATAAGCTTCATATCCCTTAACTGAGTCAGATCCTGGGTTTGTAGAACCTGTTAGTTTTGTATATTCTGGGTGAGTGTGTAGAAGGGATCCGAATAAGAAATCATCTGCCTTGATAGGTTCGCCATCAGACCATTTAAGATCTTGTTTGATCTTGAATGTAACTGTCTTTGATCCATCTTCATTATCTTCTGATACTGGTTCTCCATCTAGAACTACAGGGTTATTTACCCAAGTACCAGCTTCATCTTGAACAACTGTTTGGTAACCGTTGTTTCCTTCTATACCAAGATATTTTCTAACCTTAACGTCTCCTGAGTTGTTTGTCCAACCACCGTAGAAGTCTCCGTTAAGCTCACCAAGACCTACTACTAGAGTATCGTCTGATGTTTGTGCTTCGAAGTCCTCAGCGCTTTCTTCACCGGCTTCTTCGCCTTCAGCTGCATCTTTATCGTCTGTAGCTTCTTCGTTTTTATCTTCAGTTTTTGTATCTGCGTCCTTATTAGCAGCTTTGTCGTCTTTATTCTCTCCACCGCCACAAGCAACTAGAGTACTAGCTAGTCCAAGTGCCATCAATGAAGAAAAAACTCTTTTCATTTTCATTGGTTTCCCCCCTAAAAAATTAAGTAACTTTTATATTTATATATTTTAACTCAATGAATAGATTTTGTCAAGGATTTCCTAAGGTTTTATGCACTATAGAGAATTTTTATTCTTTATAATTCCTTATTATTAGGGATTTTTGAATTATATTCATGTAATATAATACATGAATCCAATCTTGTTAAAGCGATAATCTATTAAATTTCAACATCCACAATATTTTTGTTTAATACATCATATTTGTAGAAAATATAACTTAGTGTATTTTTATTTCTCTAATGATAATGCAAATACTTCTCCTAAATCATACAAATATAAGCATAATAATTTCCAGCAAAAAAGAGGCGATTCTCTTTGTCTCGCCTCTTTCCTTTATTTTCTATTCAATTTATTTCTAAATAACTTTATTCAATTGTCATAGCGTTGATTTGATCAGCGGCTTGCCATACTGGTGTCATCACGTCAAAGCCCTTGACTCTATTGCTATAACCTGTATGGAAGACATTTGAATATAGTGGAATTTCTGGTAGGTAGTCGTTGTACCATTTTTGGAATTCTTCCCACTTATCTAGATAAGCTTCCTTCTCCTCTGGGGCCGTTCTTCTTAGGGCAGTAGTTACTTCATCAGCCTTTGGATCATCTACCTTGTTTCTGTTAAATGGACCTTCCTTTGAGTAGTATAACCATGGGTCAAATGGTGTAGCAAAGTCTGTTGCCATTGAGAAGGCAGTATAATCTGCATCTTCCTTAGGGAAGGTGTAGAGGTCTATTAGGGTTGAGAAAGATCCACTTGTTACGTTATATTCCATTCCAGCTTGTTTGGCATTTGGAGGAAGTTGGTTAGATATTAGAGTTGTAATTGGGGATTGTTCTGCACCATATTGGTTTACAACTAGCCTATTTCCGTTTTCATCATACCTATAGTAGTCGAAGCCCTCTTGGTTTTTGTTAAATTCATCAAGGGCCTTAGCTTTATCCCAAGGAGTTGTTCCATCAGCTTCGAACTTGTATGGAGTTTTGTCAAGAAGTTCATTGGCCTTGTCAATATTTAGGACCCAATTTACTAACTCTCCTTCGACATCTGCTCCTCTTTCCTTATACATCCATTGACTTGTTCCATACATTCCGTTAGTTACAACACCGTAGCCTCCCAAGAATGATTGGACGAATTCATTTCTATCCATTAGGCTTGCTATAGCTTGTCTTACTTCCTTATATTGGGTTGCTCCCCTATCTACTAGGAAGGTTAGGTTTCCGTAACCATTTCTTTCGTAAGAGCCTACTTGGATTTTGCCATCTTCTGCCGCCTTTTTGAGTTGGTCGATCTTTGATCCATCATTTTCGCCTTCCCAAATGTCTATATCTCCATTTTCTAGAAGGTCTGGTCCGATGTTTTTGTTTACTAATTGAACGATGATATGAGGGATAGTCGCCTTATCTCCCTTGAAGTTTCCTTGGTAGTTTTCATTTAGGTCAAGTCTTACCATATTATTTTCGAACTTATTGAACTTGTATGGTCCACAGGTAACTTTAGGATTGAATCTGTAATCACTTGTAAGTTTGATCATAGCTTCTTCGATTAGGAGTCTTGTAGGATCTACGTCTCCATCTTTACGAGCCTCAAGCTCTCCTACTTGACTATCTAATTCTTCCTTGGCTTTTTTGTAGTCTTCGCTTTCCTTATCGAGGCCTTCGTTATCTTCTTCGAACGTTTCTTTTAGGATTTCTACTTGTTTATCTATAGATTTCTTGTAGTCTTCCTTATCCTTATCTGTAACTTCATAGCCTTCTTTAACTACAAGCTTCTTACCATCTTCTGCTACAGCAAGGTTTTCTCCTATATAGTGCATTGGGCTAGGTCCTGCGTTTGATAGGACTTCTACTTCATAATATGGTAGTTGTGAAGGATCTACAGTTAGACTGAAGCTGTAGTCGTCGTGTTTTTCGATCCCCTCGAAGCTATCTGTTTCGCCGTTTTTGAAGGCCTTGTAGCCTAGGAGTGAATCTGCCCCTATGTTCATAGATGCAGTAAGTGGGTTAAAGTCCTTGTCTGATTCTAGAAGGATTCCAAATATATAATCATCAGCTGTGATAGGCTCTCCATCTGACCATTTAAGATCTTTCTTTATGGTATAGGTAGTTGTCCTTGATCCATCTTCGTTAATTTTTACCTCAGGATCCTTTTCTAGGGCAGCTGTGTTTGTTTGAAACTTACCTTCCTCATTTTGGACATAGCAGTCGTAGCCATTATTTCCTTCTATACCCATGAATCTTCTTACCTTTACGTCATTTCCGTCATTGGCATAGCCTTGGATGAAGTCTCCATTTATGGAATCAACTCCCATAACTATAGTGTCGTCAGATGTTTGCTTTTCAAAATCTTCTGGAGTCTCGGTGGCTTTTTTATCTTCTGCGCCTTTACTAGCCTCTTCATTTTCGGTTTTCTTCTCTGCTCCGCCCTTAGTTGAATCTGTGCTAGATCCACATGCGGAAAGTGTTAGGACAAGTCCTAGGGCCATTAGAGATGAGTAAACTTTTTTAATCTTCATACTAACCTTCCTTATTTGATATTTTATGAAATTGTTTACACTCTACCTTTTTTATTCATTTTAGTCAAAGATTTGTGTATAAGTATTAATTTACTTTCTCAGATTTTTACTGCTCTCTTGTAAACAGTTATTGTTGTAAAGACATTTCCCAAATAAAGAAAATATTTCAAAAGTAAATTTTATTCACCAATTATACGATAAAGTTTATCTAAAGCACTAAAACTCCATTATTTAAAAATATATCTTGTATTTTTCTAAATATTATTTTATAAATAAAAAAGAGCCTACTAATTATATAGTAGAACTCCTTAGATTTTATTTTTTGTTTTCGTATAGCCTATCTGAATCTGCTCCAACAAGTCTGTAGTATCTTACAGGTAGACCAGAGGAATCTCCCATATAGCCTTTTCTAGGAGTAACAGCTACTCCATTTTGGCCGTAAGACATGTGGATTATCGTATCATTTGCTCTATTTAGGATAAAGCCAGTGTGGCCAGCAGCTCCCGCACTTGCACCAGGTCTTCCTGATACGAATATGTCTCCATATCTTATTTCGCTTTCAGAGATTTCATACATTACTTTTCCTGCTGCTCCTAATTGGAAAAGTGTCTCTGTATTTCCTATAGCTGAACCTTGTTTTAGGAAGCCTCCGTAGATTAGAGACCTATATACTGCTGATGAGCAGTCTGCTGCCCAGTCAGAAGTTCTATTTTTCCAGTGCATATCATATGTTAGGCCAGCTCTTCTTGCTGTAAACATCCACTCCATTGCCTTATCGAGGTTCTTTGAGCCTTTGATGTTATTATCTACTGGCTTTGCAAGACCATTGCCATCAACATTGTAGGTTACTCCCCTTTGGGTTACCTCTGTGTTTTTTTGAAGGCCATTTGATGTAAAGTAATAATAATTTCCATCTATCTCCCAAACACCTTCTTGGACATAGCCATTGGCATTAGTGTGGTATTTGTTGCCATTAAATTCAAACCAAGCGTTCTTTGGATTTGTAGCAACACCCCTACTGTCCGTCTTGTAGAACCTACCAGCAGACATTATTCCCTTGTTTTGAGCCATAACACCATCTCTGTCGAAGACATAGGTGTATTTGGCTATAGTATGAGCTCCCTTGACAAGTTTTCCGTCATTTCCACTTCTGTAGGTCTTACCGTCAATTGCAGCCCATGAATTTTTAGGATTTGTGATCTTACCATCTTTATTAGTTATATATAGCTTTCCGTCTTTTATTTCTTTTTTGTTAGTTGTAAGAGCTCCTTCGTCATTGAAGTTATAGTAGTCGTTTCCAACTTTTGTCACACCCTTATAGATTTTTCCATTCTCATTAGTGCGATATGTCTTGCCATTTACATTGACCCAAGAATTAGCTTTTGGACTTAGGATTCCCCTATCGCTTGCTTCATAATAGGAATCATTTGTTAGGATCTTCTTATTTGTTTGGAGACTTCCGTCCTCTCCGAAGTAATACTTCTTACCCTCTATTTCTGTAAGACCCTTGCTTACGTTGCCTTCACTATCCTTATGGTATACTTTAGAATTTTCCTCATACCAATCTGACTTATTTGTTGATTTATCCTGGGTGGAAATTCCCTTATCGGATGTAGAAGTGTTTGATTCACGGACTTTAACTTCATTGTATATGTCATCAAGACTAGAATTATCGTAATAGATGATATCCTTTGAAGTATCTTCCTTAACTTCCTTATCATCTGCAGGTCCCTTATCACCAGAAATTTCCTTAACTGAAATCTCTTGTTCAGGAGCAAGTTTCTTTTCGCTAGTTTCACTAGCCTTATCTTCTGTATTATTTTCTTCTGTATTAACAGCTTCTGACTCTTCATTACTTGTATTAACATATCCCATCTCTTCTAAGTCAGATAGGATTTTATCAAGATTATCGTCATCGTATGTAGCTATTTTATTATCTTCACTAGTCGAAGCTTCATCTTCACCTATATCTTGTGATAAGCTATCATCAACATCTAGTTTATAATCTTCCTCTGCATATGAATATGTTCCTGACATAATTGCCTGAGATATAAACAGTGTTGATGCTAACAGTATTGTTTTATTTACATTCTTCATCTCTACCTCTTCCATAAAGTTTTAATTACAAATTAATTACAAATAATCTATAGTATTTAGCTGTTTTTTCCTGTATTTTAGTATTTCAAGAATATTATAGACTATTTTAATCAAAATTGCAACAAAAAGGTTACAAATTTCCTCTATTTTTTGAAATTTTTCTCCGATTTTAATAAAATATATAAATTTTTCTCCAAAAAATAGTACAATTATTAAAAATAAGCAAAAAGGGTATCATATTAAAAACGGAGGAATATATGAAAAAAAGAAATATACTATTAGCATTTGCCCTTGTCTTAGCTCTAAGCTCATGCCAAAACATGGAAGGATCTAAGGGAAATGTATCAGAGAAAACAATAGAAAACGCACTAGCTGAAGAAAACAAAAGCGATCAAAACTCAGACTTAATTGATGAGAAGGACGAAGATTCAGATAGTAAGGATAAGAAGGAAGAGAAAAAGGACGATAGCTCTGACAAAAACGTGGAGGATGCTCTCGCAAATATCAACTATGATGATATAAGAAAGTATATAACAGATATCGGAGAATTCGATCCAGAAGTCTTAGATGAGTTGACTGATGAAGATATCAAGGAATACTATCTACGTGCTAAGTCTGCAAGTGATAAGACAGGTTATTGGGATGTGAAAGACTTCTTCTTCCAAGAACTTGCTAAAGACTTTAGAGAATACTCAAACAAGTTCCCACTAGATTCTATCGAAGAACTATACAACTGGCCAAAAAGCACTGACAAAGTTACAGATAAGTATGCTGATGAGAGAAAATTCATAGCAGATCTCGGCTATGATCAAGCAGAAATAGACAAAATGTCTGATAAGAAACTTGAGGAAGCCTTCAAGAAAGCCTATGACAAGAATCCAGAAGGTCTTTACAATGACTATATAGAAATAGTTGGCAAGAATAATTTCGACAAAAATGAAAGTTCTACTAGTGATCTAAAAGCAGTAGATTCTGGACAAAATGTAGAGAAATTCTCTGAAAATCAAAGCGACTACGATGAATTCAAAAGAAGCCTAGTTGAACTTTATGAATTCGACCCTGATGTAGTAGCTCAAATACCAAACGAAGACATAGACTTAGCAGCAAGCCGTGGCCAAAAAATCCTAGAAGAAACAGGCTACGGTGACATAGGTCTAATTATAAACGAACTAGCAAAAATGTATCCAGGTTCATCTACAATGTATCCTGGTGAATAAGCTTACCTGCCCGAGTCCCAGCTCGGGCTTTTATTTTACAAAAAGGCAAAACCAAATAGCCTTGTCCTGATCTATCACCCTATGTCTTAGGCCCTTTGGAATAAAGAGAAAATCTCCCTTCTTCATCCTCACTACTTCCGATTCTGTTTCTATTGAAGCAAATCCATCCATAAGAATAACAAACTCATCTTCATCTTGAACCATAAAGTCTGTCACTTGGTTTAAGGACATGGTCCTAAGGGCCCTGACCCTATCATTTTCAAAGATCCCCTCTTCAACTTCTTCTAGGTCAGAAAACCTTATATGATCAAATAAATTAAAAACTTCCATCAAATCTCCTCCTATCTTAATCTATCTATACCCCCTTAAAAGTTATTTTTATTTACATTTTATTTTTTAAATCAATTATTAAAATTACAAAAATCTCCCACTTAGTTACACACTAGTGGAAGATTTAAAAATATCAAAATTTTTATTCTATTTTGTAAGATAATCCTTATAGAAGCTTAAGTCTTGAACGACTTCCAGAACTCCCTTGTACTTTCCTTTTTTATCTCTTACAGCATAGTAAGTAATTGCCGTATCTTTGCCTCCTATAGGTCTAGCTAGTCTGAACTCGTCTCTTTTACCTTCTTTAAAGTCCTTGATTAATCCCCTTACTATAGGCTCTACTTTGGGTGGGTGGCAGGAATATACTGGGCGGCCTAGGGCACTTTCTGGCCTTTTGAAGACCTTACTTCCCTCATGATCGTTGAAGTAGGTGTTTATGTCCTTATCATCGACAAAGGTGATTTCTACATCCATTGTGTCAAAGATTGCTTCGATTTGGTCATATCTTAATTTGCCTTTCTTGAAAGTAACAAAGCCATCTTCTTCTTTGCTTTCTTTTTCTTTATTTTCTATTTCTTCGTATGAGATTAGTGAATGGTCGTAGTCTTCTAGGTCCTTGTAGAGTAAGTCTAGGTCTTCCCCGCTTACATTTTCTTCCAAGAGGGGATAAAGGATATTATCTTCCTTGTAGGTCATCTCTTCTGCCCTTTGGATAGCTTCTTCTAGGGCTTTCTCGTCTTTTTTCTTTATAGCCTTTCTAATAGCCTTAGCTATTTCTATGTCTACAGCCCACATCACATCTGATGGACCTGGCTTATTGTATTTTACCTTAAGGAGAGGGTAAATTAGGTCTCCCTTTTTCTTGTAGTGACTTCCTATAGCCATTAGCTTATCGTAGTCTTTGTCTTCTTTAGCCCTTTTTATGATTTCTTTTATCTTTTCATTTTCTTTTTCCATATAAGAGATAAAAGGATCTTCGCTTTCTTTTTCACTTTTTTCCTTATTGGTCATCCCATGAAATAGGGCAGAGTGTACATCGCAAAGTTTTCTTACTTCGTCCTTATCGATTCCAGATTGTAGGAGTTCTTCTTCCGCATCCATGATTTCTGCTGAGGATACTCCTTGGAAGTTTTCTTTGAAATCTTTCTTTACCTTTTCTAGGTCCTCGCCTTCAGAAAGTCTTGTGATATATGATTTGATAAGGTCTTTTCTCCTTCTTACTTCTGGATCTAGTGAAGAGTCGCAAACTTCATAGCCATAGTTTTCTATCTTATCTGCTAGATTTTCTATTCCCATAAGATTCGCTCCTCTTTTGAGGGATGTTTTCTTTCCCATACTTTTGAGCAAAATTGGATTGTCTAATCCCTTAAAGCCTATTTCTGTAAGTATATCCTTAAGTTCTGGTTTTTCTTCTATTAAATCAAAAACTGTTTTGTTTATATCAATTTTCATAATTGCCTCCATATGTTCTAACTGATTTTATTATATAGCTATTGAGAATAATAATCAGTAACATATGTTACAGGCAAATAAAAAAAGTGGCTGTTGCAGAATGAATAAATCGTACCGTTATCGTTAGAATAACCTCCACGGAAAGTCTCACCGAGCCGACAGGCTATAGGCCTCCATGAGCCGGCGGGCTTTCTTGTCCTACCGGCCTGGAGAGGTAAAATTTCCTAAGAGAATCTTCTCAACGATGGTACGATGATTATTCATAGTTTTGCAACAACCACCTTATTTCATCTTTTCCAATTCTATACTGAATTTTTGTAATATTTTTTTCTCTATTCTTGATACTGTCATCTGGCTTATGTCCAGGGTGTTTGCTATGTCTACCTGGGTTCTTCCTTCGTAGTATCTAAGTTCTAAGATTTCTTTTTCTAGGTCGTTTAATCTTTCTTTGGACTTATCAATCAAATCCTTAAGCTCAATTGAATCGAAGTTTTTGTCATCTTCTCCAATCATATCTGATAAGTCGATTGCATTTTCTCCCTTTTGGACTTGGTATTTCATATCCAAGGATTGGGGAGTATAGACCTTGCTTGCTTCCATAGTTTCGAGTATTGTCTCCTCGTCTTCTCCCAAATAGTCAGCTATATCTCTTATAGTTGGAGTTCTTTGGAGTTCTTGAGGGAGGATTTTCTTGGCTGTATTGATCTTTTTGTAAAGATTCTGGATCCTACGAGGAACCCTGATTACCCAGCCCTTATCCCTAAAGTATCTTTTTAGCTCACCCATTATGGTTGGGGTTGCAAAGGATGAGAAGGCGTAGCCCTTGGTTGGGTCATATCTTTCTACAGCATATATTAAGCCTAAGCTTGCTACTTGGTAGAGATCGTCTTTTTCGATTCCCTTGCCTACGTATTTGTTGGATAAGATATCGACTATATACATATGCTCTTCGATAAGCTCATCTCTAAGTTTTATGTCGCGAGTCTTATAATACTCTTCGAATTTTTCTTGAATGGCCTCTTTGTGCTCTTTTTTGCTTGACTTAGACATTATTCTGCCCTTATTGTTAGTAGAATCTTTTCATCTTCGATTGTTAGCTCATCACATAATTCTTCTAGGATTAAGTCTCTCATGGAAAGGGCCCTTGGCTCGAGTTCTCTGTCTTTGCCTATGACTTCTACCTTGAGATTTTTCTCTTCTGCATAGAAGTTTATTGTGATGTCGTCTTGGTTTAGTTTGTAATTTACTGCCTCAGATACTACTACTCTTATATCTTCGACTTCTTCTATATTAAAGCCCAAGTCTGAGGCAAGGCTTGCTGCAAAGAGCCTCAATGATTTGATATAGAGACTATTTGCAGGAATTTTAATGCTTATTTTTTCCATATTACACCATCTCAAATATTTCTGTAAGATCTGTAATCTTGAAAAGCTTTAAGATATTTTCTTTCGGATTGATTATCTTTACTTTTTTTCCTCTTTCCTCGTTTATCTTGTATATTTTCATAAACATACCAAGACCTGTTGAGTCAAGATAGTCAAGATTTTTGATATCTATTAGTATATCTTTGTTCACAGTCTCTATTTCATCTTCTATAAGAGATTTGAATTCTTCTTCTGAATATACATCGAGATCTCCAGAAAGATCTAGCACTAGCTTGTCATTTTCGTCTGTAATATTTGCCTTAAACATCTTCTTCCTCTTCTTCCAAAGTGCTATACTTAGTTACTGAAACAATCCTGTCATTTTCATCTGTAAGGTTTTTAAGCTTGACACCTACTGTGTTTCTGCCTGTTATAGATATGTCCCTTACATTTAATCTTATCATATCACCTGATAGGGATACCATCATTATATCATTATCTAGGTCAACTGGTAAAGTATCTATTATTTTTCCAGTTTTTTCTGTAACCTTGTGGCATTTGACACCCTTTCCTCCCCTATTTTGGTTTTTGAAATTGTTAAAGGAGGTCTTCTTGCCGTAGGCGTTTTCTGTTACGACAAGTAGATAGGTCTCATCGCCTTTTATATTCATAGATACAACTTCATCGTCCTTATCGAGCTTGATTGCCCTTACACCTTGGGCGATTCTTCCCATAGATCTAAGATCGGCTGAGTTAAATTGGATGGTCATACCATTTTTAGTAGATATAATTAACTCTTCTTCTTTATCTATTTGTCTAACTGAGATTAGCCTATCGTCTTCTTTTAGGGAGATGGCTATTATTCCATTTTTCCTGATATTGGTGAAGTTTTCGGCATCAGTTTTCTTGATTGTACCCATCTTGGTCTGTAGAACTATTTGACTATCCTTGTTTAGTTCGGATAGAGTCATCATTTCTGTGATTTTTTCTCCAGATTCGAGCTTTAGGATATTGATAATCGCAATTCCTCTTGATTGTCGGCTTCCTTCTGGGACTTCGTAGGTCTTTAGGGAGTAGACCTTACCGAAGGAAGTGAAGAATAAGAGGTCCTCGTGGGTATTAGTTGTCTTTATCTTCTTGATAAAGTCTCCCTCTTTGGTATTACCTGCAGCTATGCCCTTGCCACCCCTATTTTGTACCTTGTAGGTATCTATAGGGAGTCTTTTGATGTAGCCATCTTTTGTTAGGGTAAGGAGGACATCTTCTTTTTCGATTAGCTCTTCTATGTCGATTTCGCCCTCATCTGGGATAATCTTGCTTCTCCTGTCATCAGAGAATTTTTCTTTTATCTCTTCCATCTCATCGATTATTAGATTGAGGAGGTTTTCTTCTGAATTTAGGATAGAAAGAAGATATTTTATAGTCTCTTCTAGTTCTTTATTCTCAGCATTTAACTTGTCAATTTCAAGTCCTGATAGTCTTTTAAGTTGCATATCAAGGATGGCTTGAGATTGCTTGTCTGTAAGGCCGAATTTTTCAAAGAATATTTTCTTAATCTCGTCATTATCATAAGAAGATCTGATTATTCTAATTATCTCATCTATATTGTCTATAGCAATAATAAGACCTTCTACAATGTGTTTTCTAGCCTTAGCCTTGGATAGGTCGAAGCTTGTCCTTCTTGTAACTACATCCTTTTGGTGGTCGATGTAGTATTCGATTAATTCCTTAAGATTTAAAATCTTAGGTACCCCGTCAACTAGGGCTAGATTTATTATTCCAAATGTTGTCTCAAGTTGGGTATATTTGTAGAGATTGTTGAGGACAATATTTGCATTAGAGTCTCTTTTGATCTCTATTACAATCCTCATTCCCTTTCTATCTGATTCATCTCTGATGTCAGATATGCCATCGATCCTTTTTTCTTTTACAAGGTCTGCTATCTTTTCTATTAGTCTTGACTTGTTTACTTGATAAGGAATCTCTGTGATTATGATTCTTTCTCTATTTTTCTTAAAGGGTTCGATTTTGGCAACAGCACGAAGCTTAACCTTGCCTCGTCCTGTAGTGTAAGCATCTTTGATACCAGATTTACCAAGGATGTAGGCTCCTGTCGGAAAGTCTGGTCCTGGTATTATTTTATTTAGATCCTCAATAGAAATCTCAGGATCTTTCATATAGGCTATACAGGCATCGATGGACTCTCCTAGGTTGTGAGGGGCCATATTTGTAGCCATACCTACAGCTATACCGTTTGATCCATTTACAAGAAGATTAGGAAATCTTGAAGGAAGGACAACTGGTTCGAGCTCTTCTTCATCGAAGTTTGGCATAAAGTCGACCGTATCCTTGTTGATATCTCTTAGCATCTCCTTGGCGATCTTGCTCATTCTAACTTCAGTATAACGCATAGCAGCTGCATCATCTCCGTCGATTGAACCGAAGTTACCCTGACCTTGGGCCAAAGGATATCTGGTTGAAAAGTCTTGGGCAAGTCTTACCAAGGCATAGTAGATGGCACTATCACCGTGAGGGTGATATTTACCCATTACATCACCGACTACCCTGGCGGATTTTCTGGTAGGCTTGTTTGGATCAAGTCCTAAGCCCTCCATCCCGTAGAGGATTCTCCTATGAACTGGTTTTAGACCATCTCTTACATCTGGAAGGGCCCTAGATACGATTACACTCATGGAGTATTCGAGATAGGAGTCCTTCATCTTCTTTTCTAGGTCTACATTAATAATATTGTTATCTTCTATCATTTTGCCTCCTATACGTCAATATTTGATACGTACTTGGCGTTTTCTTGGATAAAGTTACGTCTTGGTTCTACCTTCTCTCCCATTAGAAGTGAGAAAGTATCATCTGTACTAGTTGAATCTAAGTCTTCATTAACTCTTAGAAGGACTCTGTGATCTGGATCCATGGTGGTATCCCATAGTTGATCTGCATTCATCTCACCAAGACCCTTATATCTGTTTATCTTGTAATTATCTACATCAAGTTCCTTAAGAACCTTATCTCTTTCAGCATCTGTATATACATAGCGTTCATTTCTACCATGACTTATCTTATATAGAGGTGGTTGGGCAACATATACGTGGCCTTCGTCTATCAATGGTTTCATGTATCTGTAGAAGAAAGTCAAAAGAAGGGTTCTGATGTGGGCTCCGTCGACATCGGCATCGGTCATGATTATAATCTTGCCGTAGCGGAGCTTAGAAATATCAAATTCCTTGCCTATTCCTGTACCAAAGGCTGTAATCATAGCCTTAATCTCTTCTGAGTTTAGGATCCTATCGAGATTGGCTTTTTCTACATTCATAATCTTTCCTCTTAAAGGAAGAATTGCTTGGATTCTATTATCTCTTCCACCCTTGGCAGATCCTCCCGCAGAATTACCCTCGACTATGAAGATTTCATTTTCTGAAAGATCGGTTGATTGGCAGTCGGCAAGTTTTCCTGGAAGAGTTGTAGAATCTAGAATTGATCTTTTCCTAGTTAAGTCTCTTGCCTTTCTTGCAGCTTCCCTAGCTCTTCTGGATGCTAGGGCCTTTTCTATTATATTTTTGGCAGGCTTTGGGTTTTCCTCTAGATAAGCTTGAAGCCTCTGGCTTACGAAGGTATCTACTGCTCCTCTAACCTCTGAGTTTCCAAGCTTAGCCTTGGTTTGTCCTTCAAATTGTGGGTCTGATATTTTGATAGAAACTACAGCAGTAATTCCTTCTCTGATGTCGTCACCTTGAAGGTTTTCTTCGTTTTCTTTTAGGAACTTAAAGTTCCTAGCATAATCATTTACTGTTCTTGTAAGGGCTGATCTAAAGCCTGATAGGTGGGTTCCACCTTCCGGTGTGTGGATGTTGTTGGCATAGGTTAGGATATTTTCGCTGTAGCCGTCTGTATATTGGAAGCTTACTTCTACTTCTATATCTTCTTGCATGCCATCGAAGTGAGGAACTTGCTCCATAATTGGAGTCTTGTTTCTATTAAGATAGGTTACAAATTCCTTGATTCCACCCTCATATTTGAAGCTTTCAGAAAAGTCCTCTCTCTCATCTTCGAGGATTATTTCTACTCCCTTGTTGAGGAAGGCCATTTCTCTGAACCTGTTTTCTAGAATTTTCCTATCAAATATTGTTGTGTCGAAAATCTCTCCATCTGGTTTGAAGGTTATGGTAGTTCCAGTCTCTTCTGTATCTCCTATGATTTCCAAATCGCTAGTGACTTCTCCCTTGGCAAAAGTCATTTTGTAGATGTGACCGTCTCTTTTGACTTCAGCTATTAGATATTCACTTAGGGCGTTTACTACAGAAACACCTACACCGTGAAGTCCTCCTGAAAACTGGTAGGCAGAGTCATCGAACTTACCACCAGCGTGCAATACTGTAAGAACTGTCTCAAGCGTTGATTTGTGAGTTGTAGGGTGCTCTTTAACTGGAATTCCTGAACCATCGTCCTCGACTCTTATCACGTTATCTTTGGTTACTGTTACTTTTATGTAGTCGCAACGACCTGCCAAGGCTTCATCAACTGAGTTGTCAACGACTTCGTAAACTAAGTGGTGAAGTCCCTTTTCGCTGGTTGAACCTATATACATACCAGGTCTTAGTCTAACTGGTTCTAGTCCTTCCAAGACCCTGATATTGCCAGCATCATAATTATTATCTTGCATACTATTCCTTTCTAATCTTTCCATCTAAGATATATGAGATCTTTTCCCTATCTACATACTCCAAACTCTTGGTATTAGTTGCAGTTATTATTGTCTGAAAGCCCTTGAGGTTTTCCAACAAAAACATAGACCTTTTCTCATCTAGTTCTGAAAAGACATCATCAAACAAAATGACAGCCTCATCACCTGTCACTTCCTTAATCAACCTTACTTCTGCAAGCCTAATGTTTAAGATAGCCGAACGCTGTTGGCCTTGAGAAGCAAAGCTTTTGGTATTTTTACCATTTATACTTATTTCAATCTCATCCCTATGGATTCCCCTTTGGCTTGTAAGATATTTGAAATCCAAGTCTCTTGCCGACCTAAAAATCTCCTCGTACTCTGTAAGATTCGAAGCTTCAATATCAGCCTTATAGCTTAGTTTTAACTCTTCCTTATTTGCTGTTAGAGATGAGTGAAATTCACTAGCAAATTTATCAATGATTTTAATAAATTTATCTCTAGTCTTATATATCTTGTATGAAAGTTTGGTAAGAGACTTATCGAAAGCCTCTAGTTGTTCTTTAAAGTAGGGAGCCTTTTGCTTTTTTAAAAGCTTATTTCTTTGATAAAGAATCTTATCATAATCTCTCTTGTTGGTCTTATAGGATAGGTCAATTTCTTCAATGATTTCATCGATTAAATCTCTCCTACGATTTGGCCCATCCTTAATTATTCCGAGATCTTCTGGAGTAAATAAAACAATCTTGAAAAGAGATCTTAAATCTTTCCTCCTATCATATTTTACTCCATTTACGAAAATACTCTTATCATTATCCTTTACTTCTATGAAAACTTCCTTAAAGGACCTGCCCTTTATTATAGTGCCAGCAAGCTTCATCTGACTTTGGGAAAACCTAATTATATCCTTATCTCTAATCTTCTTAAAGCTCGATGCATTGGCCAAATAATAGACACTTTCTAAAAGATTGGTCTTACCCTGGGCATTATCCCCAATGAATATATTGGAGTCCTTGTTAAATTCTACATTTTCATAGAAATAATTTCTAAAATTATTTAACCTTAAATCTTTAATCCGCATTATACAATTGTAATCGAAAAATCGTCAAATTCGACTGTATCTCCCTTATGGAGCTTTTTTCCTGCTACAAAGCAAGGAGATCCATTTAAAAGGACCCCTTCTTCCTTGATTATAACTTTGGCAAGTCCTCCTGTAGGGATGATATTAGTCGCCTTTAGTAAATCTTTTAATTTTATCTCTTCACTTTCAAATTCAATTTTTTCCATAGCTACCTCAATTCGCAAGTCTTACAGGAAGGACTAGGTAGGTAAAGTCTTCATCTTCGTAAGTTGAATTTTCTGGATATATTAAACAAGGATTTAGGGATGATTTGAAGTTTAGCTTTATCTTTGATGAGTCGCAAGCCTTGACCCCTTCTTGCATATATCTAGCATTGAAGGCTATCTCCAAGTCACTTCCCTTTTGCTCTACATCTATAGCTTCCCTTACATCTCCTATCTCTGAATTTGATTTAATAAGCATAACATTATCTGAAAGCTCAATTTTAATAAGGTTGGCCCTACCTGGATCTGATAGAACTTGGGCACGGTCTAGGGAATTTATTAACTCTCTTTTATCGAGGATAACACTAGTTTCTGATATATCATTTATAATATTTCTGTAGTCGATAAAGTTTTTATCTATTACCTTGCATTGCATGGTAGTGCTTCCGCTTGAAAATATTAGGTCATTTTCATTTTTGTATAGCTTAGTTGTCAAATCATCAGAAATAATCCTAGACCATTCTATAAGAGATCTCTTAGGTATGATGTATTCACTATCCTCGTAGTCTGTAGGATAATCTAGTTTTACCTTCTTTAGGGAAACCCTGTAACCATCGAGGGCCACCATATTCACATAGCCTTCCTTTAGTTCAAACAAGATTCCTGTTAAGGCAAGTTTAGTTTCATCTAAACTTGTGGCAAACTCAGTTTGTCCTATAGATCTTTTAAGGATATCATTATCTATTTCTATAGCCTTAGTTTCTGGAATATTTAGATCATTTTTGTCGTAATAGTCGAAGGCTATGAGGTTAAAGCTTGAAGATGAACATTTAATAGAGATTTTGCCATCCTTATTTTCTATTATTACTATGTCATTTGGAAGTTTTCTTACTATATTTGAGATTAAACTTGCCTTAACTGCCATCTCTCCTTCTTCATCTACTACAGCATCTACATTTGTTTTTATAGATATTTCGCCATCGAAGGCTCTTAATGAAAGAGAGCTATCAGAACACTCAAAGTATATTAATTCATGTATTTGTATATTGGTACTCTTTGAGACAGCTTTCATCGCAATTGTAATAGCATTCATTAAATCTTGCTGATTGATTTTAAATTTCATAGTTACTCCTTAACTTATTATATATACTTAGTAGTATTATTAGTAGGGCCTGTATAAATGTGGATAAGTTTATATAAAGGCTAGATTTAGCCCAATATATCTATTGATAACTTGGGTATAATTAAAGGATAAAATCCCTAGTTTTCCACACTTTCCACAGAGAGAAGATTGAAGATAAAAATTTTTGACTTATCAACAAACTTATCCACAGGCTTATAAACAATCTACTCTGTTATCTCCTTCAAAAGCGATTCTATTTCTTCTTTGAACTTCTCGTCTTCTTCGATTTGTTTTTGAATTTTATCAATGCCGTGCATGACAGTCGTATGGTCTCTGTCAAAGGCGTTGGAGATTGTTACTAGTGAATCTTCTAATATTTCTCTTGATAGGAACATGGCTATTTGTCTAGGATTTACTATTTCTTTTTTTCTAGACTTTCCTTTTATATCAGATAGCTTGATTCCATATTTATCAGCCACAAACTTTTGGATATCATCTATACCTACGCGTTTTTTCTTATCCTTTACCCTAGTAGCGACCCCCTTTATGGCATCTTCCATTGTCACTACTTCTCTATTGTCGCTTTTGGCATAGGCTATTGCAGTAGATAAGGCTCCTTCTAGATCTCTAATATTTGTATCTATATTTTCTGCTATATAGAAGAGAATATTGTTGTCTATATAAGCGCCTAGCTGGTCGAGTTTTTTTTGTAGTATTGCAACTCTCGTTTCAAAGTCAGGCTTTCCGATATCTACTATA
>QWCQ01000456.1_pt1 | contig 33660 bp, 23 predicted proteins | sample 1972701 | NCBI WGS metagenome assembly QWCQ01 (sample SAMN09866704, study PRJNA288562) | Human gut metagenome isolate pre4_stool, whole genome shotgun sequencing... | reverse complement strand
TCTGCGAGTATCTCTGGAAAGATACAACGCAACAATTGCTCGGTCTTCATGATGCAAAGATAACAAATACCTATGAAATTATGTGTATGAGGGGAGAGGCGTTGCAACTGGGTTTTACGACTGACCCGTAAAGGGAGAGGGTTGCAACTGGGTTTTACGACTGACCCCTTTTTGCTTGAACAGGCGTTTCATCGTTCTAACGATTAACCTAACAGAGCGCCGGAATGAAAAACCACACCCGGCGTTCATGAAGAAAATGAATACACGAAATCATCATCATACAGAAAAATCATGAAAAAATTTATTGCTGTCCGCTAAAACTTTTTTGAGCATAAAATTAGGGCTGGATTCCTCGCATGGAATTCAGCCCTTTTAGTTACCTTTTTTTCTAAAATAAAATCAAGTAACTATGAACAAAGGTACACATTTTAGCGGACAACAATACTTCTTTTTACTGAAGTTAGAGCTGAATCACTATTTAATTGGCACATTGTTCAGCAGAAGTTCACCACAGTTCTGGTACACCTCATCAAAGATTTCGCGACAGCGCTTCTCGCTCATCTTTATCCTGGAGCCTACTGCAATGAAGTCTTGGAGTGTAGGGTAGCCGGTGTTGTTGACAGATGTGGCATGCTGTCCATTATAACCCTCCGTGCAAAGCGTCAGGTCATATGCTGGTGCAAGATGCCATACGTATTTCCCATTTGTCTCCTTACGAACCAGGAAACTGAAGTTCTTGCAATGGTCATCCTTGTTGTCGGTAAGATAGTTGAACACCATACGGCGATACATCTCTTCAACATACTTTGCATCCTGGGTAAGATAACCAGTCAATGCCAACAAGTTGCTATAGTCGAGTACTGGATTTGAGAGCGAGAGACAAAGCAAGCCTCCTGCTGTTGCAGTATGTATGCGTTCGCCTTCTGCTGACAGATCAAAGCGTCTCGTGGTGAAATACTTGCCATTGGTTAGTTTGAAATCCGGCACATCAATACCACAACTGCGAGCAACCTCGTTATAATGATATTCATTCCTGCCAATATCCTTAGGATCGTAGGTGTGTCGGAACTTGACAAGCCAATGTCCTTCTGCGTCCGAGAAAACAGCTTTCGGACGACAACCTCCACTGTTACCACTGTTGTAGAGCAAAAGACCAGCATCTGTATCTTGCTGCTCATTGAGCACTTCTAATGCCTTCTCCTGAAGAAGGTCGAAGTCAGAGATTTCATTTTCTTTACGGATAATCGTCTCTGGCTGATACGTCAAAGCCCCAATACCGCTACCACCAACAATGCTCAATCGGTCGATGGCAGAAAGTTTTTTGTCATCAATACCTTCGCGAAGGAGAGCCTTGTGCAGCAAGTATCGCCCGTAACCATCAGGAAGGCTATCCTCGAATATGCCGAAGTTGCCGTAAAGCGGTGTTGGATTTGCAAGGAACAGTCCTGGCTTCAAAGGCAACTCCAAAGGGGATATGCTGAATCCTTCGGCAAGCCAACGAGGATTGTATTCAAATGCCAGTCGCTTGTCATCGGGTGTAAGCGATATTACGCCTACTGTCTCATTGTGATATTTTACGGTCAGTCGATCTATCGTCTTCATGCCTTATGTGCTCTTGTCTTACCACTATTCTTACGTATCTGAGACAACTCCTCCATAGTGGAATATTTTGGCTCAGCAAAGATGTTTTTGACTTCTGTAGTATATTCCAATGCCATGGCAATGCCAATGAGATTTTTGAGCGAGATAAGTCCTTTCTGCTCAAACCTCACGATGTTGCTTACTGCCACATTAGCTTTCTCTGCCACTTGTTCACGGGTCAGATTCTTCTCTATTCTTCGTTTTCTGAAATCATTAGCCATAGCCTTGGCAATGTCATCCGCATTGTCAAGCGTATAGTTCTCTAATACTGATAATATATTGTTCATAAAATTGAGATATTTTATCTTAATAATAATATGTTATCAATTGCAATGTTACTACTTTTATTTTAAATAACCTCGTTTCTAAATAGAAAAACGGTCTTAGACGCAATAATTTAACAGTATTTCTCTGTTCTGCAATTCATAACTATCTGATCTACCATGAAACGTCTTAGATTCTCTCTTTACCATATATCTCTTAACCCGTTGGCGGAATTAATTTAGTGCATACTTAATTCTGCCAATGGGTCTGTTGTTAATGAAGTTTATGTATTGCAGGATGGTGGGTGCACTAATTTTGCCAATGATTCTGGCAAACAAATCATTCGTTATTTTCGCATAACTTCTGATGACCAAGAATTGATCTGTAAGTTGCGAGAATAGCGTTTCAATCATTTTTCTTGCCTTTGCCAACGGAATGAATGTCGGTTTCCAGTCCTTTTGGTTGTGCCGATATGGACACTCCAGTTTTATGTGTGCAGTCTCGAACAGGTCAAGCTGTACGTCAGCTCCAATAAACCCCTTGTCGCCATAGATACTACGTTCGTGATAAGTATGTTTTACATCTTTCATATAACGGAGGTCAGCCATACTTGCCTTTGACAGATCGTAGGAATGGATAACTTCGCTTAAGCCACAGAGAGCGTGTAACTTATAGCCAAAATAGTATGTATTTTGCGAAGCACAGAAACCGAAGTCGGGAGCTTGCGAGAAATCGCCAGTACGTCCCATCTTGCAACGTTTCCCTCTTGCCACTCTACAGACCTCTATTGGCTTGGAGTCAACAAAGAACTATTCCTCTCCGCCATCCATTTCCATGGCTATCCTCTTGCGCAGTTCCTCACACAAGCCAGCTGTTTCCTTTCTGCGGTCATTAAATTGTCTCCGTGATATGAGATTGGGAATGCTGTCCTTGTACTCTTGCATTTTATAGTCAAACAGCCACTTCTCGCTATTAATGCTCTCTGCCTCTGCCGTCAGGGATAATGCTACCACTTCCATGTCCGAAAACTTAGGAACAGGACCACGACTTGGAACATTACCCGATTCATTGACGAGATTTTCAGAGAATTGCTTGCATATCTCAAGTATTTTGACGAATATTGTATAAAGGTTGTGCATACGATGGTTTGAACTTAATGTTTTGAATACTACTAAGTTACTAAAAATCAACGACATGTGCAACTTTTTATTCATGTTTATCAACTTAAATTAATTCCGCCAACGGGTATAGAATATCAAATAGTTCTAAAGAAGAGCTACAGGATTATATTAAATCATTTAAATACGAATAATTTTAAAAGAAAGTGTTGATTATGAATATACTTGAAACTAACCATCTCACTTTTAACTACAGAAATCATTCTGTATTAGAAGACATTAACTTGAAGATTCCAGAAGGTTCCATTTATGGATACTTAGGCAAGAATGGAGAAGGTAAATCAACAACGATAAAGATACTTTTAGGATTGGAGCAAACTAAAATAAATACGGTATTTTTCAATAAAAAAGAATTTCATTCCAACAGATTGCATATCCTTCAAAATATAGGATGCTTGATTGAACAGCCATTCTTCTATGCAGATTTGAGTGCCTATGAGAATCTAAAATATTTGGATATACTATATCATTGTGGACAAAAACGCATTCAAGAGGTTCTAGAGCTTGTGAATTTGACTAAAGATAAAGACAAAAAAGTTAGAAAATATTCTACAGGAATGAAACAACGCTTGGGAATTGCGATGGCAATGTTTCATAATCCTAAATTACTCATTCTTGACGAACCACTCAATGGACTAGATCCTCAAGGTGTTTTTGAAATGAGAGAGCTAATGCTCAAACTTAAAAGTAAAGGAAAAACCATTTTCATTTCAGGACATATCTTAGCTGAAATGGAGAAAATATGCACACACATCGGAATATTAAATAATAAAAGATTATTGTTTCAAGGAGAAATTAATAGTCTACTCAATCAGAAAAAGCAATCTTATTTAATACATGCGGACCAACCGGAACGATGCATGAAGATATGTAAAGAACACTTGATTCCCACAAAAAGGATCTCTGATGGAACGCTTATTATAGAAATAGAGCAAGATGGTTCCTTTGATAGTTTTAAAAAATTAATGCAACAAAACCACATTCAAATTTTATTTGCAGATACATACCAAGAAAATTTGGAGTCTGTATTCCTTCATCTAATAAAAACCGACTTATGAAACCTATATCGTTCTTTACTATTCTTAAAAGTGAACACTATAAATTAAGATTTAATATTGCCATTTGGCTTTTCTTGCTATTTCCTTTGTTCATGACTTTATGCGTCGATATATATGTTTTGCATAAACATGCTGATGATATCTATAATCCGGCAATAACTATTGATTATAATCCTTGGGTATGGGTATTGGGTAGATACATCTTCGACTTCTATGCTCTGCTTTATCCAATTCTTGCAGCCATTTTGAGTTATTCTTTATGCGATGTAGAATATAAGAATTATGGATTTAGACTTCTTTTTACAAGACCAATTAGCAAGCTGACAATTTATTCGAGCAAAATAGTCTTCCTTTTAGAGATTAACTTTATTTCTTTCCTTATAGGTTATCTTACTTTCCTCCTGTCTGGTTTTGCTCTGGATAAGTTATTACCTGGATATGAATTCTCCAGTTATAATGTTAATAACCTAATAGCATCTTATTTTTCGTATTTGTTTATAGCTCTTTCTGCTGTTTCATTTATACAATATTATCTTAGTTTGATTTTTAAGAGTTTTGTTTTACCTATTGGGTTTGCTAGCCTCATGACGATTTTTTGTATTATTGCTCAAAATAAAGATTATATCTACCTTATACCCTATAGTACAGTGTGGAGATTAAACTATTGTTTTTATAGCGGGATAATAAACTTTTCGAAAGGCGAATACGTAAACATAGCCTATGCGCTATTCTTTGTCGTTATCTCATTTTTTGTATTTATAAGGTCAATTCGCCCAAAATGACTACCTTTGGATGTTAAAACATTCAAGAATCGAGATGAAATACTACTCACAATATCGCAGTCACGACCTGTTTGAACTTCTGGAGTCACTTTCGGGATTGAGCAAATCCAATTATTGGGTCAAGCTGGCCGACCTTGGCAACACGCTGCGACTTGGTACTGAAATTGAACAGGAATAAAGGTTGCAGTAATCAAACAGCTGTTCAGCTGTAAAAATCAAATAGTATTGTACGTACTAAATCGTATTGAAAGCCCAAAAATATCGTCCAGAGCATGGCTCTGGACGATATGTTTTTGGCCTTTCACCCCGAATCTCGCTTGTATCGTTTTCCAACAATGTAAGGACGTGTACTATTTTCTTGCATCGGACCACGATTATTCGCCGTACTCATCAACTCGTCATCACAGTTTAGCTAACACTCTAAGAAAAGGATCGCTGTGAGTGATTACGCGTTAATTCATTTTCATGGTGAAGCCACCACCTGGAGCCAGATGCACGGTGAGCTGCTTGTTGGATGGGATGCTGATGGTTTTTCTTCACATAATCTTGTGCAAACGAGTTTGTGATATTGCAACGTCCACCACCAACAACGGCAATACTGAGCATGTTTATCTGCGCTTATAGGTCGTCTTCAATGGCTGTACTCTTAGCGTATGCCGTACTTTTTGCCTCAAAGAAGTCGGTCTTTACCATGTTCGGGTCTGAATATTGCGCTACCCATTTCATATCTTCAGGTTCTTTTTGATTGTCCTCATACAGATAATCAAAGCCCAAACTATGCCAACGCAGGTTGCCCAGATAATGAATGTAGTCTGTCACCATTTGCGCATTGAGCCCTTGAATGTCGTTTCCAATCACGTATTGTCCCCATGCAATCTCCTGACGAACGCCCTCTCGCATCATTTCTTCGTACACTTTCACCTTTTCGGGCGTAAACATTTCGGGTTCTTCTTTTTTCAATTCTTTGATAATGTTCCTGAACAACCACAGGTGAGTGTTCTCATCACGGTTGATGTAGCGTATCTCTTGCGCCGACCCAGACATCTTTCCGTTGCGGCTGAGATTGTAGAAAAACATAAAACCACTGTAAAAGTAGATGCCTTCCAAGATAAAATTGGCAATACAGGTCTTCATCAGTGCATACAAATCTTGCTTTTCATGAAACTCGTTATAGCAGTTGCCGATGAAGGTGTTGCGCCTTAACAGATGCTCATCTGTCTTCCATTGATACAGAATGTCATTGCGTTGCTCGGGGCTGCATATCGTGTCGAGCATGTAACTGTAACTCTGACTGTGCACACACTCTTGAAAAGCCTGTATGTGCAGGCATAGGTTTACCTCGTTGGCTGTGATGTATTCGCACAACGAAGGCAGGTTGTTGCTTTGCAGGGAGTCGAGAAAAACGAGGAAACTCAATATTTTGTCGTAGGCTGTGCGCTCGGCTTTGTCTAATCGTGGATAGTCTTTCGTGTCTTGGGTGAGGTTGATTTCTTCAGGAATCCAAAAGTTGTTCATCGCCTGTCTGTACCAGTCGCTTGCCCATTGGTATTTCATGTTGTTGAAATCATTGAGGTTGGTGGTGTTTCCCCCAATCATCCTTCTCAATCGTAGGTCTGTATCTCCGTTTGGATTGAATAGCGAATTGCGCTTTAATTGTTTCATATATTTTTTAGTTTACAAGTTTTTAGTTTACAAGTTTACGAGTTGATAGTCTGCTTTTTACCTCACCAATTGTCATTACATCAATTCTGTTTCGGGGTTATGAGGCGCAGCTTTTTTTTAGTTTACAAGTTTATAGTTTACGAGTTTACGAGTTGATAGTCTGCTTTTTACCTCATCAACTTGTCATCACATCAATCTTTTTCGGTCTTATGAGGCGCAGCTTTCACACTCTTCTACCTCTAACGATTTACTTCGGATATAGTAGATGGTTTTCACACCGCTATGCCATGCCAAGGTGTACAGTCCCAACAGTTGCCGCATGGTATAATTATTGGTGATGTATAGGTTGACACTTTGTGCTTGGTCAATATGTTTCTGTCTTATTCCTGCGGCTCTCATGCTCCACGATTGGTCTATCAGGTATGCGCTTTTGTACACCCAATAGGTTTTATCCGATAAGCTTGGAGCTACTCGGGGCAACATGGCACCTTTCTTTTCTTCTAAAAAGAACCGTTTCATTACAGGGTCTACGCCTGCTGTTGTGGCTGCGATGATGCTTGTGCTGCTGGTGGGTGCGATGGCTAAGAGGTAGGCGTTGCGCATGCCCTGTTGGCTTACTTTCTTGGCAAGTGCTTTCCATTGGGGCGATGTATATTGTCGCTTGGTGAAGTATTCGCCTGTTTGCCAGTCGCTACCCTCAAAGTATTTGTAGCTTCCCTTTTGTTTTGCAATGTCCGAACTGGCTTCAATAGCCAAACGATTGATGCGCTCAAACACTTTATCTATGAACGACAGATGCTCTTCGCTTTCCCATTTGATGCCCCTTATGGCCAGCGCATGATGATAACCACTCACGCCCAAGCCGATGCTTCGATAGGTGCGATTAGTGATTTTTGCGAAAGGAAGAGGGTAAAAGTTCAGGTCTATCACGTTGTCCAAGGCTCTTACCACACTTGACACCACCTCTCTCATCTCTGTTTCGTCTTCCAATTTCAGGTGTCCCAACGACAAACTGGCAAGGTTGCACACCACAAAGTCGCCTGGTTTCACGGTTCTTACCACTACGGTGTCGCCCTCTTCGGTGCGTATCTCGTTTGACACTTCCTCTATCTGCGACATGTTTTGTGCTATTTCCGTGCAGAGGTTAGAGCAGTAAATGATGCCTTTGTGGTGGTTGGGGTTGGCTCTGTTCACCGTGTCTCTGTTAAAGGTGAAGGGAGTACCCGTCTCCACAGCCGACCGAAGGATAAGGCGTACAATCTCTTTAATGGGCATGATGCGTCGAGAGATGGTGGTGTCTGCCACGCAATCCCAATAGCGTTTCTCCCATTCCTCACCATAATAGTCTTCCAAGTTATACCCCTTAGCCGTCATCACCTCATTGGGACAGAACATATACCAATCTTGGTTGAGGTTTTCTTCTGCCATTTTCCAAAACAAGTCTGGGTAACAAACGGCGGGAAAGATGTCGTGTGCCTTCATTCTGTCATCGCCATTGTTGGTGCGAAGTTGTAAAAATTCGGGTAAATCCTTATGCCACACATCCAGATAAACAGCCACCGCACCCTGTCTAACGCCTAACTGATCGACGGCAACGGCAGTATCGTTTACCAGTTTCATCCAACGAATAACGCCACCTGCAGCACCCTTGAAGCCTCTTATCCTGCCGCCTGCCGCGCGCACCTTACCAAAGTAGAGACCCATGCCACCGCCAAACTTGCTCACTTGTGCAAAGTTGTCTATGCTTCGATAGATGCCTTCCAAACTGTCGGGAACGGTATCAATGAAACAACTTGACAATTGGTGAAACGGTTTGCGCGCATTAGAAAGGGTGGGCGTTGCCATGGTTACTTGCAGTTTGCTCAGCATATTGTAAAAGCGTTGCACCCACATCATGCGGTCTTGTGGCTCGTTCATCGCCAGATGCAAGGCTATTCCTAAGAACATTTCTTGCACACTTTCAATGGGATTGTTATCAAAATTACGAATCACATAGCGTTTGATGAGCAGTTCCAGTCCCGAATAGTTGAGCAAGTGGTTGCGACTGGCATCCATAAATGTTGCCGCTTGTTCTATTTCGGCTTTGCTGTATCGTTGCAAGATATATACGCCATAAAGATTTCTGTCTGTCAAGAACTTCATCTTGTCATACAGTGACATCAGTCCCTCACTGTCTTCAAAGCGCGCGATGCGTTTGTTGAGTTGGTAATTGAGCAGTCGAGCCGCAATGAATTCCCATTCAGGAGCCTCTTGTGTGGTAAGCTCTACCGCAGCCTTGATAAGCGCATCCATGCGTTCGGTGGCGGTCATACCTGCTTTGCTAAAGCTGGCATACTTGTCAATGAGCAGCAATATACTATATTCTTTGTCTGTAAAGTCAGCGGCAATGTTTTTCAATACCTCTGTGATATGCTCGTCTTGCAAATCCTCGGCGATGCGTCTATAAGTGCGGCGTATCTCGGTTCGCTGCCATCTGAACAGGATAAAACTTTTTGCTTCGGCGTAATAACCGTTTTTCATCAGCGCCTTTTCCACCTCATCCTGAATACTCTCCACATTTTGCTTGATGTGGTTGGTACAAACAATATCTTCTACCGATTGTACCATTTGGTAGATGGTGGCGTCGTCTATCTCGTGTTTCGTACTGATAAAGCTCTTCTTAATGGCCGTAGCAATCTTCTCTTTGTCATATTGCTCGGTTGAGCCGTTACGCTTAGTAATATCCATTGATTTTTATAATAAGAAGTAAGAGTTGTAATGTTGTTTCTGCAAAGTTAATGAAATGCGTTAGAACAAAAAATTATATCTTGTACTTTTTACGAGGGGGCACGATTATTCGCCGTGCTCATCAACTCGTCATCACAGTTTGTCTAACACTCCAAGGAAAATGAACGTTTTGCGAAATTACGCTTTAATTCATTTTCATTGTGAAGCCACCACCTGGAGCCAGATGCACGGTGAGCTGCTTGTTGGATGGGATACTGATGGTTTTCTTCACATAATCTTGTGCGAACTTGGTGGCATTGGCACCGTCAAAATAGGCTTCCGCACGGGTAGGAATGTCACCCAACGGAGAGAGGTCGATTGTGAGGTCGCGGGCAGTCCAATTGTTGATAATGCCAACATACCAGGTGTTACCGCTTCGACGTGCCATGGCCACATACTCACCCACCTTGCTGGTCAAGGCTACAGATTGATCCCATACCACAGGAATCTTGGCAATGAATTCTGTACATTCGGGTTCTTCTTCGTAATGCGTCGGACTGTCACAAAGCATGTTGAGCGGAGAGAAGAATACGGTGTACATGGCCAACTGATGACAGCGGGTTCCCTGACTCATGGGGTTGCTGTTAGAGGCATGAAAAGTTTCCTTGGTACTGTTCAACATGGCACCCTGCGTGTAGTCCATCTGCCCGGCCAGCATACGGATGAATGGGACTTGTACGTCATATTGCACTTGATTGTAGGATTCCAGGGACGACCATTTGGTGTTCTCTTGTCCCTTGACACCTTCAAAGTTGATAACGTTCGGATAAGTTCTTTGCAGTCCTGTGGGTTTGAAGATTCCGTGAAAATCCACCAGCATGCGGTATTTCGCAGCCATTCGGGCGGCATCGTATAGGAAATTGACACAGGCTGCATCGTCGCGATCCATGAAATCAATCTTGAATCCCTTGACACCCATATCACTGTAATGGCGGCAAACTCGCTCCATGTCGCGCGCAAATGCATAGTAGCCTGCCCACAGAATAATGCCTACATTCTTTTGTTTTGCATAATCAACAACGCCCTTCAAATCAATTTCGGGTACCACTTGGAAGAGGTCTGCCTGTAGATTGACGGCCCACCCTTCGTCCAAAATCACATATTCGATGCCATGGTTGCTGGCAAAATCTATATAGGCCTTGTAGGTTTGCGTATTAACGCCAGCCTTGAACGGCACTTTATACAGTCCCCAGTCGTTCCACCAGTCCCATGCGACCTTACCAGGTTTAATCCACTCTGTGGAAGAAATGCGTGATGGGGAGGCCAGGCGATACACCATGTCATTATCCAGAAGTTGGCGATCATCCGTAGACACATTGATGACGCGCCATGGGAATTGCTGTTTCGCCGTGGCCTTGACAAGGTAGTTTTCGCGACTTTTCACAAAAAGTTGCAGCTTGTTATGGCCTTCTTGCTTAACTTCTTTGGGGTATTTTGGGAAAATTCCACGCAAAGCATGACCCTCCCTGCGATTGACGTACATGCCGGGATAGTTCTCCAAATCGGCTTCGGTCACGCAAATCTTCACCCCATGATCGGCTTCTACCAAGATGGGCAGGAACGCTAACTTATCCGTTTTAAGTTGAGAGAGGCGTCCTTGCGTATAGGTATTCTCAAAAGAATTGTTGAATTGGTTTTCAAAACTGCCGTTGGGACTTGTATAAGGCACCAGCGAAGGCCAATCCTTGGCAAAGTTGAACTCAACCTTTTCGTCCTTGACGATAATCTCTCGCTTTCGATCAGAAACGAACCGGTAGGCTGCCCCCTCATCGTAAGCACGAAATATCAAGGTGAATCCTTGTCTGAATTTCAATGTCAATTGGTTATAATGATCCTCAACAACCTTCTTTTTGTAAAACAAGGCATTGATGGTGCCATGGCTCTTAGTGGTCTTTACAGACTGTACGGTAGCGTTTTCGCCAAACGATTTTCCTTGATCAAGTGTCAAGGCTATCTGTGAAGGAGCGATGAGTTGTTGCCCATCGAGTGACAGGGAGTAGGTAAGGTTCTTGTCGTTATTTACAGTAACGGTAAGTTTTCCATTGGGCGAAACCAGTTTATACTGTTTCGCATTGATTCCCATCGTGAGTAATGGGAACAACAGCAGGAGTAATGATTTTTTCATGTGATAGATATTAGCATGTTTTCACAAAGATAGAGAAAAAACTTCATCCGCGAATCATACTAATAAATATTTTTCTTGCGACTGACACAAATAGGTAAAGTTTCAAAAGAGCGTAATCGCCTGTATGTGTTCATGATAGCATGCTCGACACATATCACGGGGCTTTATCAGCTTCGTGCCTGTCCTATAGCCGCATCGACGACAGCAATAGCGATGGATTCGCGTCATCGCTTCTGAAATACACGAACGTAATCTACTTCCATCGTAAGCGGCAACAAACTGTTATCTACTCCCTTCTGACCACCCCATTGGCCACCCCAAGCCAAGTTGAGGATGATGTAAAAAGGCTGATCGAAAGGCCACGCATCCTTGCCCGTCCCGTCATTCTGATAAGAAAGGATTTTTTGGCCATCCACATAAAATGTCATCTCATGGGCTGTCCACTCCATGGCATAGACATGAAAGTCGGCCGCCTGCTCGATATTCACATAGCCATGTTCGATTGGCGTGCCACCATTGTTGTATTTGTTACAGTGAATGGTTGAATAAACCACGTTGGGGGTATGCCCCACTGCCTCCATGATATCAATTTCGCCGTTACCTGGCCACGGACCATCTTTGACGGGCATCATCCAAAAGGCTGGCCACGTGCCGGGCCCTTCAGGCAGTTTGATGCGCGCTTCAATGTAACCGTATTGCCAACCTGAATGCCGTTTAGCATACACACGCCCTGATAAAAACCGGTCACCTTTCTGTCGTAGATTGATTTCCAAGGTGCCGTCAGACACTTGGGTCACCTTTCCGTCGTTCACATAGGTCTGCAACTCTTGATTCACCCACCCAGCTGGCTTCAACTCATGCATCCAATCTTTGCCAAGTGCAGTACCATTAAACTCATCGTTCCACACCAGTTTGTAACCCTTAGGAGCGGGAATGCGGGATTTAGCTTTGTTTTTCTGATTAATAACCATCGAACCTGATGCTCCCTCAACACCACGAATATCCACACAAACAGTTTGTGAAGCCCACATGGGTAATGCCATCAACAACGAAAAGAAAAAAGGTAAACTACACTTCATGATGATTTCTGATTTATAAAATCATAGATTCCTGCTTAACAAAAAGTTAAAGCAATGCCCTTGCATATTGCTACAACGGATGAATCAAGCATATATTGTATAAACCAAGAATAGGATAATCAGGGCGCCGCTAGGAGGTGGATCCCATGTTACTTACATTATATGTCCAATATTATTGTAAATTTTTATACTAAAACTTATTCTCTCTACCAACGGATAGAGTGTGTTAATTTTTGATAATGTTATTTATTTTTATCGACTTCGCTGATTAATTATGAAATAAATTAATATATCTTTGCTAACATATCTTTACAATAAATTTTATTTCAACTATAACAATTTAATATTATGTGTAAACTATTAACCTTTTTATTACAAGCCAGGAATGTTGCACGTGGCGTATGTATAGCAGGAATCTTTTCACTATACGCTTCATCAGTATTCGCTGGATCAGCATTTTCATCATTGCCAAATCATAAACAGTTGTTGTTGAGGCAAACGGATACTAAAACAATTCAAGGCTCAGTTCAAGATAAAAATCATGAGCCTATTATTGGTGCAACTGTAATACCAAAAGATGGGGGTGGTGGAGTAGTAACAGATGCTAATGGACATTTTATTATTAAGATAAATACTGAACAAGATAAATTAACATTCTCTTACATGGGATATTCTCCCGTAGAAGTAGATGTTACTGGGAAAACCAACATTGAAGTCACTCTTTTTGAAGATGTTGTAAGCTTACAGGATGTAGTAGTAGTAGGATATAACACTGTAAAGCGCGGTCAGATTACAGGTTCTATTGATATGGTAAAAGGAGACCGCATAGCCCAACAAACTTCTGCTACGCTGGAGGATCGTTTGCAAGGGAAGATATCAGGATTAATGATTTCTACAGGTTCAGGTCAACCAGGTACAGATGATGTAAAAATCAGAATTCGTGGTACAGGATCCATTAATGGATCAAATACTCCATTATATATATTAGATGGTGTCATGATTGAAGCTGGTCAGTTTTCCTCTCTAAATAGTGATGACATTCTTGATATTAAAGTTTTGAAAGATGCTTCTGCAACAGCTATTTACGGTTCACGAGGAGCTAATGGCGTAATTGTTGTCACAACTAAAAAAGGCATGGAAGGTAAGACTCAAATTAGTTACAATCTTAAATTAGGAGCTGCTATGCTACGCAAACCTAAAAGCAGGATGATGACTGGGGCAGAGAATATTCTTTATCAAAGTTACTGTGTTGCTCAAAATCCTAACTCAAAATCTTTCCCGTTGATGAGACTATTGGGATTAGAACAAAAAAAAGCAGCTGGCACTATTACATCTACAGAACTTGTAGAACTCAACGCAGGCTCAGAAAGACTGGCTACAGCACGGTCTACAGATACTGACTTTATAGATGAAATGACACATACAGGCTTACAAATAGATCATAGCCTAACCTTATCTGGTGGAACAGAAAAAACGAAATTCTTTCTTTCGGGCTCTCTCTTAGATCAAGAAGGTTCTCTCATCGGATCTAAACTGAAACGTTATTCTGCACGTATTAATATAAATCATCAAGTCAATAAAATCATAGATTTCGGCATCAATTCAAGTGTAGGCTATACCGACTCTCATTTTGCAGATCCATCCACTGGTGATGGAAGAATAGGGTGGACTAATCCATGGTTTACTTCTCTTTTAGCTTATCCGTACGAAAATCCAGATACATGGTTTAATGGTGATAACCCTACCTTAATAACAAAATATTTTAACAGAGAGAAAGGTCTTCTTCGATTACTTGGATCTGCCTTTATGAATATTCGCATCACTGACTGGCTCAAGTTTAAAACAAATTTTGGTATTGATTATTACAATAGGAAGTCAATGACCTCATTAGATCGAAGACATCCAAAATCTGCAAGCAACAATGGATATCTCAGACAAAGTACGTCTGATACTCGACGTTACACTTGGACAAATACATTGAATTTTAATCAAACATTTCAAGATATTCATTCGGTCGCTGGGGTCGCTGGTATAGAACTTTTTGATGGTACTTTCTCCAGATTTCATCAACAAGGCTTCGATTTAGACGAGTTTATGACTAACACACCTGCTGGAGTTGGAGATAAAACGGGAACTTCAAAAAATCCTCCTCGAATTGGTGGTAATAAAACTCACAGCAATTTGCTCTCGTATTTTACACAATGGAATTACACTTATGATAATCGTTACAATGTTTCTGCAAGTTTACGTTATGATGAATCTTCTAAATTTGTGGAGAGTAATAAAGGAGCCTTATTTTGGTCATTGGGAGCTGCTTGGGATATTGCTAACGAGAAATTTGCAGAAGATTATCAATTCCTGAATCAACTAAAGTTACGTACAAGTTATGGAACAACTGGTAATCAGGATGGTATTGCTGACTTTAGCTCGTTTGACGGATACAATAAAGTAAGCTATAATGGAAAACCAGGCTATACCAACAACGAATTGGGCAATCCTGAATTAAAATGGGAAACATCTGCACAATTTGATTTGGGGCTAGATTTTCGAATGTTTAGTAATCGGATAAATGGTACCATCGATTTTTACCATAAATCAACCAAAGATTTATTAATGTGGAAAAAAATTTCACAATTGTCGGGATCTACTCAAATTCAAACAAATGCAGGTTCAATCTTAAACCAAGGTGTAGAATTTGGGATGAATGGGATTCCCGTAAGAACCAAAGATTTTGAATGGAGTATTAGTGCAAATATTACTTATAATAAAAATAAAATTACTGACTTAGGAACTTGGGCAAATAAAGACAACAAATTTATTGATGGAGATGTTCTTTACGAGATAGGCAAGTCTTTAGGAACCTGGTGTATGGTTGAGTGGGCTGGCGTAAATCCCAAAACGGGTGAAGTGTGGTTTTACGATCAAAAAGGTGGAAAAACAGAAGATATTTCAGCAGCACCTGCTGTAGACAAATTTAAATCTTCAGAAGTACCTTGGTTTGGAGGCTTTAACACAAGTTTATCCTATAAAGGATTATCTTTGACTGCACAATTTACTTATGCACTCAATTACTACATTATGAATTCAAGTCGTTGGTACTTGGATAACCACAATTTCAATGGAAATAAGCCAGCTTATATGCTTGACATGTGGAAAAAGCCAGATGATATCACTAACGTCCCCAGATTCGATGCCAAAAATAATCCGAGTCCTTGGGCTTCACAATTCTTAGAAGATGCTTCCTTCCTGAAATTTAAAATGTTGCGACTAGCTTATACACCTTCCCGTATACTGATGAACAAGATGAAGTTTGTAAAGTCAATGACAGTGTATCTACAAGGAGAAAATTTAGCAACATTTACTTCTTATCGTGGACAAGATCCAGAAGTAACTGGTGATACTGATTACATGACTTATCCATTACCTATTAATGTCACTTTTGGTCTAAACTTTAACTTCTAAAATACATAATCAAATGAAATATATTTATCATTATTTAATCTTAGTAGGAATGTTGATTGGAATGATGTCATGTTCCTATACAGACTTGAAACCAACAGATAAAGTTGGTGATCATGAGATATTTAGCTCGGTTTTTACACTAGAACAGGCTACCACCGGAATTTATGCAAAAATGTCCTTAAGAACAACACTCAATGTTAGTGCGATATTATCAGACGATGTTTACAAAGGCGGACAAAACGGTGGCGCTGGTGACGACTCTTATCAATGGACTTATAGTGCTGCTACAGGTGACCACAATAGCTTATGGTCTTCTTATTATGGAGTCATCAACATGGCGAATCGTGTTCTTGAAGGTGCAAAAACCGTACAGACAAACAATCAAGTTGAAGAGACAATTAAACAAAATTGCATTGGCACTGCTCTATTTATTAGAGCATATACCTCTTTTGACTTATTACGATTTTTTGCAGATTTTGATAAAAAAGAAAATCTTGGCATACCTTATTCTAAGCAAAAAGTTGTTCTTGAAACACTCGGTCGTAACACTGTCGCAGAGTGCTATCAAGAAATGTCTAAAGATCTGGAAACAGCCATACCCTTATTATCTCAGGCTGTGCCAGAAACTCCTTGTTATGCGTCTCAGTTAGCAGTCAAAGCACTCTTAGCTCGCATCAATTTATATGCCCGAAACTATAACCAGGCCTATCAGTATGCAGCCGAAGTTCTTAACCAAAAACCTATAGTTGGCATCCAACAATACCCAAAAATTTGGTCTGATGAAACTAAAGACGAGATTATATTTGAACTTACACGACTACCTGGTGAAGAAACGATAGGGACTTTGTTTTGGAGTGCTGATAACAGCAGCTCTTTCGAACCATCAACAGAACTTATTAAAAGTTATGACGAAAAAGACATACGTCTTAAGACCTTTATTGGTGACGGTGTTGATCGTGATAATGTTCCTGTAAAACGAGTTAACAAATACAAGGGTACAAAAGAGAATGTAGGCTTATCGAACCAAAAAATGATACGATCATCAGAGATGCTTCTCATTATGGCTGAATGTAAGGCTATTTCAAACATCGCAGAGGCCAATAGCCTACTGAACCAACTGCGACGTGCTCGCATAAAAGACTGGTCGGATAAGAATTACTTAACGAAAGAAGAAATTTTACAAGAGATTCTTCTAGAAAGAAGAAGAGAATTGTGTTTTGAAGGTCACAGATTCTTTGATTTACGTAGATTCCACCTACCAATATATAAACCAATGATTAATAAGACACTAGATGTGGACAACATTCGTCGCATTATGCCTATCCCATTAGCAGAGATGCAAGGTAACAATGTTATAGCAAATCAACAAAATCCAGGATATTAATCAGTTGTTTTTTACCATATGCCTCAAATTGCAGGCTGATTTTATTCGGAATATTCAAGAAGTTAATATATCTTTGCCATGCAGCCTGAAACACAGTGAGATCTGCCATGAAACAACTGCATGAGTAATAGGATTGATAAAGCATATCGAGTAGGAGGTAAACACTAATCACAGGTGTTTATCTCCTACTTTCGTGTCCACCAACCTCCCACACCACCGTACATGCGGTTTCGCATACAGCGATTTCGTGCTTTCTCATCTCACGATGTGTGCCCATTTGTTGGCTAAGCTCTAGGAAACTTGACTGCCCGTTCTTAATTATTAACGGCTTTTAGTTAGGTTTGCAATCTCATCCATAGTCAAATGAATTGTAGAAAGTTTCTATTCGTTAGATAGATGTTTACAGATGCTTCCTTCGGATTTGACCTTAGGGTGAACATTCCTTGCATTGGTTATGTGATTCCTGCTATCAGGAGCTACAACGGATAAACCAAGTAAATATTGTATGGTATCGTTAGGCTACCCACCCCATTGTACATGCAAAGATAGCCTCTGCCGCTTTGTTCACGTTTGTGACACGCTCGGTAGCAATGAGCAGGAATCCAAAAAGCATTATGCCGGCGATTACAAGAGTGATGTTATATAATAAGGTGGGGAAATGAATTGGTCACCCCGATATTTAGGGTTCTGTTCACCTTAAAGTTAGTAAATAACCCAAAAGTCAACAAGCAAGACATATTTTATTTCTGTGAACAAAAAACTTTGCTCAATAAGGATTCCGCGATTGCTGGCAACAGCAAACCGTTGATGAAAAAAAGTAGGTCATACTGAAGTTGCACGTTTCGACTGGATATGAAATATGATTAAATTGTTTCCTGATAGCTTTTTTCTACTGCTGTTTTTTTCTATCTTTGCAGCATTACGAAGCTATGACACCATGAAGAATTTTCTATATTTATGGCTATTTTTATTGTTGCTCACCTCCTGTCAACAGCAACCCCACAAGTTTGTCATTGGTGTTTCGCAGTGCAGCATCGACATTTGGAGAGACAAACTCAACCGGGAATTGAAGACGAGCGAATATTTCAACGACTCCATAGAAGTGCGTCTGGCTTCGGCCAACGATGACAGCAAAAAGCAAATCGCACAAATCGACAAGTTTGTAGACGATGGTGTGGACCTGCTCATCGTGGCTCCCAACCAATATACATCTATCACCCATGCCGTGAATCGTGCTTACGACAAAGGTATTCCTGTGATACTTTTTGATCGCAAGGTGGACACCGACAAATACACCGCCTTTATCGGAGGCGACAATTACAACATGGGCAAGACGATGGGACAGTTCATAGCCCGGCAGCTCAAGGGACAGGGACGTGTGGTGGAAATCCGTGGGCTTGATGGCTCGTCGCCCGCCGAGGAACGGCATCGCGGATTTGTGGACGGGCTGAAAGCTTTCCCCGGTGTGCAGCTGGTGGCTTCGGAATCCGGCAACTGGAAAGAGGAAAGTGCCATCGATGCCATGAACCGCATCCTGCGGAAGACCCGCGACTTCGACTATGTGTTTGGACAGAACGACCGCATGGCGTGGGGTGCCTACATAGCACTGAAGCAGCACGGACTGGAACAACAGGTGAAATTCACGGGCATCGACGGCATGGTCACAAAAGGTGGCGGGCTCGAACTGGTGCGCGACGGCCTGTTTGAGGCATCCTATCTCTACCCCACCAAGGGCGATGAGGTCATCGCTTTGGCTATGAGAATACTGCGCGGACAACCGTTCAAGCGAGAGAATCCGCTCACAACGACGATTGTCACCCACGATAATGCCGAACTGCTGCTCATGCAGGCCAAAGACATGGAACGGCAGAATGCCAACCTCGACATCATGCACAAGAAAGTAGACTCATACTTCAATCAGTACACTATGCAGCGATGGTTTATCGCAGTGCTCGTCGGTGCATTGGCGCTCATCGCTATCGCCATCCTCGTGACTTATCGAGCCTACCTCTCCAAGGCCAGACTCAGCACGCAGCTGGCCGACAGCAACCATGAGTTGCAGCGACTGAACGACGAGGTAAAAGCCATGACGCAGGCACAACTCACGTTTTTCACCAACGTGAGCCATGAGTTGCGTACGCCCCTCACCCTCATTGCCGACCCAGTGGACCGCCTGTTGGAAAACGGTAAAACGGATGACAACGGTCACAAAATGCTCCGGATGGTGCAACGCAACGTACATGTGTTGATGCAGCTGGTTAATGAAATTCTCGATTTCCGCAAGGTGCAGAATGGCAAGATGACACTTCGCCTTACCCGCTTCTCGCTTGGCACAGCCTTGCATGAATGGTGTAGAGCCTTTGCATCGGTTGCCGAAAATGCTAATATCAGCTTGAAGACGGAAAGTGATATTGGCGATGACGATATGATTATCGCCGATGAGGAGAAACTTAATCACCTCTATCTCAATCTCATGAGCAATGCCCTGAAATATACGCCTGCAGGCGGAACGATTACCACGACGCTCGGCCGCGAGGGCGATCGCTATGTCATTCGTGTGGAAGACACGGGCGTGGGCATCGAGGAAAAAGACCTTGCAAATATATTCGAGCGATTCTATCAGGGTCGGGAAGCCTCTGGCGGAACGGGCATCGGACTTGCTTTGGTCAAGGCTTTTGCCGAACTGCATCATGGCGAGGTAAGCGCGGAGAGTGAGAAAGGGCGGGGCACCTGCTTCACGGTGAAACTTCCCATACGGCAGGAGGGTGCGGTCGAGGAATCGTCGGCACGGGCCGCATCGGTCGAGGTGGCAGCTGGACAGTATGTCGGGACACAGGTCAATACGGAACGCCACACGGACGACGTGGTGTCGGCCGAAGAAACCGACAAGCCCGAAATTCTGGTCATTGACGACAACAACGACGTGCGCGCCTATCTGCGGTCAGTATTGAAGGATCAATACCATGTGAGCGAAGCCGTAGATGGCAGGAGCGGACTTGTTTTGGCGCGCAGGGTTGTGCCGGACATTGTGGTGTGCGACGTGATGATGCCCGTGATGGACGGACTGACTTTTACGCGCGAGCTGAAAACGCACACCGCCACCAGCCACATTCCTGTCATTCTGCTCACGGCGCGGTCGCTCAACGAACAGATGGCTGAAGGGTACGAAACGGGAGCCGATTCGTATATCATCAAGCCGTTCAGCGCCAAAGTGCTGTTGGCCCGCATCAGCAACCTGCTGAAAAATCGTGCGCAGTTGCGACAGCTGTTTGCCAACGACGAGGTGCGGTCTTCCATCTCAAATACAGCACCTGATGGTGCGGCGATGGCATCAGGCACGATTTTGGACGACAAAGACAAGACTTTCATCGCCCGTCTGCGCGATATTATCCAGCAAAACCTCCACGACTCAGACCTCAATGTGGAGCAAATTGGTGAGGAAATCGGACTGAGCCGGGTGCAACTCTATCGCAAAGTGAAGGCGCTCACGGGTCACTCGCCTGTGGAACTTCTCCGCACTGCCCGTCTGCAACGGGGCAGGAAACTTCTCGAAACCACCGACCAAACCGTCTCGGAAGTGGCCTATGCCGTAGGATTCACTTCCCCCTCTTATTTCACCAAATGTTTTAAGGACGAGTATAACATCAGTCCAAGCGAACTTAACGGCTGAGTCTACCTCAAACCTATCATAGCCACTGACTGCTGCAATTTTCGTTCATTTGCTCCAAATAATGTTACATGAAACATATTTTGGGGACAGATGAACGAAAATTTTGTGTGTACGATGGCTATCATGGTATAAATTTGCCAGCAAAACCAGAATACTAACAATAACAATTAATCAATGGAAAACCTAAAAAGAATCCTATTGAGTTTTACACTCATCATGGTTTGTATGGTCGCCAGTGCACAGAAAATTGTAGCCACTGGCACCATTGTCGACGAAAGCGGCTTAGGCGTTATCGGGGCGACGGTCATGGAAAAAAGTTCCGCCAACGGAACAGTGACCGACTTGGACGGTAACTTTAAGCTGGAAGTGAGTCGTGGTGCGACGCTTGTCATTTCTTATATCGGCTATCAGACGATTGAACTTGCGGCCGCAGAAGGCATGAAAGTAACCCTCAAGGAGAGTGCCAACGACCTGAACGAGGTCATCGTGACCGGCTACACCACTCAACGAAAGGCCGATTTGACTGGTGCGGTATCGGTAGTAAAGACTGACGCTATAAGAACGTCACCCGATGCTGATCCTATGAAAGCTCTTCAAGGGCGGGTGGCTGGTGTTACTATTACTGACACTGGGTCGCCGAGCGGCACGGCTACGATTCGCGTTCGAGGCATAGGGTCTTTCAATTCATCACAAGAGCCATTGTATATTGTCGACGGCGTGCCATTGACATCGGCTATGAACACTTTCAACTCAAATGACATTGAAAGTATGCAAGTACTCAAAGACGCTGCTTCAGCCTCTATTTATGGTAGCAGAGCTGCTAATGGCGTGATTATTATCACAACAAAACAAGGCAAAAAAGGAAATAAAGTGAAAGTGGACTTCTCTGCTAACCTCACTGCGCAGTTCTATACGCCACAGTCAAAGATGAAACTGCTCGACACCAAGGGATATGCTACGGCCATGACACAAGCCGCCTTAAACGACGGGATAGATCCAGTTGCCTACGCAGCCAATTACGGCTTAAACTTGAAAGCGGAAAGAGGGGTGGGCATCACGGCGTGGAATCCCATTGCCAAACGCTATGAAAATTATACCGTTAATGGTCGTTACGATGGCTATATCAATTCAAAACGAAGCATGGTTTGCTCGGATACGGATTGGATTGGAGAAATCTCGAGAGTGGGTTTTTCGCGCAACTACAATGTATCTTTATCGAGTGCGACTGAAAAAACTACTTCTATGTTTTCGTTGGGGTACAAGAAAAATGATGGAATCTTGAAATATACAGACTTCCAGAGTATTGCTGCCCGATTAAACAATTCTTACCAAATCAACAAAATGGTGAAGGTAGGAGAGAACTTCACATTATCATATAATAAGCAAGTGGACAGTGCGCCTATGGAGAATGCATTAAAAATGTCGCCCACAGTACCTGTTTATGAAAAAGACGGGCTGACATTCGCTGGCCCTGTGGGTGGCATGAGCGACCGACAAAATCCTTTACGGGAACTGTATCATAATAAAGACAACCATTTAGATTTTTGGAAACTCTTTGGCAATGCCTACGTGGAGGTTACGCCACTGAAAGGCCTCTTGTTTAGATCCAACTTCGGTTTGGATTACACTACGTCGTTTATCAATGCCTTAACGCATACCTATGCTTCCGATATTGTAAACAACAACGTAGCCAAAACAGATTTAGGACAAACAAATAATACCAACTATACATGGTCTAACACGCTCAACTACTTATTTGATTTCCAAAAAAATCATCATTTCAATGTGCTACTTGGTTCTGAGATTAACAAGCAAAGTTTGGTAGATTTTCACGCCCTTTCCGAGGGATACGCTTTGGAAACCAAGCATTATATGTGGCCCAATGCAGCCACGGGAGCTGCGCGTAATACAGGTGCGAAAGTGGGATACCGCCTTGCTTCGTTCTTCGGAAAAGTGGATTATAACTATAGAGACCTGTTATTGGCTTCGTTCACGTTACGTCATGATGGCAGCTCTCGTTTTGGAGAGAGGCACCGCTGGGGGGATTTTCCTGCAGCCACACTTGGTTTTCGAGTTTCTGAACTTATGCAAGCGAAATGGATAGACGATTTAAAACTACGTCTATCGTGGGGTAAAACGGGTAATCAGGGTATCGACAATAACGCACATTACGGTCTTTATGTAGTCGACTATGGCCTTGACCGAACTACGTCCACGGCTTACGACCTGAAACTTGCGGGAAGTGGCACTTTTCCATCGGGCTATAGAGCCATTCAAAGAGCTAACGATAACTTGAAATGGGAAACCACCACACAATATAATGTTGGCTTGGACTACATGTTCTTTGGTAATTCACTTTATGGAACGGTGGACGCTTATATCAAGGAAATAACGGACATGCTCATCAATCCAGCATATCTGGCTGTGATGGGCGAGGGCGGCGCGCAATGGACCAACGGTCCATCGCTACGCAACTGGGGTATGGAACTCATGATGGGCTATCGACAAACCTTGGTGAATGGATTAGGAATAGACATAAACGGAAATCTCGATTTCTTCCGCAACAGAGTGACGCATCTACCCTCTTCGGCTACGGGTTCTTATGCACATACTACCAAACAAAACCTGGTAGAGGCTCGCAAACCTTATGGATCCATTGTTGGGTTTGTAGCAAATGGATTGTTCCAAACGCAAGAAGAGGTGCTCGCCTCCGGTCAGCCGAACGCGAGACTTGGCGGCTTGAAATACGCAGACTTGGATGGAAATGGAAAAATTAACGAGGCGGACCAGACTTGGATACTCAATCCAGTGCCAGCATTCTCGTATGGTTTGAACGTGGCATTGAACTATAAAGGCCTTGATTTCAGCATGTTTTGGCAGGGCGTGATGAACCAAGATGTGTACAACAACCAGAAATTCCAAACTGATTTTTGGAGCATCACAGACGCTGGATCCAATAAAGGAAGCCGAATGTTATCCGCTTGGACTACCGACAATACTACCTCTAACATCCCTGCGCTTACTACTAACAACACCGCCGACGAGGGTCGCGTTTCCAATTATTATGTAGAAAATGGTTCTTACCTGAAGTTGCGAACTTTGCAATTAGGGTATAGCCTCCCAAATATCATCGTCTCAAAATGGCACATGGCGAGTGTTCGAGCTTATATTTCAGGACAAAACCTGCTGACCGTGAAGAGCGGAAAACTCACTTGCTCAGACCCAGAGAACCCCAACTGGGCTTACCCATTGGCTACTTCGGTATCGTTTGGGCTACAAATAGGTTTTTAACAACTTTTATCTCTTTCCAAAATGAAAACAAATATATTATCATTCATATTAACAATTGCTGTCACGATGGTGACAATCGGTTGCAACGACTTTCTTGATTACAAACCCACGGCTATCGTTGACGAAGAACAAGCATTCTCCGACCCTGAAGGTATGGTGACATCTGCCTATGCCGTCCTTGGTGATGATTGGTACACTTATCCTTTTAATCTATGGCCATACGGAGACTTGGCTTCCGATGATTGTCTCAAAGGAGGTTCAGGTACCACCGATACGGAATATCACGCCGTGGAAGTATTCAGCGCATTGACACCAACATTAGGGCATTTGGACGAGTTGTGGTACCGCCTTTATGTTGGTGTCAGCCGGTGTAACAGAGCTTTACTATCGTTGGATGCCTATGGGAAATCAAAACTTGGTGAGCAAGTTACCGCACAAAGAATAGGTGAGGTGAAATTCCTGAGGGCGCATCTCTACTATAAATTATTGATGGTTTTTAATAAAATACCGTGGATTGACGAGGTAGTTTATAAGGAGAGCACGCAAGAACAAGTAAGAAACGACGCACTCTCCCATAAACAATTGTTGGATAAAGTTATAGCCGATTTCCAGCAAGCATACGACGTTTTGCCAGCCAGAAGTACTGAGGGTGGACGAGCCAACAAAGTAGCTGCTGCTGCCTATTTGGCCAAATGTTACCTTAATATCGCATGGGGCAACGGTTACGAGGATAGCACTGGTATAAAATTTATCAACAAAGACTATATGCAAAAGGTGGTAGATTATACCGATGTCGTCAAGAATTCTAACTATGGATATCTTGATGATTATGGAGATATATTTCTTCCCGAGCATAAAAACAGCAAAGAATCGGTGTTCGCAGTGCAACATTCCGATTACGAGGATGACAACACGACATACGGCAGAGCAAATTGGTCTAACATGTTGAATGGCATGTGGGGAATGTGGTCGTGTGGCTGGGATTTTCACAAACCTTCCCAAGATTTAGTCAACGCTTTTAAAACCAGAGACGGCTTGCCATTGTTTGATGATTATAATCGTTCCAACGATTATCCAATAAATGGTTCACCAACGGAGCAGAAGTGGGACCCACGCTTGTTCCATACGGTGGGCATGCCCACGTTCCCTTACAAATACGAGAAGAACTATACGCAAACGAAGGACAATTCGCGCACGCCAAACACTTATGGCTACTATTCTTCCCTTAAAGAAGTGCCTCAACGTGGAAAGGGCGAGACATATAATACACCGTGGCAGGCCTTTGCCATGAATGATTATGTTATTCGATACACAGATGTAATGCTTGATAGAGCCGAGGCTCTCATCGAGATAGGGCGTCTTACCGAGGCCAGAACTATAATCAACCATATACGGCAGCGTGCGGCAAACTCCGTCAATAAGCATATCAATTATGCTGCGAATCAATGTGAGATAGCACTTTACCCTGACACATATTTCGCCACACAGGCCATGGCTCGCGAATGTTTGAGATGGGAGAGACGTGTTGAGACAGGTATGGAGCATGTGCGTTTCTTTGACCTCAGACGTTGGGGATTGCTTTCAAAGACACTTAATGCGTATTTCAAGCATGAGTCAGAAAATAGCTACGAGGGGCAAACTTATGCTAAATACTACAAGGATGCACACTTCACACAAGGGAAGAACGAATATTTCCCAGTGCCATACAACCAACTCTATTACATCCCAGGCCTCTATTCACAAAATAAGGGATATTAATAGCGTGTAACTTTTTAATTTCCAAATAATAATTCATAATGAAACACATATCATACAGTTTGTTGTTCTTGCTGGCCTTGCTTGCGAGTTCATGCCAAGAAAAGAATATCGACATAGCCCCAATGGTTCTGACGGCTCCTGATGGCAATCATATTATCGGCCAATTGATAGATGATGATTATACATGGACCTGGCCCACGCTTTCCAATGGAAAGAAAATGTTTGTTTCGCTTTATGCTGGAGGCACCATTATACGGTCCGATACTATCAACGGTAATAAATACACGCAACACAACATTGCTACCAATGTGCCTTATACCTATGTGTTCAAGACCACAGATGGTATTAATCTTTCGAATGGTATCGTAAAGACTTATTTGCGTGAGGGTGCCTCGAAAATTACAGGCGTGCAGATGGCACAGGTTGAAAAAGAGAGTGGCTATGACGCTTCTGTCTCATGGACAAATCCTGATGACGCCACCTCCATATTGTTAACGGCATCTAATGGGGTGCGTACGTTGACAGAAACATTGCCCGCCTCCATTAATAATTATACTATCAACGACGTGACTTACGGAGACAGTTGGAATGTTATTTTGCGTGCTGTTAATGATAAGGGGTACTCCTTACCCGTCTCGTCCAACTTAAAAATAGGCAAAACGGCCATGGCTTTTCTTAGCACATATGCCTCCCCCGAGGAATTAGTGGCTAATGGAGATGACGACGAGGCTTCGGCATGGCTTTGGATGCACAACCAATACCCTACGGCAAAATTCCTTTATTTTGGCAATATCAAGAGTAGAGCCGATATTGATGCATATAGGGTAATGTTCTGGTTACGCGATCTTGAGCATGGATCTGCGGCGGATGTGTGGAGAATGCCTGAGGCAGTGATGTCCGCATCTAATATTATTAAGGATTGGTATAAGGCTGGCGGAAACTTGTTGTTGTGGCAGCATGCAACGCCATACATTGCTACTTTGGGCAGGATAGACCAAAGTTTACTAAAAAACAATGACCACGTCATAGGTATAGGCAAAGGAAAATACAATGGAGACACTTGGGCAATGGCCTTGAGTTTGAATGCAGGTGGAAACTTTATTGACTTTTCCTCACATCCGATATATAAAAATCTGCCAGTCCAAAAAGGTGATAATGGTCTAAAAATATTGCAAGTTAAAGGACCAGGATGGACAGAAGATCATAACTGCCTCTACTTTAACATTCCATCAGCACTTACGGGTAAGGGAAATCAAGATCTGGCATGCTACACAGAGTTGACACATACTTACGGCATATATCCCCTTGGAGTGTGGGATTCGCAGGTAAGCTGGATATCACAATTTAATGTGTGGGAGGCAAGACAGGGCAATACCGACTATAAGGGAACTGTGATATGCATTGGCAATGGCGGTTGTGAGTTTTCCATGAAAAATGCTGACGGTAGTGCTGACAAAAGTATGTCGCCCAAGAACAATATCTATCAAAGTACTATTCTCCAATTGGCTAAAAACTGCTTGGAATATTTAAAAACTAAATAGCAATATGAACTTTATCAAAATGTTATATATACTGTTTGCCGCGATATGTCTTTTCATGTCGCAGGCATGCTCTGAAAGAGAAGTAGACCCGTCTCTTGGGCCCATAGAGTTGGTAGATACCACTGCGAATGAGAATGGCGAGAAGCCTGTCATTAATACTGGCTATGATGAGGCATATCGACCGCAAATTCATTACACACCTGCTCGAAATTGGGTGAACGACCCAAATGGGTTAGTCTATGCCAATGGCACATACCATTTGTTTTATCAATACAACCCAAAAGGTAACGATTGGGGAAACATGAGCTGGGGACACGCTACAAGTACTGACCTTATGCATTGGGTGGAACAACCTGTGGCACTGACACGAGATAGATTGGGCGATGTATTTTCTGGCTCCGCCGTTGTGGATAAGGAAAATACGGCAGGGTTTGGCAAGAATACCATTATAGCTATCTACACCGCAGCTTCCACTACCCAACAGCAGTGCATAGCCTATAGTACCGATAATGGTGTCACTTTTAAGAAATACTCTGGCAACCCTGTGATTCCCTCCACCTCTGCTGATTTTCGTGACCCTAAGGTTTTTTGGTATGAGAAAGATAAAAAATGGGTCATGTTATTGGCTACAGGATTTGGAAAAACCATAGAGTTGTGGTCATCGCTTGACTTAAAAACATGGAAAAAACAGAGTGCTTTTTCATCCCCAATAGACCGTTGTAATAAAGGTCAATGGGAGTGTCCAGACCTGTTTCCACTTCAATACAAAGGAAAGGAGAAATGGATTATGCTTGTGAGTGTCAATCCTGGAGGTCCAGTTTCTGGTTCCGGCACTATGTATTTCATAGGCTCATTTGATGGTTCTCGTTTTATGGCTGACAAGGATTTTGACTATCCATTATGGCTTGATTACGGCTCGGATAATTATGCAGGAGTGAGTTGGAACAATTTGGAAGGTCGACGTGTGTATATAGCATGGATGAATAACTGGAATTATGCAGGACAAGTGCCTGCTTCGCCTTGGCGATCCGCATTTACCTTGCCACGCTATTTAGAGCTTATCTCCTATCAGAACAAGCCATTGCTGGTTAGCAAGGTGGTGACAGAAATAGAGACTTTGGCAGACAAGTGGCATGATGTGATAGATGGCGAGATTGGAACATCTGAAGCGTACCAGCTCCAAATAAAGGTTTCGACTACCGAAGATTGGACGCTGACGCTCTACAACGCATACGGTGAACAATATGTTATGAATTATCAAGCGTTCAATAGACGTATAGTGGCGAATAGAGGAGCAAAAACAGGTAAGACTGATTTTAACTTAAATTTCTCTATACCGTCCATAGGCATGCCCATTAATACACTCAACGACGAGGTAACACTTGACATCTACGTGGATCGCTCTTCTGTGGAGACCCTCACCTCATCTGGTACAGCCGCCATGACAAACGTGGTCTATCCTAAGTCCATTTATAGCAAGGTCGAGCTTGACATCCCATGCTCGCGTATGCGTGCCAGGCCTTTGAGACGTATTTGGCGATAGTTCAAGCGGGTTTTGTGGTCGCCTAATAAAAGAGACAGATATGGCGAACACATTTCTAACACTATTAAAATAAATATTGATGATTAAAAAACCTATATGATGATTAAAAAACTTAAAACTACGATTGTTACGATGACACTGCTTTGCCTTTGTTTCATTGCTAATGCAAAGCCAGCCGAGACTATTTTTCTCGCTCCTACCCATGTCATGTACCGTTTAGACACTTCATCCAAATACTTGCTTTTGCCTGTAGAGGAGAGCCAAGAGAATGCTCATATAAGGGTAATCCACGATAATAAGGTGGTGAAGGAATTCAATTGCAAGTTGGCCATGAACAAGATTGACTACTTTGTGCCTCTCGACCTCGATGAATTTGACGGGAAAGACATCTTGCTCGACATCATCATTTCACGCAGTAATGCTAACGAACAGGCCAGACATACAGCCACCAAAGATTTTATCTGTTGGAAGGCAATCAAGTATGCTGATACGTTTGATACGCAGAATCGCGAGAAATTCCGTCCCGTCAATCACCATACGCCCCTTTACGGCTGGATGAACGACCCCAACGGGATGTTTTATAAGGACGGTGTTTGGCATCTCTACTTTCAGCACAACCCCTACGGATCGCAGTGGGAGAACATGACGTGGGGTCATTCTACTTCACGCGACTTGATGAACTGGACCTTCGAGGGCGACGCTGTGATGCCGGACGCCTTGGGAACAGTGTTTAGCGGATCGGCTGTCGTAGACAAAAACAATACGGCTGGATTTGGAAGTGGTGCCGTTGTGGCCATGTACACTTCTGCCGGGCAAAGCCAGACACAGAGCTTGGCCTACAGCACAGACAATGGTCAGACGTTTACGAAATATGCGGGCAACCCAGTGATCGTGTCCAACACGCCCGACTTCCGCGATCCAAAGATTTTCTGGAATGAGGTAATTGGCAAATGGAATATGATTTTGGCCGAAGGGCAGCACATGAAGATCTATTCTTCGTCAAACCTGAAAGACTGGACGCATGAAAGCGATTTCGGCGAGGGTTATGGCAACCACGATGGGGTTTGGGAATGCCCCGACCTGCTGAAAATGGGCGACCGATGGCTGCTCATTTGCAACATCAACCCTGGCGGACCTTTCGGCGGATCGGCCACTCAGTATTTTATCGGCACCTTCGACGGCCGCAAGTTCATGTGTGAGGACGCTCCGGAGGTGACCAAATGGATGGATTGGGGCAAGGACCACTATGCCACCGTCACTTTTAGCAATGCTCCCGACGGACGTCATGTGGCCATGCCTTGGATGAGCAACTGGCAGTATGCCAATGATGTGCCCACCAAGCAATATCGCTCGGCCAACGGTTTGCCGCGCGATCTCGGTCTGTTCAGCTATCAGGGAAAGACCTATTGCAGCGTCAAGCCGAGTCCGGAAGTCATGAATGCCTTTGCATCGAAGCCTGTTAAGCGGCTCAGCGACGCCTGTCGCATCGATGTCAGGCTCCGTGCCAACACTATTATCACGCTGTCCAATGGTCAGGGAGAAACGGTCACCATGACTTATAATGCCAAGAACGAAACTTTTGAGATGGATCGCACAAAGAGCGGAGACACAAGTTTTTCGAGCAATTTTGCTACGGTGACCAAAGCCCCGACCTACGGAAAAATAAACACACTTCAAATCTTCATCGACAAAAGCAGCATTGAGGTGTTCGATGCCGATGGGAAAATGGCCATGTCTAACATAGTCTTCCCCTCCTCACCCTACACGCAGCTTACTCTCAAGGGTGGCAAGGCCCGTATTTACAATCTGAAAAAATAAGGCTGCACAACAAATGCTAAATCAATCTTAAACTTCAAAACAACGTCATGAGCAAAACAAATAAACTCGCTTTGATACCGGTCATGCTCTGTTTTTTCGCCATGGGCTTCGTCGACTTAGTAGGCATTGCGTCCAACTATGTGAAAGAAGACCTTGCGCTGAGCGACTCGGTTGCCAACATCCTGCCTTCGCTGGTATTTTTCTGGTTTCTCATTTTCTCTGTTCCCACAGGGGTTTTGATGAACAAAATCGGACGCAAAAAAACAGTCTTGCTGTCGCTTGTGGTCACCAACATCTCGCTGTTGTTACCCATTTTCAGTGAAAACTTCTATGTCATGCTCGTCTCCTTCTCCCTTCTGGGCATTGGAAATGCATTGATGCAGACTTCGCTCAATCCGTTAGTGTCTACCGTCATCAAGGGAAACCTTGCTGCGACGCTCACCTTCGGCCAATTTGTAAAGGCCATCGCGTCGCTCATGGCACCCTATATCGCTATGTGGGGAGCATTGGCCACCATTCCAGCCTTCGGCTTGGGTTGGCGTGTGCTTTTCCCTATCTATATGATTGTTGGCGTGATTGCCTCGTTGCTGTTGGCCTCGACACCTATTGAGGAGGAAACCGACACACTCGACGCCGACGAGAACGACACCGTGGCAAGCCATTTTTCAAAAGCCTTCGGACTGCTCGGCACACCAGCTGTGCTGTTGAGTTTTGTCGCCATCATCTGTCATGTGGGTATAGATGTGGGCACCAACACCACAGCTCCGAAGATTTTGATGGAGCGGTTGGGCATGACCTTGAATGAAGCCGCCTTTGCCACGAGTCTGTATTTCATTTTCCGCACCATCGGCTGTCTCACAGGAAGTTATTTTTTGCGGGTTATGAAGAGTCGCACATTCTTTATCATCAGCGTCGCGATGATGACTTTGTCTATGCTCGGACTGCTTGTCGGAACATCCAAGCCAATACTCTATACGGCCATCGCCTTAGTGGGATATGGCAACTCCAACATCTTCTCCATCGTGTTCTCGCAGGCACTTCTTTCGGTGCCCGAGAAGAAAAATGCCGTGAGTGGTCTGATGATTATGGGTCTGTTCGGTGGTACGGTATTCCCGTTGCTCATGGGATTTGCCAGCGATGCCTTCGGTCAGATTGGCGCGGTAGGCGTTATGGCTATCGGCGTGGCTTATCTGTTTACCTATATTGCTCAAGTGAAACACTAAAAACAAAGATATGGAACGTTATATTGTAGGCCTCGGAGAGGCTTTATGGGATGTGCTTCCGGAAGGAGCCAAACTCGGCGGTGCCCCTGCCAATTTTGCCTATCAAGCCAGTCAGTTTGGCCATTCGGCTGTGGCTGTGAGCGCTTTGGGCAAAGACGACTTAGGCGACCAAACTGTAAAAGAACTGGACGAAAAGGGTTTGAAATACATCATGCCCCGTGTGGACTACCCTACGGGAACGGTAGGAGTTGAACTCGATGCTGACGGTGTGCCCACTTACGACATCCGGACTGGCGTGGCATGGGACTACATTCCTTTCACGCCTGAGGTGGAAGCGGCTGCCCACAACTGCAGCGCCGTTTGTTTCGGTTCATTGGCCCAGCGCAGTGAGCAGTCGAGAGAGACCATTGCGAAGTTTCTCGACGACACTCCGGACGACTGTCTGAAGATTTTCGACATCAACCTGCGTGGCAACTTCTACACCAAAGAGGTTATCCAAGCGTCGCTCAAACGATGCAATATTTTGAAAATTAACGACGAAGAACTTGTTGCCATCGGCCGTCTTTTTGGTTATCCAGGTCTTGATATTGAGAACAAATGCTGGTTGATTCTCGGCAAATACAACCTCGACATGATTGTGCTGACTTGCGGAACGAATGGCAGCTACGTCTTTGCAAAGGGTTTGAAGAGCTTTCAGGAGACGCCCAAGGTGGAGGTTGCCGACACCGTTGGAGCCGGCGACTCGTTTACTGGCGCTTTCACGGCCGCCATCCTGTCGGGCAAACCCATCAGAGAAGCCCACGAACTGGCAGTGAAAGTGAGTGCTTACGTGTGCACACAAAAGGGTGCCATGCCTCGACTTCCTGAGAAATTCACGGCACAAATCAAAGGTTAGACAAGGCCCAAATCGAGTAGGAGGTAAACACTAATCATAAGTGTTTATCTCCTACTTTCGTATTCAATCGACCACACCAAAATACATGAGGTTCCGCATACAGCGGTTTCGTGCTTTCTCATCTCACGTTGTGTGGCAAGTTGTTTTCAACCATCCTTTTGAGTAGCATCACGTTTATCCTATAGTCGAATTCCGTCTATGGTGAGATAGGTGGTCGACTCTTAAAAAAGCGACATGCTTTTTAATATAAACCTGCGAGAAGAATTGGGCTCATAGTTGTCGTATTATACAATCTTATTCATTATGGTGCTGCTCCTCAGCAGAGCGACACTACACTTAAGACTGCATCACAAAAGTATATAAACTCGTTGAATAATTAGCCTAATTGGCCTAATATCAAAAAAGCCTCCAAGACAATTTAGTCCTGAAGGCTTCTATTTGAAAAAAGGCGGCTACCTACTCTCCCGCATTGCATTGCAGTACCATCGGCGCAAGCAGGCTTAACTTCTCTGTTCGGAAT
>QWCQ01000367.1_pt1 | contig 34094 bp, 49 predicted proteins | sample 1972701 | NCBI WGS metagenome assembly QWCQ01 (sample SAMN09866704, study PRJNA288562) | Human gut metagenome isolate pre4_stool, whole genome shotgun sequencing... | reverse complement strand
TTTATTCTCATATAAAACAAATTATTAATTAATACTACAAATCTTAATACAAGCGCTTGATATTAATAATACAATTCATGTTAAAACCATACTCAAAGCGAAACACGAAAAAGAAGTTAAAACCTTGTAATTCTTTTAATATGCGCAAAATAGGCTTAACATTGATTTATTATAAAGACAGTCATATTATATCAATCCCCTATCAAATTATTCTATTTATAACTGTAAATCAAAGCGTACTGTCTCCTTTTGCCTCCAATCACCACTCCCACAAATTATAACTCACCCCAACCCCAACATAGGGACTTGCCTTATTCCCGGAAAAACCGTATCCGGCCTGCACACCCAGCCCGAACCGTTTCCGCTTTGCCTGCTCTCTGACAAACACAGTCCTCGTTTTACTGTACACCTCGATACTATCCAACTTTGCCAGGTAGCCTGACACATAAGCCGTATAAAGGCTGTCTTTGTAGATTTTCTGCGTAATAGGCAAATACACTGTATCCCGAACAGTATCGCCCGGCACAGGGACGGGAACAACGAACGGGAACGAATCTACAACGCTTTCATAAACCGGAACGGGCACTGTATCCCGAACAGTATCAATACGATTCGTAATGATCGTATCTCTGCCCACTTCACCCGATATGTGTTCCACCCTTGCCGGACGGAACACGATAAACAGGACAAGAACAACTATGATAATGTAAGGCAAATATTTCATGGCCGTATGATTACAGGTTTCATAAAATTAGAGAACTCCTTCCGTACATCAAAACAAGGACAAGTCTTGATATACTCAAACGGTTCTACCTCACCGTTTCCGTTCAGGTCGGGCGATGTATCCCGGTGTCCGAGCACTTCGATGATAGGATACTCTTTACAAAGCTTTGCAACCAAGTTACGAAGTGAGACTTTCTGCCAGTCGGTCCGGGTATCGGCAGGTTTCCCGTTAGCATCCAATCCTCCAATGTAGCAGATGCCGATACTATGCTTGTTGTAACTCACACCGCTAAATCCCTTGGTGTTACAGTGCGCTCCGTCTATAGATAGAGGACGTCCATTCTCGACAGTCCCATCGAGGTCTACTACAAAATTGTACCCGATCTGGTTAAAACCTCTCTGTTTGTGCATCCGGTCAATGTCTTTCGCATGCAGATCCTGCCCGGCTTTTGTGGCCGAGCAATGGATGATAATAAAATCAATTGTTTTCATTTTTTTTGTTATTTACTTTTTTATTATTATATTTGCGTCCCAAAAAAATATGGATAATATTAAATCGTTACTAGAGTTATATGATGACCAAGAAAAGAATGTATTCAAATCAATTTTAATAAGCTTTTTTCCTATATATCTTATCGGTTATCTTTTTTTTCCAACATTTCAAGTCCTTGATATTTGGAAGAGCCTTTTTCTTATTGCTGGAGTTGATATTATGTTAAATTTCATGTTACTATTTTTACTAACTCCAATAGAAAAGGAAGATTATAAATTTCGATGCCAAATGGTATTATATTCTATTCTACTTATAGCTATAATATCTGCTATAGGGGGATTCTTCATAGGTTTTTCAGTAAGCATTCTTGCTGCAGGGACTATGCCCATCTTACTAGGATTATTTTTATTAAGTTCATTTATTAGAAAAGCAGAAAAAAAAGAAAAATAAGACATATGTCTTCAAAAAATATCCCACCTCAATAATCACTTGGTGGGACCCGATTTGAACATCCACGAACATCACACCGTTTCATTTCCGCCTCTTTCAACTTTAATTCGACTTCATGCCGTTTATGTATTTCCTCCAAATGGGCTGACTGTTCCTGACGGAGCTCTAGCAACACTCGGATTCTTGTTACCTACCTTATCCTCAATCTCGAATCCTTCTTTCTGCAAAGTGGATATAAACAAATCCATCCATGAACGCTTTTCGTCATCAAAACTATTAGCAGCTTTCGTGGAAGCGTCGCCATGAACATAAAGTTTTTCACTGTATTGAATAGATTTCAAATACTTAGCAACAAGTTTAGAAGTTTTCTTGACCGTATTGTTCGGGCTTTCAGCACACGTCTCATGGAATTGCCAAATTTTGGTACCGATAGTGAAATCAACTTGCCAATAGGATACACTGATATATGGAAGGACGTTATTATCAACAGAGATATGAATAGGTAGGCCCAGAACATAGTTGTGCTCACCGGAATGTTTGCCACGATTGAAGGAGCCGAAGAACTCGCTACCGGTACGAATGACACCCCATTCCCCTAACGCATACACATTGTAATAGTCCGGATCATTGATACGGTCTTTTTCAAAATCGGCAACACATTGTTCATCGTAGTAACCGTATGTACCATCAGGAGAACCAACTACCCAGAAGTTGTTTAAATACGTAGACTGAATCAAAACTGTATCACTTGGATGCTCTACGATCTTTTTTGTCCGGACATTCATTATCTGTTTTGGCTCATTCATCCGGAGCGATTTCACCTCTGTTAGCTCACTGGGTATCTTCTTCCCTCCCAGTATAACTTCCATAGGAACATCATGGAACTTATCCTTATCAAAGATTTCCTTTTTAATCCAGTGTGTAATCTTGATCGGATTGAACGAACAGATAATTTGCTGGCCATGCTTACCACGCAAACGTTTTCTGATCTGTTTAAAATCCCCATGTTCAAAATCAGAGAACTCTTCCAGGAACACACGTTTATAATTTTCCAAACCTTTGATCTTCTCTGAGTCATCTAATCCGGAGAAGGTTATCTTAGCACCATTGAGCAAACAGATAATACGTCTTTCTTTGAAATCAAATAAATCGTAGACATTCAAGGTTTTTGCAGCTTCCTTGAAGGCTTCATAAATAGAGTCTTTTAGAGCAGAACCTACCTTACGAAACACCTTGGTGTTTTCCCCATCCTGCAATGTCATAATCAGTATGGACTGGGCAACACTAAATGATTTAGCGGATGATGAACCACCATATAAGATGATGAAACGTAATGTAGCATCCTGTAGATACTTCAACAGGTAAAACGCATTTGGATTTAATTTCTTATGGTTTATAATCATCTTCTGACACTTTGCTTTTACTCACAGTCGGGACAATAATCATTTTTGCTTATTTTTCCTATCTTTTTGTAATAGTAGAAATATTCTATCTAAATGCTACTTATCTTCATCATCAAATCCGATGCGTAACTCACCGATCTTCTTTCCTTCACCACCGTTCAAGGTGACGTTTTTGTCCGCCTCCCATCCATTCCAGGCCCCTAATAACCGGGCCGCTTCTGTTTTACCATGATATTCATAGATGACTTCTCCCCTTTTATTTTGTACCTTCTTCAATGCATTCCGAGCACGCTTCGGAAGTTGAGACGGGCTTCTCATCTTTATTTTTCCGGTTACAGGGTCAATATAATGCAAATCATCAGTATCAGCCTGAACAATATCCATAAGCACTTTCTCGACAGCCAATCGTTTTATCTCAGAGTCCTTCGCTCTCTGACTCTTTATCTCTTCTATCCTTAGACTGACCTTAGAGTTTTTAAGAAGTCTACAAGCGGTAACCCAAATGGACTCAGCTTTCATCTTCGAAGCATCATAAGCCATACGATAGGCCTCGCTTGCATTTCCTTCCGTATCTACATAGTACTTACAGAAATTCTCTTGTTTGAATGTTAATTCCTTCTCTCTACTCATAACTTTTACAATTAATTCTTGCAAGAAAAAACAATGAAAGAAACTTGACCTACAGGAACAGCTTTAAATGATTGTTCATTCATAGGGTCTTATTTCTCCGCCTCCGCAATTTTTTAAAGATTGTCTTTTCTCCGCATAGCGAATATTTTCATTAAACCATCCTCAACAGGTATGTAAGACAAAGGTACTATAAAGATATCCCGGTTCACTTATTGCTCTAAATTGTCAAATTCACGTTTTTCGTTAATCAACTCTATTTCAATCTATTTATTGTATTTCACTAAAATCACAAAAATATCGTCGTCACAGGCCGGAGGTTGCAAATGTTGACTATCTGCTGGTTGCAACCTGTTTGTCCCCCAGCAATCTCATCTATGTAAGTATAGTACCAGATGTTTTAACCGCAGTCGTATAATAATCCCCTTTCCTTAATTAAGCAGGAACCAGAAAAGAGTTCTTTCTAAATGTGATATCCCTACTTCATCACATTTAATATCAATTTCTGAATTAAAACAATCAGAATTATTTAATAAAAAAGATAATGTAAACAAGAATAATTTCTTATCAAAATTATAAATCTTATATTTTTTTTATACTTTTGCCAAACACAAGTTAATACCAGATTTCTAATAACTATAATATGGAAAAGACAAGAAGAATTTGTATCAATTTCATGGACAGATGTAACATGTCTTGTAATTACTGCTATATTCCTTTCATCAATGAAAAAATAAACTTTTCATTGATGAAAAAAATTATATACAAATGTTCAGAGATAGGAATCCAAATAATTACATTTGGTGGTGGTGATCCATATAATTATGTTGAGTTTAGAAATATCATTGATATAGCTTATTCTTTAAATATCCAAATTCATATTGATACTAATGGAATAAATCTTACTTCTGCTGATTATGAACAAATTAACCAAAAAGTTTCAATCTTATCTTTTCCAATTGATGGACCTACTCCTTATTTACATAATTATATAAGAAATTATAACGGAAATCATTTAGAAAAAATTCGTAATCATTTATATGCTCTTTCAGATTCTAAAGCAAAACTTAAAATCAACACAATAGTATCAAAAAAAAATATAGACTTAATTGAAGATATATATCAAAGTATATGTTATCTTAATATTTCAACATGGAGTTTATATCAATTTTGGCCATTACACAATGCACAATTTTACAAAAATGACTTTTTTATAACTGAATTAGAATTCAACAATTCTATCTCAAAAATAGACATACTAAAACCTGCTTTTTTTATCGAAAAAAACACAATTAATAAAAGATGTTTCGAATCCATATTCTTATCACCAAACGGAAAAATATATATACATAATAAATATGATCCAAACTACTATACATTTTTAGGTGATTTTTTAAACGAAGACATAACCAACAGCTTAGATTTAAATAGATTAATCAATACAAGAATTGATACAAAACATAGATACAATTTATGAATACTCAATTAAAGAAAATTTTCATTGCAGCTCCTAGTGATGTTAAAGTAGAATTTGGTATTGCACAAAAAGTCATATCAATTCTAAATGCAGTTTATGGAAACATTTTAAATATTCGTTTTGAGATGGATAGAGGAAAAAACGCATCTCCATGCATAGGAAATCCTCAAGAGAAAATACTTCAACAATACAAAATGACTGATTATGATTATTTTATCGGCATACTACACACACGTTTTGGCTCACCTACAAACAGTATCAATAAAAATAATGGAAGTGAGTTTCAATCAGGGACACAACAAGAATTTTATGATGCTTATGATTCATTCAAAAAATATGGTAAACCAGAAATTCTTATTTATCATTCCCAGAAAAAAGTTTCTCCCGGAGTATATCAAGTAAAAGAAGTTCAAGACTTCCTTAATTTACTTTATGCACATGGAGAACATCCTGCATTATATTCGACATTTAGAACATCAAGCGAGTTTGAATCACTATTGATTAAACATCTTGCATACCATATCCAAGAGAAAGAAAAAACAAAAATAATACAAGATGATTCTTTACTCAAAAAGGCAACTAATAATGGATTAAAGAATATTTATTTAGACCTTGACAACAAGGTAAATGATGATTGTTCACACAGGAATAAATTAAAACAGAATTTATTTTTAACCTCAAAAACCGTATTTTTAATGGCATTTACAGGTTATTCTTTTCTGGCTCTTCATGGTAATATTTTCAGAAAAGATTTATTATCATTTTTAAACAATGGGGGTGAAATAAAAATAATTTTAACAGATCCTAAAGGAGATATTGCAAAAAGGATAGCTTACGCAGAAGCAAATATTCAATATAATACAGAAAAGATAAATATTAACTATAGCTACATTAAAAGTTATGAAGACTGTATTGAACAATTTATAGAATTAAAAAAAACTTATGGAGAACAGATTCAGTTAAAACTATCAAATGATATATTAACAGCTACCATTTTAATGTCTGAAAATGAATGTTTTTTTGAACCTTATCTATATTTCTTCCAAGATAAGCATAAAGTTAAAACATTTGAAATAGTTGTAGATAACAAATCAAAATTATACCTGCATATGCATGAGTTATTTCAAACATATTGGAAACATTCCAAAACGATATAGTATTCCAAGTTCCTTTTTTCGTACAATCATCGTTACCCGCTTTGCTGTATGCTTTACCATTTACACAAAAGATAAGAAGCAGCATGAATAATATATTTTCAACAATTGTTAATTTTAACATGTACTCTACAAAGATAATATTAAAAAAGATATATTACTTAATTTATCCTTTGATTATCTTTAATCAAACAGCAATATTTTTTCCGTTAATATGTTTACAGTCTGCTTCTACAATACATCTATTACAACCAATATCTCCCAGTCTTATTACCCCAATATTATATTGAAACACTCCCTTAAGCATATACACTTATTCATTGCCGTTAGTTAGATATACTTTAAATTCATAGTGATTGAATTGCCCAGATACACAAAAGACGGTGAGATTAAACTATCCGCCTAAATATTTACATTTAATTCAACACTTTTTCTATTCTTGCTATGGATTAAATTATTAAATATTACAGAACAATATTATTCCATAATCAGGCCTATTCCAATTCCAATACACGATAATAGCAGCAATATTATTTTATGAAAAAACAACAAATATGATATTTTACTATTTCTATCTTCTTGTTGTATAATAATTTGAGTTAATTTTTCTCCTGGTTGCAACTGAATTCCTTGTTTGAATTTGCAGAGATCATGTCTTGAAAATAAAGCGACCAAAAAATATTGCAAAATATCAATGACAAGATATACCATCAAGACTCCAAGAAAAAGTACAGATTTAAAGGTAATGATAAACACTCCATCTTTATTGTACATTCCCCACAATAAAGCCATTAATGCAAAAACTATATATCTACAAATATCAGAACATTTCCCTGTTTCTTCTCTATAATTCTTAGATTTATTATCCAATAAATCATTTTTATAAAAAAGTACATTATTTGATTTGTTATCTTCCATTTCTACTTCCTTTTTTACCTTGTTTAGACTTTGCAAGATTTATTCTACATAACTTCTTTACCCGTCTACCAGTCATAGCTTCATCAATAATAAATTTTTCACGCATAATTTCCTTATCTATATTGGTAAGTTTGATTAGATTACTTTTCCTACAGCGATAGATAGTCCTTCCCAATATTATTCTTCTACGACTTAGCCTTGATTTTCCCGCACCAGTACCTACTACTAATACTTTTACATGACCATCCGGACACTTATAACATTGATCATCACTATCCCAAGTCATCATCAAATTACACCCATTAACCCCGCATTTAATACTAACAGTAGTCCTATTTTTATTTGTAGCCATATTTATTTAAAGTGTTTTGTTAGGCAAAGGTATCAAATTCATTATATAAATAAAATTTATTTCAATGTTATAAAACACTTTAAATCATTTTTTTTATACTCTAATTATCTCATCATTGATACGAAATATGCTATCACTCACAAAGTCGTATATCTTATACATAAGTTCCGGCTCTTCCTTTTTCGGAGAATAAACCATCACTCTTTTACCTGCACCCTTCATCCATCCCGCTTCTGTGTTAGCAGATCGACCGCAAGGGAGAACCATAACACAGACATCCGCCCACTGCATACCATTGAAATCTGAATCAAAACCTTTCTGCGCAATGGGATGATTAAGGGCTTCACGGTGATCTGTCTTCCAGTTCTGCCAATTAGGGTCTATATCAGACCATTTGAAACCACCATTCCCATGTGGGGGATTCTTAAAATCATAGACCTCATGTCCTAAATCACGGAGGATATAGACAACGTCCTGTTGAAATACATTTCTCCAACTACTTGCTACATATATTCTTGCCATATTATTTTAAATTGTTACTTTAGGATGTCGTTTACACGGTGTAAGCGACTTAATTTTATTTTGCAGAAAAACATAATTTTAAAGGGACTCTTATAGCTTTACTACAGTGGGGCTATATGGATGTCCAAAATCAATTAGATGGTAGGATGGGAAGCATTTTTCAATCCCGTAAGTGACAGTTATTAGTTAATTGAAAACGTGACAGAGTGTGTACCCATCTAAAATAAGCAAAAGGCGGCTTTGCAACCCGCCTTTTGCTTTTATTCATTACTTGATCTATTTTACGCAAATTCAATAACATACGGTGCATTATCGCTGATTTCAGCAATACGATTACCAACTTTATCCTTCACAAGAAAATTACCGGAGAAAACGGCTCCTGTCATATCTTCATAACCGGGAAATCGTTCTATCTTTGAAATAACTTTCCCATTCCTTATTTCACCTATTTGATAGGTTTCAGCGCCAGTACTGCATACGATCGAAATCTTTTTTATATCTTCCATAATATTCTTTTCTGTACTGAATTATTTCTTTATAACCACAGCCATTGTACTTATACTGGTTCCACTCTCCTTAAACTCACCTGCACCAATTTCAAATACTTGCCCGTGTACTTCATCAATCCATTGGCGGAAGGCAGCACACTTCTTTTCAGAAGCAAATTTCCAATGTGGACTGGTAATGGCTGCAAGAGTACCGCCTTCTTCCAACCGATCATACATAAGCCTTACATGATCTATGTCCTGATTGTTTGCGAATGGAGGATTGGCAATTATCTTGCTATAACGACCTACACTCTCTTTCGTAAAATCTTCATCCAGCAATATCACATTATCCAATGTGTGGAGCAACTCTCTATTCTCCGGCATCAGTTCATAGCATTCCACCATAACGGAAGGACATGCCCGATGAATAGCCTTGATAAGTGCACCACGACCGGCACTCGGCTCCAATACCGTATCATCTTCATGTATACCTCCAGCAAGCATTACCAGCCAGTCTGCAACACCATCCGGAGTTTCAAAGAACTGATATTCCTGTTGAAGATTACAGCGCTTCCCATCTTTGAGGATAGAGAAGACGCGCTCGGCATTGAACGGAAATGTAAAGCCCTGTACTTTACCACCTTGCCAAGATCCCCCTGCTTCCTCTATCCATTTTTTGGCCTCGGCATAAGATTTCTTATTAAATTGCACTTGTGGAAGCTTGAGGATGTTATTCTCAAGCGTGCAATGCTTCAATATCTCTTCCATACTCCATTTCTTACCTTCATCGGATTGTTTTCCTTTTTTGTCCATGGGAGCATCAGGGGCGAGCAATGATGATACCTTTGATATGACCTTATTGCTCGCGTCCATAAATGCGTTGACGCAGGTAAGCATTTCCATAAGAAAATCGTTATCTACGTGGTCCGTTTCGTCCATAACAGTCAATCCGTCCATCATGTCCTCCAGTCTGTTCAACTGCTCAACACTACCACGTAACGTTTTTATTAAAGTCTCTTTTTTGTTCGTCATAACTTTTTTGTAAATAAATTCTTGTTGTGTCTACGCTGCCATGACCTAAAAGATCAGCCAGCTGAATCACATCCTTGTTTTTCTTAAGAAACATTTTCGCGAAGAAGTGGCGGAAAGCATGGGGGTGCATCTTCTTCTTGTCAATGCCGCAGCAATTACCCCAATCCTTCATACCCTGAGACAGTCCACGTTGTGTCATGGGACCAAACCTGCCCACGGCAAAAAGCCCGGTCTTACCGCATTCTTTCGCATAAGCCTTCACTTCTTGCTGTAGCTGTTTTTGAAAGAAAAAGCGACGGTACTTGTTACCCTTTCCTTTTAATGTCACTTCCCCGGATATGATGTCTTCCCAAGTGAATTGCTGAAACTCCGACAGACGGGCACCGGTTGTACCTAAAACCTTGATAAAAAAATAATAGTCTTTATTGGATTTAGTCTTCAAGTATTCCAGTAAACGATTATATTCGTCCTCTGTAGGAACATTATCCGTGTCCAGCTTACGCTTCATTTTGGGACGCTTGAGCTCTATAGGTCTCTTCATCCACTTGGAAAATCTTTCGATGGCCGTAATCCGTAACCGAATAGTAGCGGGAGCGAATTTTTCCTCTTCAAGCATCTTTATGAATCTCCTGCAATTATCCATATTGACCTCATTCGCATATTCGAAGTATTTCTTCATAGAGGTATGGTATAAATCAACCGTATGCGGGGAATAATCATTATTATCAGTCAGCCATACTATAAAATCATTCAACATCTTCTTGTTCTTCTCTGAAATGACGTCAAGTTTCTCCAATGGCTTTACCATCTTTTCCATGCGGCCATATCCGATTTTAAGATAAGACAATAAATCGCAAATGGCATCAAACATGACCGGATGCTGAGCGAGCATGTCGGCGTTCTTGCGCTTGTAATCCTGATATCCCCGACGATTGACACTTTCCGCTGTCTCCAAAAAGAGAGATACATACTTGATGTATCTTCCTATGTTGGCGTAGCTCTTTCCGGTAGAACATAGGTAAGAGATGTAGTCAGCTAATATCTTTTGTCTGTCAACATTCATTCTACAAATAATTTTAACTGAGTAGAAAACTCAGGTTTATAAATTCTAAACTTACGATTGAAAAAACAATCAAAAGCTTTCACTATTTCAGAGATGGTTATATCAGGAACACCTAACAGTTTATCATCAGCAATTATCAGAGACAGAGCTTTATCAAGAGTCATTTTCTTGGCAATATACAGGGAATATACCAGGTACCTACGAGTATATGTTCCGGTTTTGAGTGCTTCTACTTCCTCAGGTGTCGCTATTCTCTTATATAACACTTTATACCAATGTGTCTCAGCAGTACGGGCACGTTTCTGCCTTGGTATCAAATCATAAAACACTGCAATCTCTTTTTTCTGAATGCACTTATGTTTTTTACGAACACCATACATCACATAAGGAGTGTTCCAATCCGGATGAGTTCTCCGGTATTCAAGTTCTTTCTCCCGATCAATAAGATCTTGCACAAAGTCTTGTTTCATTAACCATTCTTCGAACCAGACAGCACGTGCCTCTTCTTTATTATAGTAATCTTTACCATTGATATTCACTGGAATACCCATTGTTTCTTGTTTTTTGAATTTCTTTTATTATTAACCTCTGACAAGCACATACGGCACCAGGAAGAAAGGGAATGGTAAATTTTTCCGTTTCTGTTAACAAACCTGCCATAAAATCTATTTAAGTAGAAATAATTACCGCACCGGGTACACATTTTCATTTCGCTTCCGGAAGAATCATACATATGATTACGAGGTTTACGATGAATAAGCGTACACCCTCTACATCCAGCATCTTCTCCACGATACCGGCGACAATGCGAAAGGGATTTTACTCCACATTTCGCAAAGTTCCGGCAGTCCATTCGAATTTCTGACCGAATAATACTCATGATTGTTCAATAGTGGATAACAATTCTTTAGCTCGGCTAATCTGCCGACGATTGAGATATGATTGCCAGCATTTATTATACCGAGACCAGCGAAAAGCATTATACTTCAGTTGGTCTCGAATGTCCTCACTGGGAACACCACTGAAGAATAATTGTAAGCGGTTATCTTCTGTATTCTCAACAACACGAACATCATTGATTACGTACTCCTTTGTTTCAGTTTCTTTCAGCTTCTTGGCTTTCTCCAAACGCAATTTTGCATCCCTGATTCTTGCATTGTTATTGGTGAGCATATAAGAAGGGAAACCATAACCGTACATAGCAGGTTTTGTAAGTTCAATCGCTTTCTCTTCTGAAAATCCCATTCCCTGCAATTGTTCAACTTTTGCAACATCATTAAGTTTCTTACTCCGAAGTACTTTATTAGCTGCCTTCATCATACTTTGAGATTTTTCTAACGCATCTATTTTTTCCTGCAGACGGTCTACTGCATCATCATCTTCAAGATAGATATTGTTATTGTTCTCGGCTGCTTCAGCCTTCCGTTCAAAATATTCAGCTTTCTCTTCCAATTTAACGGATTTTCCTATGGTATTCCAAGAGCGATCTAAAAGATTGCGATGTGACCTTTCTGAATGATGCCCTACGAGTATAGGCTGCCCTAAAGGGATATGTTCAACCATTTTGTGGCTCTGATCATAGGCTTCAGTCGACTGGCATCTTGCCTTTCCTGCCAGTTCTCTGTATCTATCAGCTCTGGCCTCTTGTTTTTCTTTTCTGTTCATAATTTTACATTACTTTGGTTTGACTTATATAAAACTGAAAGACCACAGCTACTTTGCCGTGGTCTTATCATTAAATAATTTCGGTTCACCGGTAGGAACCAGGTCATCAAACAGGCCAGGAACACGGGGAATTAATGCCTCATATTCCTCACGAAAAAACTCAATTTTCGTACGCCCCAGTTTTTTACCTTTCCTGGTATGTACATCAAAAGTATAGGGAGGAATAGGTATAGGGTAACGCCTAACATCCTCTATCCATTTCTCTATGTCCACATCTCTTCTGTCATAAATGAAGTTCTGCAAATGATCTGCATCCCGATTTTTCCTACATTCACAAAGAAGAATAACCGCTTTGCTGACAAATATCCGCCCCTTGGGTTCAGTAGCATTCTTGTTTACCAATTCATGGCCTTGCCACAATGCTTCTATCTCTTTTGTTATGATACCGAAGCAATCTTCTGCACTAATGGTATATAAACGCTTCCACACATAGTCGCGGTATCCACTCGCCCATAATTCCAATGCAAAAAAGCCGGCTACCCCGGTATCGGCTCGCCGGATCGCTTTTTGCATTGCAGAACTCACCTCGAAGAAATCATATCCGCAAATTGTTCTAATAATCATAATTTTAATTTAATGATTTGATTTTTAATTAATTACATCAGTAAATTTAGCTAAAAAAAGCGGATATAGCAAACAGATTGAACGCCATTTAAACGCCTTTTTACAAGTTATTAGAATTTGAATTTGCAGGATATGTTATACTGTACAAGCTGCTTTGTCTTGTCCTTTCCGTTGTTAGTAGCACTCTTCAGGAGAATGCTATCACCAAAACTTTTCTTGATGAAAAGAATGGATCTATGCTCCTCTTCTTGGTTCCTGATTGAGGAAAGGCCACCGGCATTTATGAAAGTATTCTTTTGCTCAAAGTTATACCGTAAATCGGTCAATATCCGGCGCTCTTTATACTTCATGTAACAGGATATCCAAAAATCTTCTTTTAAACGGATTTCCTCATTCCACCAGGTATTCTTATTGTAAATTACTCCATAACTGCAACCGGTTATCATTTTTGAGAGAGAAAGAAAAGCTGATTCGTCATACATCACAGGTGATATCCGGGAAGTGAAACCAAAGAGATGAACATCCATCATACTGGCCATCTCAAATAATGACTGAATGATGTTAGTGATTCTATCCTTATCTTTCACACGCCCTGGTTCTCCCTTTTCGGCACAGATAGCTTTACAGGCGTGCACATCATCGTCTATCATGAAGAGTTCACCAAAATATTTCGCCATCCAGTTACGTTTAGGTATAAGACCGATTATATCGTCTGGGTGCGTTACGATCTCACATTCCGGATTAAACTGCTGATATAAGTCTGCCTGACTCTCAGCAACACAAATAATAGGATCATTCACCAATTTTTTAGCAAACACACGGTCATGGCGCTTATGACTTGGTATTACTATTTTGCAGGGCATGACGGACGTCTTTTATATCAACAACATTACTCTTACTTATTTTCCCAGTTTTATAGGACTTCATGTGCTGCATATCCAGTCTTTCACGAAGCCAGTTACTATCAACTTCATTACTTGAGGTAATGATGAATAGCTCATGCTTTTCATCATATTTGGGAATAAGAGGATAGATAGCTGTATCATCTGTGATCATATCAAACCGCTCTTTAAATTCGTCCTCTTTCTTTTCAGGACTAAACTCGATCCCCCATTCCTGAAGTTCAAACTTATTCCACTCATTTTCCATAACGTCCATATCATTCTCACCAAAATTGACATTATCCTTTGTAGCATACTCTCTAAGCTTCTTCACTGGAGTATCAGATGGCAAAACCTTACATGAAAGTTCTTTGTATCCAAGTTCCTTACAAGCACGTAAACGGAGATTGCCACAAACAACAATATACCGGCCATCATTATAGGGAAATATTATAAGCTCTCTAAGTTCAAGCATTTCAGGCGAATCCTGAATACTTTTCTTCATCGCTTCAAAGCGATAATCACGGAAAAAGCGCGGATTTTTCGGTAATCCCATGAGCTGCCCCTTATTAAAATCAAGTAGGCAGACTTGAATTGTCTCTGTCATAACCAACTATATTAAAATCAACAACACTAACAGTCAGCAACAACACCTTAATCACCTTTCTGACTCCTCAGAGAGCAAATCTATTGCTCTCTTAATTTCACCCTCGATATCCTTACATCCGTAATGCTTTAGAAAGGCAACGGTAACTATTATAATATCAGCAGCTCTCTTTTTATATTCCGGATGATATTTTATATCATCGCACGGTAATTCTGATAGTTCGTCAAACCTCCTCCAAGCAGCAGATATTTTTAAACTGAAAGCCTTTTTGGAGGTGTTATCATTCAGATGAAAGCGGCGCTCTATTATTTTCGAAATCTTAGGAGCCAACTTATTCAATGTTATCATAAATGATTAGGTTAAATTGTTAGACTAATAATAATCTCACTCTGTTTTATACAGGCTGGTCTCTTATGTGGAACCTGTAAATGATTCTTTTGTACACACGCATGATAATTAGAGTTTTTCTTGTAACTTTTCCATTGCTTCGGTTGCACAAAGCAATGCATAATTACTATCAACAGAAATATACGTTTGAATTGTAAACCAAAGCCCTAATATCTTCACTTGCAAAAAATAAGCAGTTTGGAAATTCCTTGCCTGAAATTGCCCTTCTAAACACATATACTTAGAAAGGCTAAAGTAAATAGCATCTACTTTTTTAATTCTTAATTTTTTCATTCTATACTTTTGGGGATGAATATATTTTTCACTGGCCATAGAAGTATTATCAAAACTCACTAAATTCATGAAAGACCTTAAAGAGTTTTTTATCTGCCAGCATACAATTATTTATTTAGAGGGTCCGTAGTATCCAAATATTTCCTATATTCCAATTCTGTTTTAGCAAGATTAATAAGAGTATTGACGCCTTGAAAAACCTGTTTTGCCTGATTTACTTTATTAGGATCTTCTTTCACGTCCTTTATTTGTTGAAGAACCAAATTCCTCATATCTTGTAAAATGGTAGGATTCACGGTAGACACCTTATTCAACCGCTCATTCGCCAATATGACAACAGTGCTTGTTATTGATCGGAAACGATTCAACTTTGAAGCTAAATCAAATATACTAAATATTAGTACTTTGCCATTGTTCAAGTATATTTCAACTTCGGTACCATCATCACCGGTACCATCACAATAGTTGAGAATTACAATTTCTTCATTCTGATAAAGGAATGGTTTATTAACCATCTCTTTTAATCTATCTATTGCATTATCACTCATGATTTATTCTTTTTTGTTGCTTTATTTATCTGTCTATTCAAAGCTCCTTTCAGCTTAATTAGGTACTGAACATCTTCCGGGTACCGGGCATACATAGAATTTTCATTTTTTAGTTGTTCCGAGCGACTAATCATGTAAAGGTTCTCAATAGAAGCATTCTGTCTATTGCCATCTTTGAACTGAATATTGTAGCCAGAAGGAATTTCACCATTATATTCAACCCATACGAGCCGATGTTTCGGCTCAAAGACATTCGGTTCAGCAGTTTTCACTTCAATATAACCGTCACGGGTTATACGTTCATAACCAACCGGCTTATGATTTTTTGGAATGTGTCCTTTCCGGAAACGTGTAGCCTTAGTTTTTTCAATTTGGGCATCAGACATATATTCTGTTTGCTTACGTCCCTTATTCATTGGTTGATGTCCTTTGGGGAAGAAACCCTTTGAGGAATGTTCAAATAAGAACTTTGCCGACTTTCTCAATTTTAGTTTAAAAGCCATACCAGCAACTGCACTTTCAGTTGAACCAAGCATCGAAGCTATTTCAAGATTGGTATGATCGGGATAAAGGGATATCAGTTTTTGCCTTTTATCAGGACTCCACACTCTCACGTTCAGCGAACGTTTTAATTTACGAATTAAGGCTTTCGCTTTAATAGCTTCAGGCGTTTTACCAAGGCGGGCAGCAAGCTCTTTTAAATCAGCAGTTGGATACTCGTTATCAAGTACAGCGAGTTGTTCATTAGTCCAAGTTTTCATAAGCATGTCAATAAAGAGAGGAAACCGTCAGGCTTCCTCTGTATTATCGTTATCAAGATCCTTTAATCGATCATTGAGTTTCTTTTGCTTTTTCTCCAATGAAGCATTTAGTTTTTTTCCTAATGCAAAGTACTCATCAGGATATTGTTCGTGGAACAGAATATTTTGGCATTTTTGCATATACGGATAAAACATCACATCATTAGCAGAAAGACTATTTGCGATGAAAGCCCGATACCATTGATCCCGATCAGCTTTATTATTTTTGACGTATTCGACAAAATCTGATTTTTTATCGTACCTGCTTAATTGCAAGGTTTTCAGGTAGCCATCATCGCAACTACGCAGAACCATCACATCAAAAACTGTCTGTTCATCAATAGAAAGCTCCTTTTTACGCTGAAAGTATGGCTTTTCTTGCGCCCATTTGCGCATTTCCTCAGCGCTTTTCTCAATGACAATTTCTTTATTCCTCTTTAACTGAGCTTTTATTTTCTCACGTTCTATTTCTTTAACATCTGCAACTGCTGTAGTTCCGGAAGCAATATCTTTTCTAACATAGTAGAAATTAACTTTAAATTCCGGATAATAATAGCCAAAGAATGAGATACATCGATAAACATCGCCATCATCAATCATTTTCAAAATACGTTCATCATCTTCCGAATACCAGCACTGCCCTTTAAAAACTTCATCCGGATTGACCACTGTAAACCCAAGCTGTTTAACAGCGTCTAAAGTACTTTCATACTGCTTCTTTCTTTCATCACTCCAATAAGAATCGGCTTTTGCTACAATTACTGTTTTTCCGAATGAAAGAGGTTCATCTACCTTTACAAGATTTTCACTTTCAAGCAGAATCTTCCGAATTACATACGCAATCCGCTTTTTATTAAAACAAGTAGCATTAATACACCGGGCGTCTTTATTGTTCATCTCATAGAATAGACAACCATGATTGCAGGTATTAGATTCACATTGAGAACATGGTTTAAATTCTCCATTTTCCCAATTATCAGCGTCCTCTTCAATCCAATCGGCTTTTTTAAGTTCCATAAAAGAATTACTCACATAATCCCGAATCATAGCGGTCGTGCATTGTTCATCTTCTTCCTCATGAAACTCTTTTTGAGTTTCTTCGTCAAGTTTTGAAAGAATCATTGCACCGGATAATGGGATATCTCCATTTCTTACACGTTCTTTCAGTTCCGGAATAAGACTATTTAGCTTTATACGATCAAAGACAAAACGAGCAGACTTTCCAAATTTAAGGGCAATATCCTCATAACTACGCCCTCTCTCTGACAGCTGCGCAAAAGCAAAAGCTTCTTCGATGGGATCGACATCTTTTCGATGCAGATTCTCGGTAATCATTGCATCGAAAGCCTCGTCATCTGTCATCTCTCTGACGATGCAAGAAATTGTTTGAAACCTTTCTGACTTTTTACGATGTGCCTTGATTTTAGCAGTATTCTCTTCATCTTCCTTTGCTTTCAAGAGTGATACAGCACGGAAGCGGCGCTCACCGCAAACAATTTCATACGAACAGGGGATTGTTGTGACATCTCCTGTTTCCAAGTTAGTAAAGTCCTCGGATTTAGAAACCCTAACGGTGATAGGCTGCAATAAGCCTTGTTTCTCAATGTTATTTGCAAGCTCTTTCAGAGTTGCTTCATCAAAAGTCTTTCTCGGATTCAAAGGAGAAGGACTGATAAGGTCAATTCTAATGTTTTGTACTTCCATAATTTAATTATATTGGTTTGACTTTTAGTTTATTACATCAGTAAAGTTATCGTAAAATGACAAGTTATGCAAACAGAAACTTCGCCATTTTAACGCCATTTTCATTCGGGCTTATTCCGTATTTGAATGAAGCCGCGTCTTTCCGTTTCTCGAAGAAGTTCTAAATCTTCTTCCCGTATTTCAGCAGGAGTTTCACCGTTCACACTTCGATAAGTTCCAATGCCGAAACGATCTCTGATACGAGCAACCTTATCCGGGTCTTTAGTAACCCAGTAAATTGTAACTTTCATAGCAACTATATTCTACGGCTCTCACCACACAAAGGGAGAACATTAAACGTCTTGAAACGATCTACTAATCTTGGTCCGAAACGTTTCTTAAATTCGTCTATACCAAGATTCGAAGTTATATGATACTTCTTACCGTATTGTTGAAAAATCTCATACCGGGCATAAAGAAATTCATCAATAACAGAATCAAGACTGGTACCATACGATTTTTGGTTCTCCGTTTCCAGGCCGATATCGTTCAAGCAGATGTTAAAGGGATTTGGTTTAAATCCTTTGGATTGATTTTCATTGTAAATGTACAAGTCAATATGCCCATGAATTTTATAATAGTTCATCATTTGAGTAACAGACAAATTTTCAAAAGCATTCGGATTACAAGTGAGCTTCAGATAATCGGAAAAAATCTGCATTAACATTGTTTTCCCAGTACCAGGTTCACCAATAAGCAAAAGATTCTTATGAACCTTATAATCCTCTTCAGGAAACACATTTTGAGCATACCGGCATCCATTGAAGTAATACAGAAGAAACTGAATTAGTGTAGAGTTGTTGTCATCAACATCAAACTTTCTAAACTCACGTTCTGTATAATCCGCGCCAAGGTTAGAAATTAAACTCCAATGGCTGTAATACTCTTGTGTATCGGTCAAGTCATACTCAGAAACGTCCAGAATACTTGCCTTGTGCCTTTGTATCAGATTCTCTATTTGTCGAATTGTCAGCTTGCGCTTGCTGGCTTCCTTCTCCATCAAACTTTGAAGTTGGTTTGATAGATCCTTTTCCTCTTCCGTCATGGTCTACTAATTCATTTTTACGCTCTTCACGTACATGATCCAATATCCAAAGGTTAGCCTTGGATTCCCAACGCTCAATTTTCACCCCATTAGCATTTTTCCACCCTATCGAATCAAAATGATTGAAAAATATCTCTGCATGTTCGTGCCAATCAGATAACCGTTCAGGTGCATTTTGACTGATAAAGTATTGAATAACGTCATCAAGCGTAGGATTTATTAATTCTTTCGCAATCCTTTTAGGTTTCTCAAGTTTAGGAACCGGAAAAAGCTCGCCAGAGTTGCTTTCTTTCTTACCCCCTTTAGGGGGTTCTTTCTTTGTCTTAGTCTCTGTCTTATATTCTTCTTTAGGGGGTATGGGGGATCTTTCTTGTAAAGGTGTCCCTAAAGGGTAACCTAAAGGTATCCCTAAAGGTTGCCGTAAAGGTGGTATATTTTGCATACCTTTTTGTACACCTTTTATCGAATACGTTGATTTATTGCCTCTTCCATTGCCTTGTTTACATTCAATAAGACCTGCTTGAACTAATCTATTTCTGGCAGACTTGAATATTTTCACTGACACTCCCACGTCAGATGACACCTTTGTATCACTACGTGTCCAGTTATCCTCCCAGCCTAAACGATTCGCAATTTTTAGCAAGTAAAAATAAAGCCTCGTTTCACAGCAGGAAAATTGCCAACCTTCATCAAGTTCCCAAAATCTATTGATAAGTTCAATATAGGTCATATCAATTTATAATAATTCCGTAAGACATCATTTATGTAAGGCCGAGGATCGGCCCTCAAATAATTGCAGACACTATTTATGAACTCAATCAATCCATGACAAACGACATATTCACTACCATATTTTTCAACTAACCCTTGCCACTCCTTCTGTGATGATGATTGTATCCCGCCGTCCTTTCCTTTTATGCGAGGCGTTTTCATCTCAATACAGAGACTACATTTACCACCTCGAGGGAAAAGAAGAATTAAATCGGCAACTCCGGCAATTGCGCCTTCATATTTCCGCATAAAACCACTTTTCTTAGTTCGCGCACCACCATTGGGTATAGCAAACAATAATCCGGCAACATTGGGAAATGTGTTCCTAAACCATTCAACACATATATGCTGAATCTTAGTTTCAGAATACTTAGCTTCCAGTTCCTTAATATCTTCTTCAGTCATTTTTCTTGTTTTTTGAGATCGTATAACATTCATTAAGAAGATCTACAATCTGTTTACACCTGTTCCGGCAACCGATAAAGGATATGATTGTAACCCATTCCGGCCCGAACAGCATTTCTTTTTTATATTCCTGAATATAAGTGTTACCTCCGTTCACTATTAATCGGAATGGTTTCATAATTTATCCCTGAATAAGTCCATTGCAAGATTTACCATATTCTCCTCGACCTGATCATCGGTGCCAGTCACGCCATTTGCTATATTCTTTTTAGTTTGAATGACATCATACATATACTTGTCAATGGTATCTTTACCTAAAAAATAATAGCAATTCACATTGTTCTTTTGCCCATTTCGGTGTGCCCGGTCCTCTGCCTGTTCGCAATCACTGAAAGTCCAGGGGAATTCAATAAAAGCAACCCGGCTTGAAGCTGTAAGAGTTAATCCGGTACCACCCGATTTATAATTCAAAATGATTAATTTACAATCCGGATTATTTTGGAAGGAGTCTACAGCAAATTGCTTCTGACTGATATTGTCAGAGCCAGTAACGGTAACAGCATTCGGAAACTCCTTCTTCAGCTCTGCAATAACCTCTTTCAGATAGCCAAATACGATAAGCTTCTCACCACCATCTATAACATCATGAATGAATTCAGATACAGCCTTAATTTTCCCACGTGCAGATATTTGTTTGAGAAGCCCCATCTTCACCATCACGGCACCATTCATAGACCGTTGTACCTGTGCATCAGATGCGTTCTTGTATTGTTTAAGATACTTCACTATATCGGACTCTGCAGATTGATATTCCTTCATGTTCGTAATATCAATCTGCAAGTACTGACGTGTTTTGTCCGGAAGCTGAGTGAGTACTTTAGATTTTTCACGCCTGAAGAAGCAACAGTTCCAAAGTCTCCAATTCAGTTCTTTTACGTTAGATGCTTGCTTTGGACCATCACAGTATCTCTCAACGAAACGACTATACCCTCCGAAATCCTCCAAACGCCCAAGGATTTTAAGCTGTTGTATAAGGTCTGTATTATTGTTCACAACAGGAGTACCGGTAAGTGCAAGTACAAATCTTTTCCCTTTGCAAATACCCTCTACAAATTTCCCCTGTTGGGTTTTGCCGGATTTGCATTTATGGGATTCATCAATTATGACAGACTTGAACAGATTAACACGTTCATCGAACAGAATACCCTTCATCGTCAATTTACCACCTTCACTCACACGCTTTACAAAGAACTTCTTAAGTGATTCGTAATTAGTAATAAACACCTCGCACAAAGGGCTTCCATCAGCCTTCTTGCAATCATAAAAAGAATGCCAGGTCTGCCGGTTACTGTCATCAAGTATAATAGCATTAAGCCCGGCAAATTTCTTGAATTCACGCTGCCAATTCACTTTCAGAGCAGCCGGGCAAACAACCAACGTAGGAAATGACTCACCATAGATTACAGCTTCCCGGTGCGCTTTGACAACAGTGCAAATAGCCTGTAATGTCTTGCCTAATCCCGGTTGATCACCGAGGATACACCGTTTTTTTTCTACAGCGTACTGTACGCCCTCCAACTGATATTGATATGGTTGCAGCAACATGTAATGTTCTCCCACAAAGGGCTTCATGTTCGGTAAATCGTAATTTATGTCTTCCGTGACCTCCCTCTGCTTAACAACAGAGCAGAATTGCATGTGTACGGCCCACTGGGCGAATCTTTCCACATACCAGGCGGCATCTTTCCCGAATGGATAACGTGAATCATTAATACTAACAAGCCACGCCCGGTCAGTACCGTCGTAGCGCGGCTTGCTTGGTATCGTTTTTATGACCTCAACCAATTTAGGATGATACTCGAACTGAATCCGGTATAGATTAGGGGTTTTAGTCACATAAATAGGTTTCATGAAGCAGGTTCTAATACAAATTCTTCGTGTTCAACAGTAGAGTATTCACCTTCTCCATCCTCTTCTTCGTCCGTTCCATCTGTTTTATCAAAAGGATCCTCACCTTCCTTAAACTCAAACTCTTTCTGTATCTCAGAGCATTTGTTTTCAGTAACATACAACTCGGCTTCATAGAGTAATTTATGTACAGCATCTCGGAAATCCTCACAGTGTACATATTGCTCGTTGTCCGGGTCAAATCCAATACCAGGAGAACAAATATTGAGCACTTTATTCGTCATCAATGTTCTCTTTGCAGTCAGCACACATACTTCAAAAGAAGAATCACCGCCAATACTGACACCCGTAACATCAAACTTTTTAAAAAACTCATCTTCGAGACAGGATGCAGGACGTTCCCAGTTTATATAACTGGATTCTTTTTGTTCCGTAATCTCAACCATAAATGGTATAAGATTCTGAAGCGCATTTTTTAAATCAACATGAACAGGGTTTATGCCTCTAAATACAATGTCATTGCCTTCCAAATCGGCATAAGAGACCTCTAAACAACCCTTCTTGGTCATTTTAGCTTTTGAAATCCTTAAACTCATTATTCAATAAATTAAATAGTTATACTTACCTATGTTGATACTCACTGATAAACTCGTGATAATATTTATCAGCAGGTAATGGTAGGTTTATTCCGAATTCGGCAGCAGCATCAGCCTGAACCTTATCCATGAAATTTTTCATCTGGATCGTATTAAGTTTCGATGTACTGCCTACGACAGATATGGCATGGCCACTCACACAGATTTGGCGGATAAGGAACTTCCTGCAGTAGAAATCATGTATATCTAACTTGTCTGTACCGGTTTCCTTCTCGATGCAAGAAAACCACAACCACATCAATGCATTTTGTGACAGTGTCCTCGGCTCAACTTTTCTCTTTATACTAACAGTATAAATACCATTTTTATGCGTAGAACAGAGATAGTCAAACGATTTATCCATAGTGACTACCCCGTCTTTTTTTGTTAGAATAGCATCTGCCATAATTTAAAAAGGAAGATCAGGTAAAGGTACTGAATCTTGCTGATACGAAGAAGACTGGTATGTAGGCTTTGGAGCAGGAGACTGGTAACTCGATGTGGGCTGTTGCACAGGAGCGGGAATCGGAGCAGGAGCAGCCGGCTGTTGAAGCTTTGGAGTGAGCATTTCCATATAATCGACAAAAACCTCTGCAATATAATGCTTTACTCCATTTTTATCATAACTACGTGTTCGCAATTTCCCTTCCAGGTATAACTTGTCTCCTTTATGTATATACCTTTCTGCAAGATCAGCGGTTTTATTCCACATAATTACATTATGCCATTCGGTACGCTCAGGAACCTGAGTTCCGTTTGCAAGTGTATAGCCTTTATCAGTAGTGGCAAAAGTAAACGAGGCAACTTTAGCACCCCCGTCTAACGCTCTTACATCGGGATCTTTGCCAACTCGCCCGATTAACATGATTTTGTTCAAACTCATTTGTCTTCCTCCCTTATGGTTACGCGAATACTATCCGCCTTGGTTGTGGACTTTACATATTTAGAATAAAGTTCCGGATGCTCCTCTTGAAATTTCTTTGAATCGAAACTCTTACTCTGTGAAGATGGAGTGTAACTAACACGCAATCTTCCGGCATCCCAAGATTTGACGCCATTCTCTCTCATAGCCGTTTTCAACTTCTCCTTATACCCTTTCTGAATTTCGGATAGACTGGAAAGCTCTTCCTCAATTCCGACTATGGTATTTACAAGCTGCATTGGGATCAGTAATTTATCATCAGCAGGAACAAGAGCATTAGATTGGTATTGTTCACCTTTTATTTCGCACTCAAGTAACTTCTTGACTTCAGAATCGGGTTTACGCTCAATCTCAACCAACTTGGATTTATCACCTCGCAGCCAAATACCAAATAGCTTATCAACTTTTATTAGCGGATTCTGAAGTTCAAATAAATAAGCATAGATTGACAACTGCCAGCCCAGGTATTCTAAATCCAAATTAGCAGTAGTTTTGATATCTCCAAGAGAAATTCGTTCATCCTTTTCCCATACACAATCTATATTCGATGCAAAATGCTCATTGTCTGAAACAGTGTACTCGTTGGCAAATGCTTTATAACCGACATTCGTTCGCTCTTTCAAATAGTTTTCAGCCTCAATACTCTCAGGTGTGAATCCTGTAGAATCGACAAACTGGCATTGTGCATGAATACGGCTACCTTTTTCGGCAGCCCTCTTCAATATAAACTCAGGAATATCTTTATATTTATTCGGGAACAGCTGCCGACTTATCATTCCTGTTATTCCCTGCAACAGTTTGTCACCTAAAAGGTACGTGTGGTTCTCTTCATTAAAAACCACAGCAGATTTAACTAATTCTATCATTGCTTCTCATTGTTTGGGTGGGTAAGATCTTCCCATCTCCATTGTTATATTTCTAAACTCGTTATTATTTTGCATGGCCGGGTGTTTAGCCCAAACTCTTTCAAGTTCTTCCCTGCTTTTTACAGAGGTCATTTCATAAATTGCCCTATCCAGGTCAGCACCAGTGAAAACAGTACCCGAACCTTTGGTTTCAGTTTTTGTATTGGGTCTCTCGTCTACTTTTTCTTTCGTCTGACCGAAAGTATAACGCACACGTCCTTTATCATCTGAAATAGCAATACCGGTTATTTCTTTTTGCTGATTGTAAATGATCTCCTTTACTTTAAACTTAGTATATAAACCATAAGAGCCCGATTTACTTGAATATGTTTCGCTTTTATCCAGTTTAATCCAAATGAAAGGCCCAGTATAAAGTTCCCGACCTATACCCCAATTGAACCCCGCACGCTTAAAAGCGTCTGAAGCCTGACCTTTCTCTTTTTCCGTATTGGACTCAGTACCTACGTCCTGCTTTGAGACCCACTCTTTTTTATCATTATCCCAAATGGATAGCGTACAAAACAAATTGCCATTTACGACATCGTGGGTACGTTTCCAATTCATAGGACCGAATACCTCATCAAGCAATCGCATGTCCACCCTCGCATCTTTGTAAAGCAACAGAGAGCAACCGGAGCCATCACTTTTCATACTTCCAACTCTGCATTCAATCTCAGATGCCCAAAGAGGTCTGATAGAATTGAGTTTGTTTTCTACAGATTGCTGAACTACTGGTTCAACTTTTTTACTTACAGCCATAATTCTTTTAGTTATTGGTTTGACTTTTAGTTTATTACATCAGTAAAGTTATCGTTAAATGACGAAGTTAGCAAACGGAAACTTCGCCATTTTAGCGCCATTTTTATAATGGGTAATATGGAGTTCTTGGTTCTCTCCCATTACTCAAGTCAAGTGTGCGATAGTCGTTCAGAAGCTGCTTACTGAAATTAATTACACGTAAGCATGTGATTTCTGAAAACATCCCAATATGGGTATAATCAGAAGGTAGATCAAGCATTCTTGAAAGCCATGCGTAAGCTTCAGTTCTTTTCATGTAACCAAGCTCCCAAATCTTATCGAAATACTCGTGAGCTTGATGCTTCATTTTACGAAGTGGCTTTCGTGCAACTCTTCCTAATGCTCTATTAGTACCCTTGTGAACTCCTACATATGCATCACATCCAGAACACAAATAGATCATTCCGTATGGCCTTCGATAAACAACAGAACTATCGACAAACTCTGTTGGATTACCGCAATATGGACATATCTTCCCAGCGATAATTAGTTTTTGTCTTTCGGTTAATTCCATAATAATACATTAATTGTGGACGGTAGAGGAATCGAACCCCTCCCACTCGTTTTGAATTGGTTGCGCAACACGAAGCTCTAACCGATAAGCTAACCGTCCGGAATAAGAAAGGTGTACTATTCTTACGAACAGCACACCCAGTACAAACACAAATACAAAACTACATGATACTATTAATCACCTTCATGGGTTTGCGAAGTAGAAAGGAGTCGAACCTCTAACTTTTACAACAGGATTTTTCGTTTCAGTTTCTGATTGTGCATATGTGGGGATTTAATAGTTTGATTTTCCCACTCGTGATGCTATTCGTGCATTGTCACCACTGAAACTAAGCGTCTACCATTCCGCCACTACTTCATTTCGTTGCCAGCCGCTGCTGGCAACTTTGATTGATTTGATTAAAATATTAACCTTTGATTGATTTCACCCTCACGGGCTACTTGTGCCAAGAGACGGATTCGAACCGCCGACCTCTGCTTGTGGTGCTCTCCCGTTGAGCTAAGAGTATTTCTTGAGAGACTCGAACTCCCAACCTTCCACCACACACAGCGCTCTATCCACTGAGCTATCCAGGCAAATGCCCGGATTTTTATTCCGGGCTAATCTAATCACAAACGTTAAAATCATCCTCACGGACTTTCGTGCAAGTCCCGGCATCGAACCGAGAAGAAAGCCACTTTCCAGAAAACTAACACCTAAACAAAAACTACATGGCAAACGACCTATTATAAAACTGGAAAGCCCTTATCTTGCATCCTTGAATACTATTCCTTTTTAGAAATTTTCTCCTCGTATATACCTTGGAACACATACATAAGAAATACCATTATAATAATGATCACAGAAGCTATATACTCTTTATAACTGGCATTTATGCCATCCCCTAACCAAATTGCCGCCCAAATGCCAACAATAGAAACTACATTTTGAGAAATTCTTAATGCTTTCATCTCTTAGATTTTTTGCTACGTTTACTTTTCTTGTTTGAGCACTTGCAATGCAGCAACACCTGAGCTGCATTGCAACGCCACTTCCCATTTTGTTTGTTGACAGGTTTATCGCTATCAATTTTACCTGCCTCAATAAGACTGATCAACTTCTTTTCACCCCCTACTATATATGCTGATTTATCTTTTCCAAATGCCTCTGATGACATTATACGGAGTATATTATCAAGCAAAATCATAGCCATTCCAGGTGTGATAATATATCCGCGAAGAATGGATATATTATCGCTTTCTTGTAACAGTGACGATCCCATTATTTTGATCTGATTTAATCCCCCACTTTTTGTCCGGCTCTTTATCCTTCAATCTATATGATATCAGATTGAGTATGTAGGCACGGCTGGAAATAGGGAAAATTTCTTCTGCATCTTTCTCCATTTCACGGATGATGCACATAATACTTTTCTTTTTTTCTTCCATATTGATTATTAATTGATTAATAGTTTCCTCCGATTCAAGACTATTCGCTAATGACCAAGAACCGGAGGATTTTCTTATTTTTGAAGTGTCTAATTAAAAAAATAAGAAATATGAATAATGAAGAAAAAGTAGTTTCAAACTACAAAGAAACTTTAGAGAAAAAAATTGAATGGACTTTCAGACTCCAAAGTAATCTACTGACAATTGCATCCGCTACTTTCGCTGTACTGGTTTCTTTAAGCAATCTTTCAACAAACAACGATTGCAGTCGAATTTTACTATTGGTGGTAGTATGTTCAAACGCACTATCCATCCTTTTTTCGTGTATAACCATATACGAGAATCGAGCAATGAGCAACGTGATGATACGCAACGCTCAAAAACAGGTAGAAGAATATATCCTCTATAGCTTATACAATTCCAAAATGACCGCAACGCCAGTCGTACCACGCAAGAAGTTCTTCGTAGCTTGTGAATCAATTTCTTACATTTCATTTTTACACCTTTGATTTATATTTATTCTATTTTACACTAAAAAAAATCAGATTCAATATTTTCCAAAACGATTGCACTTAGTTGTTTCATCCAATTTCAATTGCTGCCGACGGAACTTATTTATCGCCCATTTCTCAGTTTTTTAGAACGACAATATTTTTTGCCAATTGGACAGTAGTAGTAATGTCATATACCAATTCCTGTATATGACTCTTTCATATCTTTATAAGAAAATTCATTTATCTCAGCCGAATAGACTGGCTGCAACAACTGAAAGATGAAATCGGTGAACCAATCATACGAACATCCGATCTTTAGAATAAACAAGTGGAATTTATCGGGCAGGAAGAGATCTTCGACACACCGACTGTCTTCATAGAGCTCATACCCCTGAAATTGAGCAGCCACGAGGAGTTGGTAGAGGATATCTCCGACTATATCTACCTGGCAACAGAAAATATCAAAACAGAGTGAGCTGCACCTGCGATTCTTGTTGCTGACGGATGACACCAGGCTCGGTGCTGACGTTGATCAGGGTGTAAGATGTCTTTTCGCAAATAGAGTATTTGGGCAAAATATAGCGGTGAAGTATTTCACGGTTACTCAAACCGTCTCTGGCGTGTTCGTCATAGGTGCATTACAAAATAAATACCCTCAATGAAAATCCAATTGAGGGTATCTATATGCATTTATTTATTATAAAAAATAGCAATAATATATTATCCTAATTTACATTTCCAAATCATGATCATTATTTTTATCTTTCTCACTTACAATGGAATTGAAAGATTCTATATACATCTCATCATCTGATAGGGTAATATATCCATGTTTTATATTCTGTTCAATATACAAATTGTCCTTTTCAGTATTTGTAAACATAGACATAAAATTTACATCATCACGAAACCAATATCTTTTAGCTTCATAATCCATTCCAAAAAGTGTTATCAGATTTCTACTACTTTGAGCCAATATCTTTGAACGTGCTTCTTCGTCTGCCCTACTTGCATCGGCAATATCATTAAGAGCCTTCCCAAAACTGTGTATAAATTTTTTACGCACTCTTTCATCTTTAAAGGCTTTTTGTATTTCATGTACAATAGAAATAGTATTTCCTTTAATCCATTTTATAGTACCCTCATGATCAAGCGGTAGAGTAAATTCTGCTCCCTTATACCTTTTATCATTCATAATCTTATGAATATGAAAACCCTTTCCCCATTTTATCTCCTCTCTTGTACCGCTTTTATGATTATCTATTCTAACAGTCTGTTTTTTCAAAATAGTTGCCAGTGTTTTCATTATATAATTTTTTTAGTTGATAACAGAGAAACAATAAATTTATGATACGTACAATTTTTATTATTCCGTATTAAAGTCAAAAATGTAAATGTTATGTATTTGAATCTTCCTTTTTTTCTTTGATATCTGTATTAATAGTAAAAGATGCGAAATTATAAATACTGATTGCTATATCCTTCATTATCCATATTGAAAATAAAATGAAATATAGCGAAATGACTAAAAGCAATGCGTTGATAATACTAAGCGGTATTATATGAAACGGCATATTCACAGTCCCTATACTATTTACTATCAGAAGATAAAGAACCCCAAAACAAATAATCTTTATTGCAGCCGCAAAAGATGAGTTCAGCCCATTTAATAACTTATTTCCCTTTGCATTATGTTTCATCTTTTCACAAATTGGGGACCAGTACATAGACATTAATATAGCATAAGCAGCCAAAAGGATTGACAGCATTACAGGAACCACACTCAATCCAATCGTGATAACCTTAAACAGTTCAACAAGCATATCTTTCTCCCCTAAGTAGCTAATAACAGTTATAGTAACTGCTGCTAATACGGGAAAAATTGAATCTTTAATCAAATCATAATTCGTGTATGATCTGAACACCGAGTCCCAGCCAAATATTGAGTGTTTCTTTTCCATTTTTATTCTGAACCTTTATATCTTGTAACAACTTCGTTATATACAGCCATATATATACTACCGATGCTACTGAATCCAACTTTTATCTTTTCAATGTAATTCTCGGTGCGTATTCTATGATTTTTCCTTTTGGGTTTACTTCCTTTTTTCTTTCCTGGTATTAATTGGTAACCAGTGATTTCAGCAGCCCCATTCCCCATTTTGGTTACAAGGTTAATTAAGGAATCAACCATTCCTCCTTCAGTTAAATTTAGATCTTCATTTTCTGCTGATGATACATCCATATTTATCAATGCGATATTACCTTCTTTGGCCAAATCACTAAACGTTTCTTCAAACCCTTCTATATCATCCTTATTTCCGTAATTAATAGTTAGCTTAACGCGGTTAACATTGAGTTCCTTATACGCTTCTGTTATCTCATCTTTTGATGTAACGAAGTTAGAATGAACTTGTTCTGGTCCTAATATCTTAGTTGAAGCAGCATCAATATATTTTTTTATATTCTGAATTGTAACTTCACTGCCAGATAGCAAACATAATTTATGTACTTCTGGGATAAAATAGAATGTTGCTTTCTTTGTATTAGCATACAAATCTTCTTCACTCTCTCTACTTTCTATTTTTTTACTTTTTTGATTGAACCATGCATTATCTCTGATACCTATATAAGTAACAATGGTTCCTTCATACATGTTCAAAGTAGCAAGTTTTTCAAACCTCAGCAGCTCAATATAATTATCTCCTCTTAATGGTATCACAAAATCCAAATATGCCATTTTATTAAATAACTCCACATAAGAATCAGGAGCTTGATTATGCAACAAAACAATATTCAATAATTGCATTGTTTTCCATTGATGCTTTTCAGCAGTTTTAAACTGTCTAAATTTTGTTTTCATAATTCTTAGATATTCATGCAGAGTGCGCCCACAGCCGTTATAAAGCTGAAACCGATTTTACGGTTTACACTCTACATGAATAGATTATAACATTATTGGGCATCGCAAATATATGAATTTCCAATAACTATGAACTATTTTTTACTTAAAATATACTTTCTCCATTTATTTTCTTTCTATATTAATTTGACGATTTACGCAATTCACAAAATTTTCATTTAACTTGAAGTGATGAGCGGACTCGAACCGTCGACCTCATGCATATTAAGACATGCGCTCTAACCAACTGAGCTACACCACCTGCTATATCTATTTTTTTACTCACATAACTCTTAAAGCAAATACCACGATTTGCCGACATAAATATGCCTAACTGTTTTATTTTTACAACGATATGGTTCTGACCTTTAACCACAGCATTATATCGTTGTCAAGTTGTGCCTATTTACGTAGTCCGTTTTCAGCAGAGGATAACTTGCAACCTCTATTTTTACCAATATGTCAAAGAACTCTTCTCTGTGTTCCCAGCCTCCCTTCAAGGGCAGGCTCACTGGCCAGGCTGGGTGCCGGATAACCGGCAGTTTTGGTTTGACTTTAGGTGAGGGTTAAGACTTTGCCGAAGCATAAATGATATTGGCGATGGTGCCGATGGACTTCATAGCTTCTATCAGTTCCAAATTCTTGGCATCAGCTTTTCTCCACCAATCTTCATACATAGTCTTATCCTTTTTCAATTGCTCATTCTCCTGTTTCAATTTCTCTACTCTCTCTTCAAGAAGTTCAGTCTGTGATTTTTTTAATTCTTCCATGATTAATTTATTTATGATTGATTTGATTGATTACTTTGTCACATACCCCATTGCAAGATTTCCGCAAGGATCACTATACAGGCTTGAAAGAGATAAATTCTTTTTTGGGAAAATAGATGTAGTGCTTTCGCGGAATCTTATCTCTGCCTTATATTCATCCATTTTCAAGTGAGCATCTATCCAAGCTGTTTTAAGAGCAGACTTAAAAGAATAACCATAATTACGAACATAGACCCAAGCTCTTTGGATAATAGCTCTAAAATTATACTTACCATCAACGATAAGACTATAATCTCTTTTCTTAGAGTTACTTTTCTCTGTTTTCGGTTGGATACTTGCTTTTTTATTCATACTTTTGGAGTATTGATTGATGATGCAAATATAGGTCATTTGACCTTATTACAAAAACATTTAGGCTATTATTTTAGGACATATGTCTTATTTAGAAATATTATAAATAAAAATGAATACATGCAATAAAGACGATATTCTCCAGAGAATCAAAGAATTTAGAGAATATACAAACATGAGTAAGGCTACGCTTGCGGCATCAATAGGAATGGAGCAAACGACCTTAAATAATCAATTTATAGGAAAAAGAGGGATTTCATTAGACCTTGTCATTGGGATACTTAAAGCTTTTGACGAAGTGTCAGCAGAATGGTTATTCAGAGATAAAGGCCCTATGTTAATTTCAGATATCAAATCCGATCCAAACATTGAACGCATGGAGCGTTTAGTAGATACGATAGCCACCCTTCAAGGTACAATCAACGAACAGATGAAGACTAATCAATTGCTCACCGAGGAACTTAGAAAGGTAAAGGGAGAATTAGCTATGTTGAAGAATGAACGAAATATAGTTTAAATTATGATATACGATAAGTTATACATAAAACTCATGATAATTGTAGCTTCTCTACTAATGCTTTATACCCATCCAATAGCCACAATTATAGTTACTATTATCATATTGATCTTATACAAACAAAATTTTTATCCTTCAAATGATTCCAATACTATTCAACATATCAAGGAATACTATAAGAAGGATGGTATCTATGTAAACTCTCATTGGAGAAAAAGAAATAAGTAAACTTCTAAAATTAAAATACATGAATGCGCCCTTATTAATAAAAATCATCGTAGTTATAGCCATAGTTGCACTTTGTTTGGTTGAGAAAGCCATCCCATTCATAAGGGAAAAGTTTATGATATCTCTTTCAAAAAGTGGCTATTTTGCAGTAGTTTCGGTGGTAACAATGATATTAGCATTCACAATAGCATACAATAAATCTCAAACAAACGAACAACAATATTCGGCAGAAGATAGCAAAAAAGCTAAAAAAGAGAGATTGATTAGAGATGCTTTTCAAGCTTCAAAGAAAGAAGTCAAATCTCAACTTAAAGCTCCATCAACCGCAAAGTTTGCTACGGAATTCGACAAAGAGTCAAAATATAAAATAAATGATGATGAGTCGGTAGTTATTCAATCATATGTAGATGCACAAAACTCTTTTGGTGCAATGATACGTACAAACTTTCGATGTACAGTAGATAAGTATGGTAAGGTCAAAGATTTAAAAACATGGTAAATAATATATGAATATTGATAGTAGTTAAAGTATTAATGGTCGAATAATGGTCGAACCATAAAAAACAGCATGGCTATTATATTGATATAGAAAACATAAGACTAGATTTTCAGAAATGTGTCTAGTTTAGTTTTTGTGTTGAAGGGCTTCTACCTCAGAGGAGGATTTAGAAGCCCTTTCTATTAATTGATTATCAGCTACTTACAAACAAAATCAAACTATATTCATTTTCATTAGTACCTGTATTAGAAAGTTAAAAACGTCACTTTTGACGCTATTTTATTGCCGTTATATTGCCGTGGCAATAAAACAAAAATAATCTAATTACAAAGAAATTATGGCTAATCTATTCATAACTATAGTGCCGACAAAAAAAATGTTGAACGGCAAACACAAAGTACGGATTGCCGTATCCCACAACTTAGCAACCAGATATATACCAACTAACATCATAATAAATGCTGAGAATGAATTCAAAAACGGGAAAGTAGTAAAAAGACCTGATAAGGACATATTAAATGCACGATTAAAGAAAATATACGATATGTATTATGAACGTTGCATGAAAATAGAATATGCTAATACGTTGACTTGCACACAACTGATCAAATACTGTATATTTGCAGAATCAAGATAATACGGACATAATTCGAATTATTTTGGTTTGACTTTAGTGAGGGGGTGGTTCCCCTCACTTTTTTTATGCCGGTACCGAACTTATTTCTAATTAGTCAGTAATACATTATATACAG
>QWCQ01000360.1_pt1 | contig 34408 bp, 52 predicted proteins | sample 1972701 | NCBI WGS metagenome assembly QWCQ01 (sample SAMN09866704, study PRJNA288562) | Human gut metagenome isolate pre4_stool, whole genome shotgun sequencing... | reverse complement strand
CAAAGAGAACGCTCTTTCTTTATACCACAGTTTGTTTACATTTATTATTCCAAATCTAAACCCATCACGGCGATTATCTTGAAAATGAATTTGGTTATAATCAATTTTTATTCCAATATCATCACTAGAATTTAAAGTTTGTAAAGTTCCTTTTATATTTACAGAAGACCCTTCTAAATCAATTTTACTAGCCTTAATTTTAACTTGTTCTGGCGATTGATTTATTTCAGATATTATATCTCCACGTGATACCTTTAAAGATATACTTTTTTTCATGTCATCTATATCAACGTTATTAGACAAATCAATATCAGTATTTCTCAAATGTAGAGTTCCACCGTCCCAAAACATAGAATAATCATTAGAACTTTTTCCTATTATAAATGTACCATCTTCCAAGTTCCATCGGACTTTTCCACCTCTTAAAATGCCTGCTGTTAAAACGCTAGCTGTAAATCCGTTGCCTGTTCCAAAAGTTGTCCAATCCCAATCTCCATTAGCTTTTTTCTTATTTGCTATAGCTATAGTTCCACCTTTAAGTGTTATGGCTTGTGTAGGATTTCCCTCTTTTGGTGCATTTAAGATTATTATTCCTTTACCTTGTTCAAAATAAACATATCCACCTGTTGCATTTAATTCTGTATTTAATCTATCCACTAAAGATTTCAAAAAGCCTTGTTCGGTTGATTTGGCAAGTTTGTCAATTTCTTCTCCTATGCTTTTATTTCTAGATTCAATGCTCTTTCTCAAATTTTCGTATTCTAGAAATTTATTAGATATATCTTTAATATAATTTCCTAAGGTTATTTCCGTGTCAGAATTATCAGAAGGACTATCAATAATTTTTATAATTCTTGTATATACAGTAAGATCAAGTTCGTTATCTTTTACAATTACATCGTCTCCTAATCCTACTCCTTCAAATTCAAATCCAGGATATTTTGACAAGTCTTCCACTTTTAATTCATAGGATATTTTAGGTTTAGATCTTTTTTCTAGTTCTTTTTTTGTAAGTTCAAGAAGTCCTTTTTTATCTTCACAGTCTCCATCTTCAAATATTCCTTCAATATGTCTTTTTTCTTTTCCAACTCCATATTTTAATCTTGCTTCTTCATTGGTAATATATTGTTTACCATTATTTATTTCTGAGAAATTAATCTTTCTACCATACCCACCTGTAGGCTTACCATCTTCATCAACAATTTCTTCGCCTTTTCCATACCCGTAAAGTTTTGTGGCTATATTAGTATAATCTATTGTCTTCTTTATGCTTTTTATATCTTTTTTGTAGGTGTATCTTTTACCTTCAAAACTACCCTTGTGTTTATATAGATTTATATATCTTCCAACTACCTTAGAATCTTTAACATCAATATTTACATCTATATCGCAATCATAGATATCAATAATCTTCCACAAGGCACTTTTTGCATCTATATGGTAAAGGTTAAAGGATCTAAGTCCTAAATCATCTATATGACCAACAGAAAATCTAGTATCTTGTAGAACTTTATCAACTATGGCGGTCGCCTTTGTTTCTCTAGGTTTTAAGTCCGATATAAAATGTCCAAAAAGTTCATTAATAGATTGTTCACAAAATACACTGTATTCTATTTTTAATCCCTCATGAAGAATTTCTACCTCTTGTACTATATATTCATTCCATATACCTTGATAATCTTTAAATACTAACCTATTTCCTTTTTCTATTTTTTTATCAGTTTCAAATTCAAGACTATTTATTCCATTAAGTTCTCTAGTTCTTTTTAAATTATTTACACTTAATGAGACTTCCAATTCTTCATCTCTATTTAATAGTAATAAAATAAGCTCTCACCACCTTTACACATCATACAAATATCTATCATAAAATTTTAGACTAATTGGTTTATCAGATTTTATAATATCGCCATCCTTAATTTCAAAGAAATCAGAATTCCATTTTAATCTTTTCATCAAGTTTATGTCATCTTGATAAACATAAGATTTTTCATGATCTATTATAAAATCTTGTATACTTCCTTCTTCTATGGATATAAACTCTCCAGTTCTAGAATTAATTATTTTTACGCTAGATCCTTTAAATAAAAAAATAGGCTTAACAGGACAATTTCCAGCCAAGGATATTTTCTTTTCAGTAAAATCCTTATACTCTTCTCTCATAAATTGTCCTCTGGCTAGACCACTTGGTACAAAGAAAACTAGTTTTAATAAGCTATAGTTTTGTCTGTATTTTTCAACTAATTCACAATCTGTTAGAGTTGCATCATACCAGGTTCTTTTTCCCCTATAGTTTAAACTTTTTAAATCTCTTGAATCCAAGTAAGATACAAATTCATTTATAACCTTATCTATATTAGAAAAAGAAAAAAGCCTAACATAGACTTCAATCTCTATACTTCCATAGATTTTGCCTTTGTAGACTTCTCCATCTTTTCCTATAATATTTTTAGACTCAATTTCAATTGGAGGCAAAGCTGGCCTTATTACTTTTTCAACCTTGCCAAGATTGCCAAGATTAAAATCTCCAAATATCAAATTATTATTTACAATATTAAGCAAGACCAACTCCCCTCTTTCTTCTATTTATTAGCCTATCAAGCTCTCTTGCAATAAGTTCAATATCCTTTTCTTCTCTAACATTAAAGGTATTTCCAGTAATCACAACTCCACCATTACTTTCAATACCGTTTTTTCTTAGAGCACTAGCAACAATACTATCTAACTTTTCTATTGGAAGCACGGCTTCTGCACCTGCTTCTCCAACTCCTTTTATTCCATAAGGAGTATTAAATAAGGTTGGTTTAGCAAAAATAGCACCTTTTTTATACCATGATACAGAAAAATGTGGTACACTTGGTGGTTTTAGACTAAAGCGACCCGATACAGAAAAATGAGGTAATTTTATTCTTGGAAAAGGAAGATTGATATTCAAAATGCTTTTCATCCTATTAATGGCATTGCTAACAAGATCTCTTGCCCTATTAATTGGATTTGCTATTGCACTTTTAACTGCATTCCATGTGCTTGATGTTATACTTCTTATAGAATTCCAAGCACTTGAAACTCCTGACTTAATAGTATTAACTACACTAGAAACAACATACCTTGCTGCATTAATCGGTCCTTGTATAGCAGATTTGATTCCATTCCACACGCTGGTAGTAATACTTCTAATATTATTCCATGCACTTGAAATAAAAGATTTAATAAAACTTATGGCATTATTAATAATTCCTTTTATACCTTCCCACAATCCACTTAAAAATGATTTAATAGAATTCCATACACTTATAGTGATTGAGCTAATAGTTTGCCAAACACTTGATGTAATAGAAGATATAGCATTCCATACTGAACTTATAATAGATTTTATAGAATTAAATATTGGAGTAGCAAAATTAACTAATGCTTGCCATATTTGAGTAACAGTATCTTTTATAGCTGTCCAAACTGTAAGAAAAATTTCTTTCACTGATTCCCACAAGCCTACAAAGAAATCTTTAATAGGTGTAAAAATCGCTATAACAATTTGTAACCACGAATTAAAAAGCTGAATCATAAGTCCGCTTATAACTTCCCAAGCTGTAGTAAAAATTTCTTGAATAAACATCCACATCATTTCAAAAAAGTTTATAAAGGTTTCTACATAAGGTTGAATAGTGGTAATAATATTATTTATCATAGATCCTAACCATTCACCAATAGGAGTCCAAAAAGCTATCCAAGCTTCCTTTACACCATTCCAAATATTAGAAAAGAACTCACATAATCCAGTCCACACATTTATAGCTACCTCCTTAATAGAGTTCCAAGTATTTATTAGAAATTCTTTTATAGTGTCCCAATTTTTAATTATTAGAGGAATAAGTATAGTGGCTATTGCAACTATGGCGGCAACAATAGGATGCGCCATTATCAATCCAGATAAAGCAACAAAAGCTCCTTTAATAATTCCAAATACTTTTGCAAGTCCTATCATAGCTGGAGTAGCTCCACTTGTTATTCCTCCAGACATAATGGCCATTGCCCCACTTACTGTTCCAATTAATTTAAGTATTTTTCCAACAACCATTAATATAGGTCCAAGTGCAGCTAAAAACGCCCCTATTCCAACTATAATTCCTACAGTTCTTGGATCAGCATTACTAATAGCATCTGCAAACTTACCCAAACCATCAGTCATTTTTTCAACATATGGCATAAGTTTCTCGCCTATAGCTATTCCTACCGCAACAACTTTATTTTTAAAAGTTTCCAGTTTAGCTGAAAATGACTCATATTTTTGTTGTGCTTCTTCACTTAATGCTGTATTTTCTTTAAAAGCATTATTTGCCATATCAAAAGATTTGCCTAATAAATCTCCAGCCCCACTAAGTCTTTTGAGTGCATCCGTTTCTCTAAGCCCAGTAATTCCTAAAACTGTTAAGATATTATCAACATTTTCTCCACTGTCTCCCGCATTTTTTAAGCCTTCAACAAAAGAAGTTAAGGCTTCAGCTGGTTTTGTTTTCCAAGCTGTGGCAAATTCTTCTGCACTCATTCCAGCTACTTTAGCAAAAGTCTGTAATTTTTCATCATTATCACTTACAGATTTTCCAATTTTAACCATAACCTGGCTCATTGCAGAACCACCAGCTTCGGCAGAAATACCGACAGATGATAAGGCCCCTGCAAGCCCCATTATTTCTCCATAGGTTAAACCAGCTTGACTTCCAGCTCCAGCAAGTTTAAGGCCCATGTCAACAATTTCAGGCTCAGTTGTAGCCAAATTATTACCTAAATCAACAACCACTGACCCTAAATTTTCAAATTCTGATTGGGGCATTCCAGTAATATTAGCAAATCTTGCAAAAGCACTAGCTGCTTGATCAGCTGTTAAATCTGTAGAATTTCCCAAATCAATAATTGTTTTAGAAAATGATAAAATATTTTCTTTTTCAATTCCTAGTTGACCTGCGCTTTCAGCTACATTAGCAATCTCCACAGCTGTTGCTGGCATAGTCTTGGACATATCAAGAATAGATTTTTTCATAGTTTGAAATTCTTGATCTGTCATATCTGTTGTTTTTCTAACACCAACCATGGCAGTATCAAAATCAGCTGCAAGCTTAGTAGCACCAGTCCCAGCCGCTGTCAAAGGAACTGAAAGTTTTTTAGTCAAATTAGATCCTAAACTTGTTAAGCTATCTCCAAACTCGGTAGCCTTATCTCTTATCTTAGTTAAAACTTGATAAGTTCTATCACTTTGTGCCTCAAAATATTTAAGTTCTCTTTCAGCTTTAGAAATTTCCCTTGATAAACTATCATAAGCTCTAGACCCTTCATCTGTTTTTTTAAACTCATCAGTCATATTTGCCTGGCCCTGCTTCAGAGTATCAATTTTTTTCTTAGTATTTTCTATAGCTCTAGCAAGTTCTCTTTGTTTTTGTGCGGCTAATTCTGCTCCACTATTCTTATCATATTTCATTGCCTTATTAATATCTTTTAAGGCTCTATTAACATTTCTGGCTTCACTATCAACATTTCTTAAAGCTGTAGTTAATTTAGAGGTATCTCCATCTATTTCAATTGTAATTCCTTTAATATTTCCATAAGCCATTCAATACCTCCTTTCATTTAAAAATTATCAAAATCATCTTGAGTTGCTTCTCTAATTGTATTTTCTTCTTCATCTAGTCCATGTAGGGAATTGTAAGTTAAAATATAATCAACAAGATTACCAGCCGTCATATCTTCTAGCATTTTTGAATCAAGACCACAAGACATGGCGGCCGCATATAAAATATCAATCCCTACTTCTTCTTTTCCTTCTGGGTACTTATCGACATCTTTTTTTTTGAAATTAAAGATTCATATACACATGGAAGTAGTTCTTTTCCAATATCATAAATAGGAAATTCAGAAAATTCTTCGTACCACAGCTCTGGCTCTGGAATAGATTTGTCAGCTGTTTTAGCAAAAGCCCAAATTAAATTAGCTAGTTCAGTCATTTCAAAATATGTTTGTTCTTCAAAAATATTTCCTAGACTATTCAATAAATATTTCGTTTCATCTTCTTTCTTATCTTTGCTAGCTTTGTTATCTTTTTTCTCAAACACCTTAGGATCTAAAGCGTTAATCATTTCACCTATTACAGGTAAAAGCCTTGTCATTCCATCATATCCAAATTGATTTTTAAATACATAAAAAGACGCTAAGTTAAAGGAAAACCTAACGTCTTTACCACCTATATTTATAGTTTTTTGCATTATACTGTACCCTCACCATCTACCTTGATTTTTTCATATGGCTTTTCATAGAATTTATCATATCCTTCTTGACCTTCTTCTAATTTGACATTTACATCTCCATTATCTGGTCTTGGAAGTGCTGTTATATTCAAACTTTCTGTTCCTGGTTCTTTCTTTTATGTTATTGTTTCGTGGTTATCACTTGGACGTGATGCTGAAACATTGTAATACAATCTTCTAACATTAGCCTTATCCCCCTTAAATTCAAAAGCCATGGCAAAGTTTTTAGCCTTTGAATTTATATTTTCAAATATGGCCCCATTCTTATCTTCTTCAAATCCAAGAATTTTTGTTTTAAATTCATCTGTTACTATAGCTATTTCTAGCTCACCACTATATCCATTATTAGCAAATTGGCTATAATATGGAATATCATCAGCGTAAAAATTTGAATTTTCTCCTTCTGGATCTATTGATAAATTTACTGCACCTTTTAGGGCAATAACTTCTTCGTATTCTATCTTTCCTTGTGTTTCATTAATTGGCCAAATGTGTACATTACTTAAACCAAATTTAACTTTATTTTTACCCATGTTTTCTCCTTACAATTTTTCTTTTAATTTATTAAAAAATTCATCTTGTACTATTAGTTCTACTGGCTTTATATGTGGTATAGCCTTTGTTCTTCCATAAGTTCCATTTTGATTTCTAATCAAGTGTCCATTTTCAAGTAAATGTGTAAGCCTATAATGTTTGGCGTTATATACTGTATATTGAGCGTGTCCTAATGGTGCACCTATCTTTTTCCAACTCCAACTTTTAGCATATTTCCCTTTATTTTTTGGACTTGAACCTTTAAGTTTTTGTGCACCACGCTTTGCAACAGCCATAGCTGTTTGATCTACAGTTTCTTCAACATCTTCTTCGTATTCATCTAGTATTTTTTTTATTTCATCATCCAAATTAATAGTTTTGCCATCTATTTTTATAGCATTTCCCATTATTTTTTCTCCTAGTATTTAGTAATTTTTCATATACTTAATACCATAATATAAAGTCCCTTTTCTATTCTTGAATCTGAAACATAAGACCATAATATTTCATTATCATTTAATAGACTTATAAGCTTATCTTCCATATTTTCGTCTTTATTTTCAGTATATAGTTCTATGAAATACCTATAATCATGTTCATATACAACATTATCAGCATCAAAAGAATCTATACTACTTCTCAAAAATACAACAAAAGGAGGTTTCACTTTCATATTAGGAGGAAATTCGGTATTAGTAACTGGAATATTTAATTTTTTTAAAATATTCATAAGATCAACCGCTCGCATCTGTTAAACTCCTTTCACTGCATGTTATCTCAAGCTCCACGTTCATATAGTTTAAATTAAGGACGTTCTCAATATTATAAAGTCTTTCATTAAATCTAATCCTATAATCTTCTTTGACTTCGTTGCTAGGACTAGGCATATACCTTATAAAAAATCTAATCTTTTCTTCAGCTCTTGTTTGCCCTGCTTCAAATATTTCATTACTATTAAATTTTGCGACATTAGCATATACTTTTTTCCAAACACTCCAGCTATTGCTTCTCCAAGTCCCATCATCTAATTGTATAGGCTCTTCTTTTTTTTCAATAATAATTGGACGCCTATAAATCCTTTGATTAAGATCTATATTCCTTTTTATTTCATCAGTTATATGTTTTTTCATTATAACCACCACTAGCTTCTAATAGTTGTAACCTTAAAATTTCCTTTTGAAAATTATCTTCAAAAAATTCAGAAACATTATTGTAATGGTATCTTGCACAATTAAGCAATAAACTTCTTGCAAATAAATCTTTTTCAAAATCAATTTCGCTTCCTACTAATGAATTTATTTGCCCTTTTGCTTTATCTAAACTATTTCTACACTTTAAGTCTGTTTGTTCATCTTCCCAAGTTATAAGTAAGTTGTTTTTCAATTCTATCAAAAGATCTTTCGCCATACTTACTTCTCCTTAACTTCTTTTATCCATGGACCCTTATTTGTTTTTTCTTTCAAAATTTTATTTATCTGCTCAAATCTTTCTTTTGAGCAGATAAACTCATCATTAACATTTCTTTCAACTTCTTCTTTGTAATCAATAAAAGGTCCTAATATAACCCTAGCTTTCATAATTAAGCTCCAGGTGTACTAGCCTTTTTTAAAGTTGTTTTGGATATATCAAATACAATAAAATCTTCATCTTTTCTTGGTTGACCATTAGCATATTGTTTTGCAATATAAACTCTTTGGTCATCTAAAAATCTATATTCATCAGAATATTCGATTTTTAAAGCAGACCCTATTGCCATAAAATAATTTTTAGCCTCTCCTACTGCCATTTTTCCTTTTGGCATATAAACAGATGGTATTATAGAACCATTGAATGGTAAATCTTGTTCATGATATAAGCCATCCTTATCTTGTACATTTAAGAAAGAGTAGAATTTAGCGCAATAATCTTCAGAATTTACAACCAAAATAATTTCTCCTAATCCAGCTTTTCCTTTTGCCAAAGGAGCTAAAATTTCTTTTCCTATACTTTCAGTAGAAAAATCTGCTAAAGGTTTAGCTTCCTTATCTTGGTGTTTTCCTGCTTGTACATCAGCAAGCTTTTTGATAATTCCTACAGGTCCATTTTCTCCATCTCCAGCTATAATAGCTTGTTCAAGTGCAAGTGAAATTGATTCAGCAAGAATTTCTCTTACATATCTATCAAGCCATTCTGGCCCTAAATCAAGCATAGCCTTACAAACTGGGACATAAGCAGAAACTTTATATAAGTCTGTTTTTATATTTTTAAATCCAGTATCAAGCTTCTTTTTAATTTCTTCACATAAAGGGCCCCACCAAGCAGCCTCCACATCATTAACTCTTATAATCCATTCAGTAACTCCAGTTGCATTTTGAAATTCAATTTTAGATAGTAAAGGATGTTCTTTACTTAGATCATCAAATACTCTTTCAAAAACAGTTTTTGGAAGTTCCAATCCCTCAAAAGAATGTTTATCTTTAACCTCATTGTAGTATTTTCTTTCTTCAGCAGTTAAAGGCTTAAATCCTCTTTGAGCTAATATTGATATATCTGCATTTTCAACATTGAATGTCTTAGCTTCATTGATTAATTTATCTTGAATATAATTATTATTAGCAATAATATTTTTTACAACAACATCAGCAAATTCTTGACTATCTCCTGATTCAATAGCGTTTTTGATTTCAACTGAATCCACCTTATTTTTTTCATCAAATGTTAAAGTCATATTTTTTCTCCTTTAAATTTATTTAATATTGATTTATTTTCTTTATCTTCAAAATCCTTTAGCCTATATTTTTCAAGAAGGCTATTTTTTATACTAATATCTTCATCAGCATTTTCTTCGTTTTTATCTTTAGAATTTTCAATTATTTCATCAGCAAATCCCAAAGTTATACATTCTTCAGCAGTCATATAAGTCTCATCTACAATCAAGCTTTCTAATTCATCTTCACTACCTTTAAAATGACCCTTATAAGATGCAAGCACAGACTTATCAAATTTTTCCAAATCATTAGCGATTTTTCTTAACTCTTCACAGTTACCAAAGCAAAAAGCACTAGCTCTATGAATCATCATCAAAGAATTTGGATACATTTTTATTTTATCTCCAGCCATGGCAATAATTGATGCCCCGCTTGCCGCTATAGCATCAATAACGATATTAACTTTCTTATTGGAATCTTTAATATAATTTCCTATAGCAACAGATGCATACACATCTCCACCCTTAGAATTAAGGTGTAATTCAACTCCATCACTTTTTATTTGATTAAAAGTTTCTTTAACCTTATCCAAGGTGATATATTCGCCTTCCATCTCCTCGCCAGTCCAATAATTTTTTGGAATTTCCTCAACAATCTCACCATAAAGATATAGCTTTTCTTTGCCATCATCTTCTACAAGTTCAACTCTTGGACTAAATTTAATATTCGTACAAATTTTTTTTAAATCTTCCATGATCCCCTCCTTTCTTCAAAATAGACACAAAAAATAGACCTTTTAACGACATATCCAGGTCTTTATATAAAATTAAATTTATATCTCTTATATTTCTTCACTAGCTTCATAGTTTTTAGTGATTCTTCTTTTTTGACTTTCCTCAGTTCTCAACGGTTCCATACCTAACAACTCTCTATTTTCATCAATATTATTAACTCCATTTCTAGTTAAAACATCAATAACATTAGCAAGGCTTGATAGATTTGTTGCCTTAACCTTACTTGTATCAATAGACATATAAGTATTATTTAAATAGTCATTCTTAGAATAGAATTTCCTATTAATTTCATCCTCAATCATTTCACAAAAAGGTTCTACAGAAAATTTTATAAATCTATCTACTGTAGATTCTAAATCATTACTAGCACCCTTTAATAATTGAGGGGGTATATTAAAACCTATGGCAGTAAAATCAAATATATCATCAATAAGATTTCTTATATCTCTACTATCAGTAGCATTTTTATAAGAATCAGAAGATATATCTTCGTAAGTTATTCCATTAGTAAGTGGTAAGACCGCCCCATTTTCAGCATTATAAAATTTCTGAATCTGCTCATCTAACAATCGATGTAATTTTTCTTGTGCAGCTTGTGTTTGAGGATAATTTGTAGGTATATTTAAAATCCCTCTTTTTGCATTATTTTTTTTATAAGAAGTTTTAGAATATTCTACAAGCTTTCCATAATCCTGATATAATTTATCAATTATTCTTCTAATATTATTTTCTGATAAGGTAAAATATAGTACTTCCTCCTCAGAAAAAACTCCACTTAAATTGTAATTATCAATACTTACATTTTTATAAATACATGGATAAAAAACTTTAGTGTCTTTAGTAAAACTATCAGCAATATACAAAGCATTATTAATTTTCACAATCAAACATTCATTATCATACACTAATTTATAAACAAATTTTTTCCAAAATCTACTGGCAGAATAATTACCATTTGGTTGAACATTTAAAGTATAAAAATCATCAGCTCTTGTTTCAATTCCTTTTTTATAAGTATTAAACTTAGATAAAGCAATAGAATTTCCAATTAAATTTATAGCAGTATTAATAGCAAGATCTCTTACAAGAATTTTTTCAGACAAATCCACACATAAGGTTTCAAGAGAAATATTGTTTTCTCCCTTTATATATTTTCTAAAAGTTTCTCCTAACCAATCTTTAAATCCCATAATTCCTCCTTCCTATAACATAACAACATCAAGATCCATAATATCTCCTTGATTATCACTTAGTTCATCATTTAATTCTGTTGCAATTAATCCATGTAAAAACGAAAAGAATCCATCAGTTTTTCTTTTTAAAGGTTCTATCTTTTCATAAGACTTATTTCCTTTTTTATCTGTTACAACCTTTACGTTCCAAAAATACCACCTAATAAGCTTATTATCATCTAATATTACATTTCCATTTGCAAACATATCTGATATAACGGGAGCTAATTGATTATGACTTATAGTTCCATTAGGTACTCCTACAAGTTCTAAACCTACTTTCTCAAAAGAATCTTTTAAAGCCACATATTTAAACCTGTCAGCATAAACTTTTTTAATATAATATTTATTGGCCATTTTCATAAACCATTCAGCAATCATATCAGTAGGTATAACAGGATATCCTCTAACTACTGTAATTCTTTCTTCTTTCTCCAATAAATTTATATCTATTTTTTCATATTTCTTAGATTTTATGCTTTCTTCATGAATAAAAGTATGTTCCGTAAAAATATGCTTGCCATCTTTTTTAAAAGTTAAACCAACTGAACAAAAATCCTCTATTTCAGCAAAGTCGACCGACCCTATACATTCAAGACCATCAAGATCTGGCATTTTTTGCTTGCAAGCCTTAATCAAATTTTCCCAACTTGTTACAGTCTTAGACTTAGATTCATAAGCCAAATTAAGTCTTTTTAAAATAAAAGCTTCTTTTAAGTCGTCATTATATAAAGCATTGTTGTACTCCTTCATAACTTGTCTTTTTAGTGTACTATCATAATCAAGCCTTGGTATAGCCTTAGCAAATAATTCTGGTTTTCCAAATTCTTGAATATTATCCATTTTAAATATAAAAGGGAAAAAGCCATTATGGTCTTCTTCCCCCTTTAAAACTCTTAAAGATTTTTTCTTTAGATCATCAATAACAGAATCTCTAACATATCCATCTGTAGTTAAATATATAATTCTAGGTTTTGCCACCTTACCAAGTCCACCTGTAAGAACATTAATAATATCATAATTTTCATATTGGTGAACTTCATCAAAAATAACTGCTCCAGGGCGGCCACCGTCTTTTGTCTTTGCGTTTGCCGTTAAATATTTTATATTAGATGCTGTTTTTTTATATTTAATATCAACCTTATTCCAATAAAATAGCTTCTTATAAAGTTTAGGATTATTCTCCAAAACATCTCTAATTTCATCAGGACTTGTCCTCGCCTGATCTTCACTTGTTGCTACAAAGTTCACATCATATTTTCTAATTCCATTAAATTCACTTACAAGAAAAAAAGAATCCATTGATGCAGTACCATTTTTACCAGTACCACGACCCCACATATTAAAATTTTCATTAAATACTGGAAAATCAGTTCCCTTTTCATATAAACCATAAAAAATAGCAAATCTAAACTTTTGATAATCGTGCATATTGAAAGGAAAATGTCTTTCAAGCATGGAAATAGATTTTTCTATATCCCTTGATCTAAACTCAACCCTATCACTATCAAGAATTGGCCTTAGAAACTTCATCAATAGTTTTTGTTCATTACAACTTGGTATAAGTCCTTGCTCAACATTTCTCATCCAAATACTAATATATGGATGATAATTATAAGTTCTTCTTGAACCTTTCAATCTTAAAGCTCAACTTCTTCCTCTTTTGCTAACATATCAGCACCACGAAGACCAAGTTCAGAAAGGATTTTAAGCATTTGACCATTAACTCTAGTTAGTTCAGAAACAGAATCATTTCTTTTAAATCCTTTCTGACCACCACCATTATTATATTCAACATTGACTCCTCTTTTTTTAATATCGTCAAAAAGCATATTTTTAACTTTCCAAAGTCTACAATAATCATCAACTAATGATACATAATGACTTTTACTTTCAAGTCCTCGCTCTTTTAATTGTTCAATCAAATCTTTTTTAATAATTTGTTCTCCAATTTTTTTGGCCATAAATCCTCCTTTCAAATAAAATAAACAAAAACTATAAATTTTTCTATAAAAAAACAAAACTAATAATTATGCACTACTCCACACCATCACACGCAAAATAAAATGTTTTTCTAAACTTGTGTCCCCTCCCCGTTCCCATAAGAACTGGAAAAAAGCCGCTTTTTTTTTGGCGGGGGCTATTCAAATCTTTCTAAATGAATATCAGATTTATTCTTAATTAATTTTTCTGGATGCTCAATGTTATGACATGAACTACATAATGTAATTAAATTATCATCATCAAGTCTTAAGTCCCAATGATTTTCTAAATGTTTTATGTGATGTACATCTAACTTGTTAGTCTGCCCTACTGTTGCGTATCCTTTCTCCTTACAACGCTGACACTCATTATTATCACGTTCTATTATTTCTTTTCTTTTCCTAATCCATTTACTAGACTTATAAAATTTAATTCTATCTCTTACTTTAATCTTCACAATAACACCTACATAACTACTAACCATTTCATCCAGACTGCTATAACAAATTATGAATAGTATCAACAACAAGAAATATATAATAATTAAGGAGGATAGCAGTCTGGATGAAACATTTAGGCATAAAAAAAGACGAACCCAATCGTTCGCCTTTAAAATGTATACACTTTTAATCTTACAAATAGTATACCACAAAATAGGAAATTTGTCCCACTTTTTTATAAATTTTCTCTTCTAAGTCTAATCCATTCTTCAACTTCAAGCAAATCCTCTTCATTTGCCCAGTCCCTAATATAAGCCTTACAACCCGATTTATTCCTTTTTTAAAAAATCAAATAAAAAAAAGAGTGGAAAACCACCCTAATTTCAATTGTTATAAAGACATTTATAAATACCCAACAAAGCACAATCACTCTTTCTCCAAATCATATTCTTAGACAAATCATACTTTAAAGCAAGACCTCTAATAGTATCATGCTTATCACTGTGCTTATCAAAAACCCAAAGCCTAAAAACGATAGACTGTAACATATTATCACTAAGCTTAGCAATAGCATTAGAAATTTCTTCATCATCAAGTCGAATTTCTTTTATTGAATCTTCTAAAAATTTAATCTCATCAAGAATATTAGTTATTTTTTCCTCTTGGCTAGTCCCACCACTAAAAGTAGGATCAGAATCAGACCAACCACAACGAAGCATATCAAGCCTGTCCCTTTTTTCCACAATTTCAGCCTTGATTTCATCAATTAATTTAAGATTTTTTCCATAATTTGAAAGCCTAATTTTTACAATCTCAATATGTTCCCTACGCTTTCTATTTTCCCTAATCTTTCTATAATTCATCACAACTCCTTACTACCTACCAGAAGAACCAAAACCCTTAACACCTCTATGAGTATTAGTGTTAATCTCCCAAATTTTTACTAAGGGTACAATACTTTCTTTCCTAAATACCAGTTGACCGATTCTATCTCCTTTTCTAATCTCATAATCATTACCAGTTAAGTTAGTAATAGAAGCCTTAATTTCTCCCCTATAAGAAGTATCAATAAGACCTAAATTGCAAATTAAACCCTTGCTAGTATTACCAGACCTTGGTCTTAAATCAGCATAATATCTATTATCTAACTCCAAAAAAACACCAGTAGAAATAGTAGCAGTTTCCATCGGCTCTAAAACCCTATCCTCCATTGCTCTTACATCATATCCAATATCTCCATCTTTCTTACTTAATATATATGGTGCTTTGTACTTAATCATTAAAAACCTCCTCAAAATTATCATCAATTTTCATTTCGATTTCAGAAATAAACTTATCAATATCCCTATCCGAAAAATTAAACTTATTTTTCAAAACATAAATAACAATCTCCAAAAATAAAGAACAATCATTAATATTTAAAAACTTACTCATACTTATAATCCAAAAATCTAACTCCCTGCCTAAAAATAACCTCATATTGGGATAGAGCATCAGCCTTAACATACTTTCTACCAAATATTTCTTTCATATTTGCCCAAATATTCCAAGGTATAAAAAAATACCTGTCCTTAATCCCAATACAAACACCAGCAAGACCACCCAAGCGACTTTTAATCTCCAAAACCTCAGCTTGCTTCTCCGAAACCACACTTTGTTTAATCCTATCAGTTCTTGTATACTTAGCCTCAAAACAAATAGACCTGCCACCATCAAGAGTGCCCTCAAAATCAGGATTAGCATTTTTAGTAAACTGCCCTTCAAATCGACCAGCCTTTTTAAGCCTAATAACCCTAAAAGGCTCATCAATCTTAGCAATATCAGCCTTGCCCTCATCCCTATAATACTTACAAGCCAAATCAATCAACTTTTCAAAATTTTTACCAAAACCATTGGCCTGTAAAGATTTAAAACTTTGGAGATTAGTCATCATCAACCTCGTCTAAATTAATTTCAATTATTTTGTAATTATCAGTAATTCCTCCTGCTAAAGTGTACTCGCCAATTTTAGCCAAAATTTTTGTTTTATTATATGACAACAGTTCTATATTCTCGTTTGCCCAATCATAGAGTATGAATATAACTTTATTCTCTTTCATTCTTTAAACCTCATAAGTATCTATTACATTTATAATTCCATCTTTTATCTCACTAGCTATTGATTCAGCTAAATCCTCTCTATCTACTTCATCATTTGTATTAAAATTACCTTTCAAACTTTTATTAATCTGTTTAGATATGCACTCTTCAATGGTAAACCAATTTCTGTTTATCCAATCTTTTAAGTCTTCTTGGCAGGTATATCGACTATATAATTGTTTTATCTTTTCGTCTTGATATCTAACTACTTCTACAAGTGCATCTTTTGAAATGAAATTATGACTATCAAGTGCACAAACTCTCTCTATTAAATTGTTTTTGCCATCTTCAATTGCATTAATAAAATCTTTATCACTAAAACTCATTCTCTAACCTCCCATTCTATAATCGGATATTCTGTCATAATCATTCCATTAATTGCAAGACTTGTAACAATATCTAAAGCCGTCCTTGTATCGCTATATCTACAATTCGGTCTTTTGTGTATTCTTGGGTCGCTATCAGACCAATCTATAATATTAATCATTTCTTTGCTCAAAAAAATCATCTTGCAGCCTTTAATCACACATAAGTAATAGCAACCATTTTTGCCATAACTACCTTTACACTTTTTAAACCCGTATTTCTCATATTCTTTAATATCTTTAGTTGGTTTTAGGGTCATTTTTTAACCTCTCTTCCTCCTTTTTAAAAGCATCTCTTATAAAAAGGAATAAAACTATTTCGAAAATTAATTTTAATTTATTTGTTCCACTAAAATATCTTGCAAGCCAAAAAATAACTAAAGCAAAATCAATAAAAAAACTACTCATCTTCCACCTCCACAAACATTAGATATTTAATTTCAGATGTTGATACGCAAGCAACACATTTTTCATTATCTTTTTCATCAACAAAAATTAAATCATAAAATCCCTTATCTCCTAGCATAAATGAATTAGCATTAAACATTTCTTCCTTATCATCTTTAAATTTAACTTTAACGTTTGTTTTCATTCTTATATCTCCATTTCTTCAAAGTGATAAAACCCACCTTTAAGTCTTTCTTCACTTACATATTTCTTCGCGTTAAGAAGTTTAGAAAATATCTTATCAACTTTTAAACCACCATATTCACTTAATTTGTAAGATGTATAAACTTTTTTCATTCTTTCTCCTTTTTTACCAAAAGTTACAGATAATTTGACCACCATCCGTAACAAGTCAAACTCTTGAATTTACAAGACCTAGAGGACTTTTTTTTATTGATACAGATGTTACAAGTACTCCCTTTATATATATATACTTATTTTTTTACACTCCTATATAAGTTATAAAGAAGTCAAAAATATCTGTATCATCTGTATCAGAAACTCTGTATCAAAGTGTTTCCAACTATTGTAGAAGTTACAGATGTTCAAAAATCATCTGTAACACATCTGTATCAAAGACAACATCTGTAACACTTAATTATCTTCCATCCATACTCTTATTAATTTTCCATTTATCCTTTTTCCCTTATTAACTAATCCATAATAAGAACTTATATTTCTTCCAAACTCTATTTTTGAAAATGGAGAAAAATTATTCTCACTACAAAAAACGGTGTACATTCTGTATACATCAGGTACAGACTCATTAATTATTTCTTCCTTATTAACCTCATCAAAAAATAAAAGAATTGGATTATTATTTTTTTCATATACATCAAGTTCTTTTTGTACTTTTTCTGACTTAGTAAAACTTTTATTTTTAAGAACTCTTTCAAGTCCATTAATTCCCAACCTAATCAAATATTCTAAAGATGATTTTTTTAGAAGTTTATGTTTTATATAAGGATCAAAATCAGGATCATCTTTATTAAAATTAGCGTTAAAAGGAATTATAATTAACCTTCTTTGAACCGCTCCAGTCCTGTCTTTAATTCTTGGTATTTGATTAGCTGAAAATATAAATTTGGAATAATTATTAAATTCAAAAGGATCTTGTCCTTTCTTTTCAACATTAACCCTATCTCCAGTTACTAACTTTTTAAAAAGAGCAGGATTTGCTACAAATTCATCCCCTATATCATCACCAATGTTAGCTAGTTTTCCAAAAAGTTCAGCTGTTTTGAACCTATCTCCTAACTCTGATAAATCCAAACTTGATATATTATCATCTCCTAATAAGGCTTGTAAAAGTGATAGGAAGGTGGATTTTCCATTAGCCTTATCCCCCACTAGAATGAAAGCCTTACCTAACTCATTCCTAGTAAAGAAACAATAACCTATTAGCTCTTCTAATAACATTCTTATTTCTTTATCATCACAAGAAATTTTATTTAAAGTTTTATCACAAAGCTCATCATAAGCTTCATCATAATAAGCACAATTTATTTTATTTCTAATCATTATTTCAGGTTTAAAATCTAACATCTCATTACTTTCCAAATCATAAATTCCATTTTCAAAAGCAATTAAATTTGGATTTAATAACTTATTATCTTCATTAACCAAAAGATTTATATAAGCTAAACATTCTGACCTTTGATTTCTTTTAAGACTTGGGATTGATTTTATCATCTCCCTTTCTATTTCTTCTTGACCGTCAATATAAACACCATTTTTATAAACATGAAGTCTTGAATTAATTCTTTTAACATGAGAATTAGAAACTATAAAGTTTGAAAATTTATCAAATAAAAATTTCTTATTTTTAAAAAATATTTCATCTTTAAAAGCTTCATCTCTTAGTATGGTTTCTAGTTCATTTTTGCTTATAGGTTCACTTATAACATATGAATTAATAAGTCTTATACATTCCCTCACCTCTTCTTTGGAAAATCCATTAGACTGTAAAATAAGAATATAATTAAATAATTCTTGATTTCTACCATCCCCTTCTTCTAAATCTAAAAAATCAAATTTATAAATAGTTGGCAGAAGAAATTTTGGAACAGTATCAAGACTTTCACTGTCATAAATTATAGGGCGTTCTTTTCCTCCAAACTTAACAATAGAATAAGAATTTCTTGAACCTATTTTAATATCAGAATTAATCCCTAAAAATAATTTAGTATCAGTTTTATTACTTTGTATTCTTTCATCATTTTTAAAATAAAAGTGCATACCCCTAGTTGTTTTAATTACTCTGGTTTTTATTTTTTTATCCTTAACAATATTAAAAAGAATTTCAGATTCTTCTTCATTATCTATATCAATAAGAACAATGTTTTTATCAAGGATTCCAGCAAATTCATTTAAGTTTTTAACATCATCATAAGATTTTAGATCTTTAACATTTTTAAATTTTTCTATGCACTTTTTATTCTTTGTTTTCACATATCCTTTATATAACTCCAAAATCCTCCAACCTCTTTTTTGCTAAATTAATATAATAATTTTTATCAAGAAATTCTGGAACTTTAATATTTTTTATATTTCCATTATCAATAAAATTATGCTCACTTGTTAAAGATAATTTTTCATAAGAACCCGTTTCACTGTGTTTTTTTCTTAAATCTCCATGATTCTTATTAGTGGATGCAAAAGACCTAATAACTCTTTCTTTAAGTTTTTTACTTCCCCAAAGAGCATAATCATATTTAGAAGATATTTTCGTAACCATTTGAAATTCATATAAGTCATTACAAGAAAGTATTGTTTCTTCAACTGGTGTTTTATCAATCATATAATTTCTCAAAGACCTATTAATAATAGGTAAATCATAATCAAGTGAATTTAATTCTTTAACATAAGCACCCTTTGCTTTAACTTCATTATCTAAATCTACCAATACATAATTATTAACATCCTTTTGAAATACTTCTTTGTACTGGTCAAAAGTTAAATTTAAACCAGTTCTTTTTTCCCACTCATAAGCTATATCATCTATTTTTTCAAATTTTTTTGGATCGACTTTAATTAATATCCCATCAGTATTTGACTGTATTATTTCAGAATCATTTTCTAAATGTTCTATTAAATCAAGTAAAAATAACTGACCGAATAAGCACACTAAATTAGCGTTTCTTGGATCTAATAAAGCATTAAATTTATCCTTTGCAGCACCATAAGTAGAGTTAAGTACAAGTTTCAAAGGAGCTTGTTCTTCCTCCTTTCCTAGACTTTTAAGTTCTAATCTCTTATGATATATTTCTTCATATTTTTTTACACCATTCCTAGAACAAGACCTGGATAAAAGATTATATTTAATCATCAAACTTGGATAAAGACTTGAAACATCCATTAAAATAAAATAACCCTTAGAATGATATTTTTTTCTTGCACCATGAAGTCCACCCCAACCAAAGACGTGATCTACTCCAGCGACTGAAATTTCTAACCTATTTTCTTCGTTCTTATAACCACCATTTTTCTTTTTAACACGGTTATAATATCTTTTAGAATCATCACTCTTATACCAGTCCACTACTTTCTTATATTTTTTTATCTCTAAATTATCAGGGACAAAAACATCAAACTCATCATCTCTAATAGTTTGTTTAGCTTGTAAAATTATTGATGATAATTGAGTTTTAGTTTTACTTAAATATTTTAAATTTCCTCCAGCCATCTTAACAAGGTTCATGTGTGCTTTAAAATCTTTGATTGTTTTAATAAATAATTCATAAGTATTAATAACATCAGACCTACAATAAATTATCGTTTCTTCTATTTCTTCTTGAGTTAGTTTTCTTGGTATATTAAAAGCCACATTAGATTCTTTAATATTTTTTCCTTGAAAACCCTCATAAGTTTTAAGTCCCTTATTAAGAGAGTTCATAACATCATACTGAATTGTGTAAATTTTATTCATTAGATTAGAATATCCCCAACCATTATTATGATCTGTAATTATATAATCACTTATTTTTTTAGGATTAAAACCACAAAGTATTCCTTTCAAAATATGTTGGTCATAATTTTTATTATTAAAACCAACCCAAATATCAAATTTATTTTCTTGATAAAAATCCTCTAGTTTCTCATTATCATTAATTATTACTTTTTCACTTTTTGTTTTTGAGTCAAAGAGTACGACCAACCAGTCATACTCAAAGACTTCAAAATCATAGAATATCATTAGCTTTCAAAAACGTCTGTTATTTCAAAAGTTTTATATCCCTTTTTGTTTTCATCATATTTAAGAGCATATTCTAAACCTTGACTATCAATTTCTTCGCTAATATCTAATATTAATTCATTAAGTGCTGCATAACCTTTAAATTCACTTGGCACTTCAATTCCTGTATCAAAAGATCTAAGCATTTCATTTGCAATGTGAATTTGAAATCCTAAATTAAGAATTTGATTATAAAATATTAAAGAGTTTTTATAATCTCCATCAAGGATTTTAAACCATATACTAAGCATAGGATCGCCTTTTTTACTTGTTGTGAGTTTCATTTCATCAACTTTAACTTCATACTCTCCCAAAGGTACTTCCTTGTATTCTCCGTGATTATCCTTATTTTCTTGTAAATCCTTATTTAGTCCTTCAACATCTACACTCTTATCAAATTTATCCCAGTTTATATTTTGTTCAGCCATTATTTTCTACTCCTTCTTGTTCTTTTTTTAGGTTCTTCTTCTACAACTTCTTCATCTTCTTCTATTTTTTCTTTTTCTGTTTTTTTCTTCCTACCTCTCTTGCTTTTTTGTTCTTCTGTTTTTTCTTCTTTTTCTTCTTTTATCTCTTCGTCTTTACTAACAATAACTTTTCCTTCTTGTGCTTTCTTTATTTCTTGTAAAAATTTATCCATATCTAGTTCGATTTCATCTACCTTAAAATCAAATCTTCCACCACCAAACACATTTTCTTTTTTTTCTAGTTGTAAGATTCTATCTTCCCCGTCCATATAAGCTCTCATAGTTAAATCAACAGTACCAGCTAGAACATTTGAAACTTTATCATTTAAGTTTGGTTTATAACTTGTGATTTTTCCACCGTTTTTAAGATTAATTTCATTTACAATTTCTTTGGATATATAAATAATTTGATAACCTATATTTTTAAGTCTTTTCATTGTAGATAAAAATTCAGTTCTAACCATATCCCAACCCTTACCAAATCCAGCATCTTGTTCGTGTTCAATACCTAATTTGTCATAAGTATAGAGTCTACAATGTTCATATAAGTCTTCAACCAAATCAATACAAATTCTTTCAAACTCATTGTCTTTTTTCTCTAACTCACTAACTACATCTAAGAAATTTTCCCAAGCAAGCTTTCTTTTACTTATCCTTCCATTTTGAGTAATCTCATCACTAATACTAATAACAGGACTTGTTGTATTATCAGTGTTTCCATCTGTATTTATAAACAACAAATTATCAAGCTTATCAACAAAAGTTGATTTTCCTACATAAGAATCAGCATAAATCCAAAAGTCAGGTTTCTCATCAATCTTTACTTCACGTCTTTCATTTTTTGGTAATAACATATAATCTTCTCCTTTTTCACAATAATTTTTATATTCGCACCAATTACACAAATATGAGTTTTTTTTCTCAAAACTTTCACACTCATATATTTTTTTAACATCTAATAGAAAACTAATTACCTTTTTAGGATCATAATTAATTTTCATAAATTCTAAATTTTCAAAAGTATTTTCTAGTTCTTCATCAATTCTTTTTCTAAACTGATATAAATCTTCCGTCTTTCTTTGCCTTATTTGAACCTTTGGAACAAATGAGAAATACATATTTCTAATCTTATTTCCACTTTTTTTTTCATAAAAATACTTATACAAATGAAGTTGAGGACTCAACTGATAATTAGCCTTATTGTTTGAGTATTTAAAATCATACATATCATAAACACCCTTTTTATCAGTTGGGACAAGTAAATCTATAAAACCAGTAAAATCATTATCAATTATTTCAAGTTCATTAATTCCATCAGGAACTAAAGGTTTTATTCTTGGTATTAAAAACTTAAATTTTTGTATTTCATCTAAATTTTTATCGGTTAAAATATAATAATTTGAAATATAAGATTTTATACAAGCTTTTAAATCATTTTCTAAACCCTCATGAAGGGCAGTTCCCATATATAAAGCATTATTTGGATCTTGATTTTTTACCGTATCAATTTTTTCAACATACCTTAGTTTATATTTATAAGGACACTGATTAAAAGTAGAAACCATTGAATAAGAAACTTTCATAAAAGCCCCCTGATTAATTCTTTTAATTTTTCAAAATCATCTGGATAAGAAACTAAAGCCACACCACCTGCTTTTTTAATCTCTTCTATCTCATGAAGTTGAAGTTCACTAGGTTCACCATCATCTCCCTTAACTTCAATGGCTAAAAATTTACCATTAACACAACAAAGTAAATCAGGAACACCATCACGGGTAAAAGCATTTCCATGAAACTTAACCCACCAACCACCAACTGATTTTATGAATTTTTTAATCTTATCTTCGTATGGTTTTTCTCTCATTTAACAGTAATCCTTATATATCCTTTTCTTTTTGTTATTTTTGGATAATCTTTTAATAATTCAGCGTATAATTCAGGTTCTTTTTTCTCCATAGATTTTAAATCAATACTTTTACTTTCGCTTTCTGCTACATTAGTTATTGAAAAATAATCATTTTTAAAAGATTTTAAATTATATTCATTAAATAAGTTTTCTAATGTTTTCTTTAAATCTTTTTCTTTTTTCTCAATTTTTTCTTTTTCATCTTTTAAACTCTTTAAACTTTGAGCTATAATTAAGCTCTTATCTTCAAATATTTTTAACTCATTACTCATTTTCTTCCTCCTCAAATAATTTATTAGTATAATCACGTCTTTCTTCTAAAACTTTATAAATTTTCCCATCAATTGAATTTCTAGTTATTAAATGATAATAAAAACACGTTTTATTTTGTCCTATCCTATGAGTTCTTTTTTTACTTTGTTCCATAAGCTCACTTGATAATGGTAAAGAAAAATAAATTATCTTATTAGCTTTTTGTAAATTTAAACCCATAGCTCCAGCTTGATATTGAATAAGTGTTATTGAATCATCACAATTATTAAAATTATTTAGATCTTTAATTTTTCCATTAACAACTGAAATTGGTCTTTTAAGACTAATACATATATCCATAAGTTTTTCTAATTCATTATTAAAATTATAAAAGACTATTAATCTGTCGTTTGTTGAGTCAAGTAAATCCTTAAAAGCTTCTAATTTGTTTTTGTTATATTCACTAGCAAGCTTTCTTTGATATAACATCCTAGATAATGATGAATTACCAACAAGTTCTTCATTTTCAATATTAATTATTCTGTCTTTTAAAAAATCATAATATTCGACCGTATTATCAACATTAATAATTTGATTAACTTGTTCAGGTAAATCCATAACCTCATCAGTTTTCATAAAATAAGCTCCATGATCCTTTAACTTTCTTTTAAGTCTTTCAACATTTTTATATCCCACAATTTTTTTAATTGGAAACCCGATTCCATAATCAATTTTTTCAATAATCAAATAATTATCTTCAAATCTTTTTTTACTAATATTCCAACCAAGAAGTCTTGCTTGTGACCATATTTCTTCATACTTTCCAGAAACTGGTGTTCCAGAAAGTAAAATATTATTACTAGAATTAAGAGATAAAATAAATTTGGATCTCTTAGCCTTTTCATTTTTTATTTGACTAGACTCATCAAGTAAAAGTGTAAAATCTTTAATCTTTTTAAGCTCATTACGTCTAAAAGTTAGTTCATAATTAATAACCCCAACCTTTGCCTCATTAAATTTAAAAAATTCAAACATTTCCTTTTTATTAGTTAAGTCAAAAACGGCAAAATCATAATTATCTTCCATGTGACAAATCCAATCACCTACCTTAGATTTTTGACAAACAATCAAATTATTTTTATTATTAATTTCTTTAAGCTTTTCAGATCCAACAAAAGTTTTACCGAGTCCCATATCAAGATAAAAACCTACATTCTTAAATTCTTTAGTCTTATCCAAAACCTCTTTCTGATGATTAAATAATTTAATCATTGATCACCCACCATTCTTTCATTTTGTCTTTCACGTCTTTTAATTTCTTCTTTTATAATCCTAAACTAATTAGAATTATTTGAATTAAGACCTTTTGCTTTCATAAATCTTAACTTAAATTTAAGACTTTCACTTCTTAAATCTTTAATCCTTTCCCTATATTCGTTTTCTAATCTTTGTAAATTTTCTTCCATATTTTAAAACTTTCTGCTATAATTAAACTGACTTTATAAATTATCTTTTCGACTCTGATATTTAATAAAGTCTTTTCTTTTATCTAGACAAAACACCAACAAGATTTACAACAAATAAGAGAACTACACCAACATATTTTTGAATTTCATTTCTACCATTTAGGGCAAGTAAAAGAAACATTATAGAAAGAATAATCCACAATATACATTCTCTTTTCTTATCCTTTTCACTTATCATCAAATATCTTGGTAAACCAAACTCTTTAAAATTTCTATACTTCTCACTTCTTTTCATAACTTCCTCCTAGCTGTTCATCTTTAGAAAAAATACGAATACTATCCTCTTCTTCGATTGCTCCAATTCCCTTAATACCAGGAATAAAAGCTTCATCTCCAATTCTTATAAAATTAAGATTGTAAACCTTTAGCTCATCATCATAGTTATCTAATAACTTTTTTAATTCTCCAACGTTCATATTCCCTACCTTTCTATCAATTTCCTATGCTTTTCACTTCTCTTCATAACTTCCTTCTATAATTTTTCAATCAACAACCTAATTTCACGACCAACCTTTAACCTATCCTCAAAAGTTGATGCATTAATAAAATCATCCATATAAATATCAATCATATCCTCATACAAAGCTTTCTTTTCATTTTGATTATTAAGAAAAGAATTAAGGATAATAAACTCACGTTTTCCATTCTCATTTTTACTATCAATCATTCCAATCTTTTTAAGCCTATGAACCGTAACCCTGACAAGAGTTTCATTAAGACCTGTATTTTTTTCAATTTCTTTGTTACTAATAGATGGATTTTTTAAAATCTCATCAAAAACTAACTCTCTACTACTCTTCATAACTTCCTCCATAAACTACCTTTGATAATTCAAACAAAGACTTTTTCAAATACTTGTTTTCCTCATCTAATTTCTTATTCATATCCTTAAGTTCCCTTACTGTTTTTAAAGTTGGACTATCTTCCTCCGACAATTCAATTTCCCTAACTTGTTTTATGGGAAAACAAACCTTAGAAAGTTTTGTCCTTGTAATGAGACCTTGACTTTCAAGCTTATAAATATAGCTTTCAGTACAAGACCATCTCTTAGCAAGTTCTTTAATAGGAATAACAGTTTTCTCCATTTTTTTCTCCTTACAAATCCCTAAAATTTAAAATTAATGTATTAAGTCATTCAAACTCTTCTCCATAGCAGTTTGGATGATTTTTTTCATATCCAAATTATCAATCACTTCACTCCCATATTTTTGACTAAAATGATAAAGCAATCCTTTAACAGCCATATTATTAGAAAACCATTGAAAAGTTGCGTATATAGCATAAATAATTAAAATATATTTCATCTCTACTTCTTTTCTTTTTCTTAATAAAATTGAAGATGAATATCTTGATTAAGTGAAATACTAGATAAAATCAAAATTAAATCTTCCCTGGATAAGTTTTTTTCTTCAATCAAAGCTAAAAGCTTATCCTTGTTTTTTTCATTGATTAACTTAAATCTTCTTAATATTAATTCATCTTTTAATATTTGACATGACTTAATAGAACAAGCATCAAGTGAGTACTTAATTTCAAAATTCGAATTATAATTTTCTAAATCATTGACAGCTTTTTTCAAACCATTAAAATGAAACTCAATACTGTCAATGATTTTTTTAATTTCATCAAGCTTTTCCTTAGCCCCATCAGTATCTACACAAATCTCATAATTAAGACTTTTAATATCTTTCTTCATTCCCCCCTCCTTTCTTTTTCTCTCCTTACAAATCTTTAAAATTTTTAACCTTTAATTTTCCAACACACTTTTCTAACACTTCCTTATACATTTCATAGGTATGATAATCTTCTGGCAAAGTTTCCTTTATAAGCTTTAAAACTCTTTCAGAACAATCATCAATTTTAGAAATATCATAAAATCTAGTATCTATACCACAATAAGAATCTGATGTAATAATGTTCATTTTTTTTCTCCTTACAAACTCCAATCTGCTATAATAAAACAAAAAAGGAGATTTTAATTATGACAACAACTTTTAAAAATATTAATTACACTTGTAAAGACTCCCCAAATGAATTTAATGATTTAAGCTCTACTGAAAAATCAAAACTTCTAACCTGGATAAGTCAAAACCTAACTAAAATAAAATCAACCAATAATAAACATTCATCCTATACTCTCAAAAAATTATTTGAGAAATCAAATCAAGGTTTCTACATAACAAACGGTCAATTTAAAGGTGCTATGCTAGAATCAAAATTTGAAATCAAAAGTAAATATGAACAAAACTGGTATTTTAATATATCTGAAAAATCAATCAAAAAATTAAAATCTAACCAGTAAATTCAATTCTCAAGCACTCCCATTCTTCATAAGCAATCCCACCCTTAGATCTAATCAAATTTTCTAACCTTGTTTTACCTAAAGGACCTTGCTTACCACTAATAACAATGGGAGTCTTATTTTTAATAGCTGCATCAATTAATTTAATTTCTTTATCAGAAATATCATCAAAATTTTTCAAAACTATTTTTTTCATCATTTCTCCTTTTTATTTTTCACAAATGAGTATAATTCTCCTAAGAAAGGAGGTGATTCTCATGAATGAAAAAACTCTACATGAACTTGCTCTTGCCTTCGCAACTGTTAAGCTTCAAGAATATCAAAAAGAACATTCAACAACTTCTTCTGACTCAAAAGAAGTACACTATTTCCTTAAAATATACAAGTTTGCTCTTGATAATCTTGAAAATGAGTATCAGTCACTTGACTAAAGCATCATCTTATTAATTTCAGTATTGCGGGCTTCTATGATTTCTGCTTTTGTCAAATTAATCAAATCCAGAGCCTGCCTTACTGAAAGACCCTTACTCTTAAGCCAGTCATATAAATCAAATCTTAGGTCTTCTTTTCCTTCCAAAGATTCGTACTTGAATAATGGATTTTTTAATTCTTTTTCCTTCATATAATTTTCTCTCCTATAAGTTTTTTGTTTTTTTCTCCTTGTCTTCTCCAATCTGCTATAATTCACTAAACATAGTGGTTTTTAGTCTTTTTTCAACTTCTATAAGACAATGATTATAAATTTCATAAGTATGAGCTTCTTTAGGAAGCTCTTTTTTTAAAGTTTCCATAATCTTATCAATACAATTATCAACAATATCTAAATCATAAATTTTTCCATCACTACAAACCAATTCACCTGCCATATATTCCTCCTATGTGTTTTTGTTTTTATAGAATTAAATTCTATTCTGTAGGCAAAAAATTAATATCATTTATGGATAAATTATAAACTTTAGATATCTTATCCATATACAAAGCACTAATCATCCAAGGTTCTTTTTCCCATTTCATAAGGGTATTTCTATTAATTTCCAATAGTTTTGAAGCATCATCTAAAGTTAAATTTGCATTAACTCTAGCTGCTTTTAAACTTATTTTTGTACTCAATTTTTATCACCTCTCTTTCTGACAATTCTATAATACTAGAATTAAATTCTATTGTCAAGTAAAAATAGATTTTTTTTCTATATTTTTAATAAAATAGTTGATTGTTATAGATTTTTATGCTATTATGTACTTAGAAAGAGAGGATATTATGAACGATTATGAAATTAGAGATAATATCAGTAAAAATCTCAAAAAATATATGGAAGAAAACAATATAAATAACAAAGAATTAGCAACGATACTTAATGTTTCTGAAAGTACAGTAGGTAAATGGTTGTTAAAGAAAAGTGTTCCTAGGATGGGTGTTATTGAGAAAATTTCTAATTATTTCAACATAGAAAAATCAGAACTTATAGAAAACAAAAATGACCTATCAAATATACCAGGAATTAAAATAATAAAAAAGTTTGTAACAGTACCAGTACTTGGAGAAATAGCTTGTGGCGAACCAATCTTTTGTAATCAAAATTATGATAACTTATTGCAAATAGATGAAGATTTAGGGAGACCTGATTTTTCTCTAACAGCAAGAGGAGATTCAATGGTAGATGCAGGAATAGATGACGGAGATATAGTTTTCTTTAGAAACACACCAATAGTAGAAAACGGAAAAATAGCAGCAGTTATAATAGATAACACCACAACATTAAAAAGATTTTTCAAAAACGATAATGAGATAATTCTACAACCAGAAAACAAGTCCTACTCCCCCATCATAATTAGAGAAGATGACGGACAAGAAGTTAGAGTTCTTGGGGAAATGGTTGGAATGTATCACACTGGTAGTAAATAAAGTGATATACAATCTCTATTTGAGATTTTATATAAATAAACAAAAAAAGGAAGGAAAATAAAATGGAAGAAAACAAAACAAAAAAGCCAAAAATGAAATTATGGAAGAAGATATTAATAGGTATAGCTGTATTATTTATTTTATCTAAATTATTTGGAAGTAGTGATAAGAAAGATGAAACTAAATCTACTGAAAGCAATAAGACTTCTGTAGAAAGTACAGAAAAAGTAAAAGAAGATAATAAATCTAATACAAAACAAGAAGAACCTAAACAAGAAGAAACTAAACAAGAAGAAACCAAACAAGAAGAACCTAAAGTGGAAACTAAAGAAGATGTACCAAGAGAATATAAAAATGCTTTAAAGGCGGCAGAAAGTTACATTCAAACAATGCCTTTTTCTAAACAAGGTTTATATGAACAACTAACATCAGAACATGGGAGCAAATTCCCAGAAGAAGCTGCACAATATGCAATTGATAATTTACAAGTAGATTATAAAGAGCAAGCATTAAAAGCAGCAAAAAATTATATGGATACCATGCCAATGTCTGATTCAGAACTATATGATCAATTAATATCAGAATATGGCGAAAAATACACACCAGAAGAATCACAATATGCAATAGATAATTTAGATAAATAAAAAAATATACACAAAAAAAAAGACTCCCACACCGACCAAAGCTAGGAAGTCTTTATTAATATATACAGAAACTATTCTGCTATTTAATTATAGCATACTTTAGGAAAATATATAAGGAGAAAACAATGGAAACGTCTTACACTATCAGAAAAAGAAAAGATAGTAACAGGTGGCAGGCTATAATTAGACAAAAAGAAAATAATACTTGGAAACAAGTAGAATCAAAAACCTTTGAGAAAAAAATCCAAGCAACACAATGGTCAAACAAAAGGTCAGTCTATTGGCAAGGAAAAATAGAAACCGATTATGATAATATGACCGTAAAACAATTAAAAGTTTTATATTTAAACTATCAAAAATCTAGAGTAAAAGAAAGTACATTTATAACCATAAAATATAATATCGATAACGCCAACTGGTTTGATGATAGAAAACCATTAGAAATTAAACCACATGAAGTAGATGAGATATTAGCAACAGCTTGCTATTCTCATATTAACTATATGAGAATATTTTTTAATTATTTAAACAATCACTTAAAATTAAGGGTAGACAATTTTTTTAAAGTAAGGCAACCTAAAAAAACTACTAAAACTTTTGTTCTAAATAAAAATGACTTAGAAAAAATCATCTCACTAATCCCAAACGAAATAGTAAAATTTATATGCATATTTTTATTTTACACAGGAGTGAGAATATCAGAGTTGGCAGGACTTACAAACGACTGTATAAAAAGTGATAAAATTATTGTTTGCAAACAATGGAATTATCGAATTAAAAAATTTACAAGCTTAAAATCAGAAAACGGAGAAAGAGAAATTCCTCTAAACCCAATTTTAAAATCAGCAATACAAAGATTTAAAAAATTAAATAACATTATTAATATAAATGATAAATTAATCGACGTAAAATATTTAAACAACTTTGTTAACAATAATTTTAAAACCTACCTAAAAGGAACAGAATACGAGGGACTAACATGTCACGATTTTAGACACTCTTTTATAAGCAACCTTGTATCAAATAACGTGGATATAGATACAGTTGCAAAATTAGCAGGAGATGATGTTAAAACCATACTTGATAATTACGTTCACTCTACAAAAAGAGCAAACGAATTATCAATAAACGCTGTAAATTCCCTATAAAAAATTTGTGACGGTTGTGTGACACCATAAACGTGAATTGCTTGATTTCAACACTAGATACTATATTTGTGCTATACTTTTTGTATAGCATTATTTTTTTGAAAGAAAAGCTTATTTAAATGGAGGATTTAAAGTGAAATTTTTGGAGCTTTTCCTTCTTTTCTTAATTTATCTAATTGATTTGTTGCATAAATTTCTACTTCTTTTGGTGCGTGTGCTTTCTTTTTCATTTTTGTTTTTCCAAAAATATTTGTGTATGAACCATCTGCCCAAAATATATTTCTTTTAAAATACGCTGTTAATAGAGCATATATTGGATTTATTAAATTTACAAATGCAAATGGGAAATAATAAAGAGGATTTACTCCCAAAGTTTTCATTTGATAAGCTCCACAAGCTGTCCATGGAAACATAACTGCCCACAAAGTGCCTGCATCTTCTAATGTTCTTGATAAATAATTTCTTGAAAGACCCATATCATCATATTTATCTTCATAAAGTGGAGCTGGAACTCCAATGCCTAAAAATTGATCACACATGGTTGCATCGCAAAAAATTGAAGTTGCCATTGTTGTAAAAACAAGTCCACCAACTGAATTAATTTTTTCTTTTAAGTGAGCAAATAATTTTTCAACAACTCCAGATTTTTCTAAAGCTCCTCCAAAAGACACAGCTAATAAAATTAAATTTATAGTCCACATTTGATTATCCATTCCTCCCTTTGCCAAAGCTTGATCAACAAAAGCATTTCCTGTTTCAATATCTGGACCATAGTGTAAAATTGAAAAAATTTCAGCAAGAGATCTTTGTTCTTGAAAAATTAAAGAAAAAATAATTCCAACTACAACAGAAATCATTACACCAGCCAAGCCTTCAATTCTTAATACACAAACTAAAATTATAATTGCAATCGGAAGTAAGACCAAAGGATTTAAATTAAAATTATTTGCAAGAGAAGTTTTTATGCCTTCTGCAATTGTTGGATCATAATTAACAACATTTGCCCTAATTCCCAAAATCGTATATAAAATTAAAGAAACTATAAAAACTGGACCAGTTGTAGAAATCATTGCAGTAACGTGATCAAACAAACCAGTTTTTGAAACACCAGCCGCAAGATTTGTAGTATCTGATAAAGGAGAAAATTTATCTCCAATATAAGCACCAGAAATTACCATACCAGCACTAATCGCTGGATTAATTCCCATTCCCTTTCCTATTGTCATAAATGCAATTCCAATTGTTGCTGTTGCAGTCCAAGAAGATCCACAAGCAAGACTTACAATCGCTGTTATGATACAACCTATTGGTAAAAATAATTTTGGATTTAATAAATCAAGCCCATAATAAATAAGAGCTGGAATTGTTCCACTAATCATAAAAGAAGAAACCAAAAGCCCAACAGTAAGTAAAATTAAAATTGCATCAAGAGTTGTGCTAATCCTATTAATCATTCCATTAATCATCTCTTTAAAAGAATGACCGCAAATCATTCCAACCAAACAAGCAACAATTATTCCACAAATCAAAGGCATGTGTGCCCCATCATAAATAGATTCAAATTTTCCATCAACTTTTTCTTTTGCAAAAGCAAATACATAAATCATCAAAGACACCATAGTTATAATCGGCAAAATCGCTTCAAAAAAACTAGGTAGCCTAATTGATTTTTCTTTTTTCATATTAATTCCTTTCATAGTAAATTATATTTAATTATAATTCCTTGATAAAATTATATGTTAAATTTTATCGTATAATTATTTTACAATATCAAGAGCTTATTGTCAATTTTGATTTTAATTATTTTATTTTGTTATCTAGATAAAGTAAAATAATTAAATCATAACCCATTAAAATAAATGGCTAAAAATATTTTTATTTTAATAGCTAAGTTAAATTTTTAATATAAATAAGAATTAATTTTTTTCTCTTAAAAATTTCAGTAAGCTTTAAAAATTCTAAAAATTTTTAAAAGCTTTCAATTTATTTTATTTTTTAAATAATTACATAAAAAAAAGACTATAGAAAAATTATTAATAATCATAATTTACCTACAGTCCCTTTTAATTTTCATTTGTAATTTTTATTTTGCAATAGATTTTAAAGACTTAAAGAAAAAGTAAAATGCTACTGCCATCAATATATGAAATACTCCTGCAATTCCTGAAATTGACATGTCCATTGCTTTTGTCAATTGGCTAGCATTTACTTGTGTTAGGCCTCTTACAAACATTGTAAGACTTGTTCCTACTAGAGCAAGGTTATAAACTTTATAAAATCTTGAGAAACTTTTTGTTTTTATTAAATCTTCTTTATTATATGCGTAAGCTCCTATTATCAAAGATACTAACATTCCCAAAACTAAAACGTGAGGATGAACTTTTGAAAGACTTGTTAGACCTTCATATTCCTTAAATTTAGTGTATTCTCTATAAAAAGCCCCTGCTGTTAATCCATAAATCATGTAAAACATTGCTGTGTTAATAATTTTTTTCATTTGTTTCTCCTTTTATAAACTAAATTGTGAATTGTAAAGATCAGCATAGAACCCATTTTGTTGCATTAATTGTTCATGATTTCCTTGTTCTATTATATTTCCTTCATTCATTACTAAAATTAAATCTGCATTTTTGATTGTTGATAATCTGTGGGCAATTATAAATGAAGTTCTTCCTTGTGCTAATTTATCCATAGCTTCTTGAACTAACTCTTCACTTCTTGTATCTACGTTTGATGTTGCTTCATCTAAAATTAAAAATGGTTTATCATCAATCATAGCTCTTGCAATTGTAAGAAGTTGTCTTTGTCCTTGAGAAACTGAATCGTCATCATCAATTTTTGAATCTAGTCCCTTTGGTAAAGTTTTTATAAAATGGTCTAAGTTTACAGATTTTATAACATCATTTAATCTTTTTTCTAAAATATCTTTTCTGTTAAATAAAATATTTTCTTTTATTGTTCCTTTAAAAAGCCATGTATCTTGTAAAACCATGGTAAATAAATCGTGGATATTTTCTCTTTTTAACTCATTTATTGATTTACCATCAATAATAATGTCTCCTTTATTTATTTGGTAAAATTTCATCAATAGATTTACCATTGTTGTTTTACC
>QWCQ01000403.1_pt1 | contig 34655 bp, 30 predicted proteins | sample 1972701 | NCBI WGS metagenome assembly QWCQ01 (sample SAMN09866704, study PRJNA288562) | Human gut metagenome isolate pre4_stool, whole genome shotgun sequencing... | reverse complement strand
CGGGCAGAATGCAAGTTCTTCTCTCATAGATGAATACGAGTGCATCTACGAGTATCAAGTAAAAAACACCAAAGGTTCTATTGATGCGACCTCTACCATACTTCAAATCGGCAGAAACACAGCAAAGTTTTCTGATTATACCACCTTTCAAGTAGACTCAGCCATAGCTTACAAAGCTCCCGAAGCTGACATTCAGAAGTACAAGGCACAAGAAATGAGAAACGACATGCTCTTCGACCAATCTGTTTCCCAAAATGAACCTAAAGGTAAGTTGACTGTTTATAGTGTCATCACACCGAATTATTACAGTTATACCGAGAGCGCCACACCCATCAATTGGAACCTTTCAGAGGAAACTAACACTGTCTGTGGATACACTTGTCAAAAGGCAGTGGGAGAATATGGTGGCAGAACGTGGACGGTTTGGTATTCTTCTGAGATACCAGTGTCCTTTGGACCTTGGAAACTTTGCGGTTTGCCAGGATTGGTATTGGCGGCTAATGATGCTGAAAACATCAGTTCAAGGCAATCACGTTCCGTAAATCCAACACTCCGATGAACTTGAAGCCATACGCCAATCCCATCAATATTTCAAGAGAGCAATTCATTAAAGCTAAGAACAAGTTTGAGATAGATCCGATGGGCAACATCCCTGCGGAAGCCATCAGCGAGATGAGCGTTCAGAAATTCGATAACGGCGAATACAAAACCTTGGTCAATGGTGTGGTGGTGAGAGTTCGCCCTAATGGATATGTTCCACTGGAATTGAAGTAAACAGTGCACATTGATGAATAGGCGAATATTCTTGATTTTAATGCTGTTGACTTGCCTCTGTAACTCCTCTTTTTCCCAAAGTGTAGTTACAGGAATAGTGCGTGATACCACTGGCTTGGCTTTGGAAGGTGTCATCGTAAAGGCTACTGCTGACAAAGCAACTTTAGCTTTTGCACGAACAACAGAAAAGGGGACTTATCAGTTAACGCTGAAGACAGATGCTAAACAGCTCATCATCACAGCCGAAACCATTGGATATGAGAAAGCTAAGAGAGAAATCAAGAATATCTCACAGAAGTGCGACTTCATTCTGAAAGAGAAAACAACTGCATTGAAAGAAGTTGTGGTAAAAGCTCCTGCCATCTACCAACGAGGTGACACCCTGTCTTACAACTTAGCCTCATATATAGGAAAGAATGACTACACTTTGAAAGATGCCATGAAGAAGCTCCCAGGCATTGAAGTTGAGGACAAAGGTTCCATCAAATATTTGGGCAAAGAGATTTCTAATTTTTACATTGATAACATGGATTTGTTGGGTGGACGATATAACATAGCAACCACTAACATTCCTGCTTCGTTAGTAAGCACCGTGGAAGTGTTGAGCAACCATCAAGCTGTGAAAGCCAAAAAGGATGTCTTTTCCGACAACGTGGCGATTAATGTAAAAATGAGCAACAAGGCAAAGTTCAAACCAGTTGGCTCTTATGGTGCGTCGCTTGGTGTAGGTAAGCATACTTTGTATGAAGTGAATGGTGCAGGAATGCTCTTCATGTCAAACTTCCAAATGTTGGCTTCACTAAAAGCTGGCAACATTAATCAGTTTGCTTTGACAGACGGAACCAATCACTTTGCCAAGCAAGAGACATCCTCTACTGTGTCTAATTTATTGGGGAATCTCTCTGCTTCCACACCTCCTATTGACGTTGACAGATATGCTTCACCAACAGACAGGTTGGTATCGTTCAACCTATTGAAAAAGATTCAAAAGGATGTTACCTTAAAAGGGAATATTGGGTATAGTTATGCCAAAAGTAAGTACGATTATAGTTTGACGAGAAGTTATGCGGATGCAGACCATCATATCATCATCGCCCAAGCGTATTCACCTCTATTAACTGTACATCGTCCGAGCATTCTGTTGGAATATAAGGACAATTCGGATAAGACTTATCGCAGCAACACGTTGTCTGGCACCGGTTCTTTTCTAACATCTGAGTTGCCAACTAAAGAGAATGAATCTTTCTTTACCCAGAAACAGAAGATGCGAGCGTTTGATGTGAACAACAAGTTCTCTACCTTGTGGAATCACAAGGATTTGCGTTGGTCGGTTACATCTGTATTGTCATATCAAGGTTCGCCTATGGGAAAGATAACGCTTGACAAGGAAACTGCTGGTGGTGTGGTGCAAAATGCCAATGGACAAACGTTCAGAACAGAGAACACCATCTCTGTATCGAAGAAGCATCTTAACTCTCGCATCTATTTACCATTGTTGTTGAACTACTATATAGATAAGGTGAAGACGAACTTGCAGCCCACGAATGAACGCAACGACGTGAGCTTGCAGAACCTCAGAATGGCGTTGGCACCACAATATGAGTATTCGCATCCGCAATACAGATATGTCTTTCGATTGGGAATGCCGATGCGCTTAGACTATATAGCGCATAGAGACCACATGTCGGCATCATCGTCTGGCTCTTGGTATTATTCCATTTGTCCAAGCGTGTATGGCAATTATAAGGTAACTTCCCGTTCTGTGCTGCGTACCAACCTATTCTATGCCCGTAACTTTGGTGACATACTGGACTTCTTGAAAGCACCTGTCAGAATCAATGACACCTCGTTGAAAATTGGCTCTGGTATATTGGCAGACAACAAAAGTTTGAATGCCTCGCTACATTACGACTATAAGATACCACTGAAAATGTGGTTTCTCAATGTAGATTTTCTTTATAATCAGGAAAAGAACAACTTGCTTTTGAGCCAAAACGCAAGCTCGAAGCTCGTCACCATGTCGAAAATATACGCCCCAAATACAGGAAGAAGTTTGATGGAGCAAGTAGGTATCACAAAATTTATTGAGCCTATCAAGACCAAAATTTCATTAAATGGTGTTTATCAATGGAAGCGACAAACGACTTTGCAGAATGATGTTCAGCAGAAATACACCTGGAAAAGTTGGATTCTCTCTCCAAAACTCACATCACAACCATTTAAGTATGTGGAGTTAAATTATCATGGCATGTTTGCTAAGACTTATCTTTCCACCCAGTATCAGAGCAACAGCTATCTAAGTCAGCAGCACAAGGTGTCATCCTATCGAAAGAAAGCTGTCAAGGTTTCCCTTGACATCAGAAACATTCTGAACCAACAACAATATGGATATACCATCTACAACTCTGTCAATACATTCACCTATAACTATCAATTGAGAGGAAGAGAGTGCGTTTGCTCCGTAAAATTAACCATGTGAGTCTTACTCTATCGGCATAATCTCCAGGCTAAAACAGCCTAACGATGTTGAAAAAATATGGCACGGAACTCGCATTTTATTCGTCATCCTGGTCAGACGTTCGTAAAATAATGCTGGTTGCCCCGATGGTAAACAGCGAACCTTCTCGGATGATTCGGCGTTCGCGGTCGCCCAGTAGTTGGTTGTCTACAAACGTACCGGTATAACTTGGGCCGTCGCTGAGCTCGTATTTCAACTTACCATGCTTGTCTTTGGACACCGTGATGTTGCAGTGCGTTAAGTCAACGCTTGGGTCGGTCGTTTCTATAGGGCACTGTATGTCGTTGCCTTTGACGTAGCGTCCAATGTGATTGATGCCGAACTGAAGGGGTAGAACTTGTTTGTAGTGGAAAACGTTCTCAATAACTACAATAGCTCCATAGGCTTGTTGGTGAGCGTTTTCATCGATTTTCATGTCCTTTTGTCTTTCTTTCAGTTTGGATAAACCTATTTTAATCCTGAATTGCTTATTGCATTCAGGACATTGGAAAACTAAAGATTGACCGTTAGAATATTTTGTTTCGTCGAATGTGATGTAATTATCACATTTTGGACATCGAACTCTTTTCAATGTTACAGGTTATTAATGAGAGGAAATGGGGGATAGTTTTAAAACCCAACCATCTGCAAATTCCTTTTTGTTTTGAAGGTTGTTCAAGGCATTGTATGCAGCCCGTTCGGTTTCATACTGCCCGTAGATTACTCTTGTGCTTTTATTCTTCGTGTAAACTTTTGCCTGGGAATAGCCTGTTTGATGTAATTTTTCTACGTATGCGTTTGCATTTCTGACCGTAACCCTACTGGCCAAAACAATCACGTAGGCGGTTGTTTTCTCTTCTACCTCTTTCTTAATAGGTTCAGTTGCTTTCGTTTCTTTTAAAATGGGCTTTGCTTCGGTTCTCTCAGGCGCATCGGTTGGTAAGTCGACAGAACCCGTGATAATGTCTTTGGGCATGATATGATACAGCAAGCTGGTATCAATGTTGCCAAACAACTTGGCATTGTATCCCTGGTGGTTAAGTGTTGCCGGAAATAAAAAGAACGCCACGGCTACTAAACAAGCTGCAATCAGGTTTCTGATGACGCTGACTTTTACCCGAATGGTTTTGCCTGTGTCATCATCAGTGTCAGGTAGTTTTACTTCTGTGGGCATGAGCTGCTCTTTTGATGGCTCTGAGGCATCTGCATGTTCAGTCTTATTGTGCTGTGATTCAGCTTGTTCAATAAAGTTTGTCTGAGTAGCTTGTTGCGTAGGAGTGACGCTTGAGATAGGGGCTATATCCAATGAACTCAGCCCATATAGGGTGGGGGTCAGGATGCCGGCTTCACATGGTATGAACGTAAATATCCCCTCACTATTATTATAATGTAGCGTGCCAATGTCTGACAAGTGGAATTGTCCCTCGTTGGAGAGATGCTCTTTGATTTCGATAACCTCACGCTCGATTCTCCGAAGAGCTTCGGGATAACTGATGTCGTATACGTCTACATACGACTGTGCCAATAATGAATCGTTGATGGTAAGTTGTGGATTGAACCCAATGGTGCGGAGTGGAGGATAGTACAGCTGATCCTGCTCTTCATAGTGAGCATGAACGGGATGAGCCATGAACCCACCAAAATTTGGAATGATGACACAGTCATTGTCCAAAAGCAGCGTTTCGATATGTTTTTCCAATTCAATCACGTTTGCAAATTTATTGTTTTTTTACGAATAGAGCAACTAAAAACGTGAAAATTGCAACGGTGATAAATAAAAGCAACAAAAACTTTGCAGTTCTGTTGAATTGTGGTACCTTTGCTTTATAGAATACGTTCAGAAGAGTCAATAATGAAGTACACAGAAACAAAAATCAAAGGAGTATGGATCATCGAACCAAAAGTGTTTGAGGATGCGCGTGGTTATTTTTTTGAAGCATGGAAGCAGGCTGATTTTCAGAAACAGATTGGACAGGTTGATTTTATTCAAGACAATGAATCTAAATCCAGCTTTGGTGTCTTGCGCGGCTTGCATTATCAGAAAGGCGAGTATTCTCAGGCTAAATTGGTAAGGGTTATCAAAGGCCGTGTGCTTGATGTGGCAGTTGACCTTCGTAAGTCGTCACCAACTTTCAGCCAGTATGTCAGTGTAGAGTTGAGCGAAGATAACAAGCGTCAATTGTTTATTCCCCGCGGCTTTGCTCATGGTTTTTTGGTCTTGAGTGACGAGGCCATCTTTACTTATAAAGTGGACAATCCCTATACACCAGCACAAGAGGCTGGAATACGCTGGGATGATGAAACGATAAATATTAACTGGCCCATAGCCAAAGATAAGATAGTGACCAGTGAAAAAGATTTAAGAGCCTGCTCTTTAGCAGATGCCGAACTTTTTAATTGATTCTGCATTAGGATTTTGACACAAAAACGTCTTTATGTAGCGATGAAAACATCTATCTCCACAACTGTCATTCTACTCGTCCTTATGTTCTTTGCTGCCGGTTGCGCAAATAAGAGTAAGCAGGACGAGAAAGCATTGGCGCAAGAAGATGTGAAGGCCAAGCAGCTTTTGCAAGGCATTTGGTTGAATGATGGCGAAGAAGATGTTGTGTTCAAGGTTCAAAAGGATACGATTTATTATCCTGACTCAACTAGCATCCCTGTCTATTTCAAGATTGTTCAAGACTCGCTGATTTTACAAAGCTCGTCTGCCGTCAAATATGCTATTGTCCGACAAACGGAGCATCTTTTTGAATTTAAAAACCAGTATGGTGACGTGGTTCGTTTGGTCAAGAGTGACAATCCGGAGAACGAATTTGCCTTTATGCGCAAACAACCTGTGGCGTTAAACCAAAATAGTTTAATCAAACGCGATACCGTCATCAATGTCGATAAACAGCGTTACCACCTTTATGTTCAGGTAAACCCTACGACGTATAAAATCATCAAGAATTCTTATACCGACGAAGGTGTTGAGGTGGGCAACGTTTACTATGATAATATTGTACACATCAGTGTATATAATGGTGCCAACAAATTGTTCTCAAGGGATTTCAAAAAAGCAGACTTTCAAAAATTTATTCCACAACAATTTTACACGCAATGTATTCTTTCAGACATTGTTTTTGATCATCATTCCTCACAGAGCGTAAATTTTAAAGCGTACCTGCCAATACCCGACACTACAACAAGTTATGTAATTAAAGTAAACATCACGTTCGGGGGAAAATATGAGCTGAGCATTTAGTTGTGTGACAATGCTAAATAGCTACTAACAATATTCTACTCAATGACTTGAAAGGTACTTGTAAACAAGGTACCTGTAAACAAGGTAGGCAGTGATAGGTGTGGACAAGAAAAACAAGCTGCCTAGATTTTAGTATTTGTCTTGATGCTTTTGGATGAGAATGTAACCGACAACACCTAAAAAAATGAGCAATAAAGCCGTGAGCAATATACCGTTCATCCTGTTCCAGCCAGTAACGTGGCTGAGTACGAGGATAAACACCCCTAGGTATACGCAGTAGAGTGCAATCGAGGGAGATAACTTATTTCTCATCAGTAATCTGTATTTGTCGACAAAAGTACGAAAATTATTTGGCAGACTTGCAAAAAAACAGTACCTTTGCACCGCAATTTGCAAAAAATATTTAATCATTAATTTTTAAAGTAGTATGAATCAATACGAAACCGTTTTCATTTTGACTCCCGTTTTGTCTGATGAACAGATGAAGGAAACGGTCGCTAAGTTCAAGAAGCTGCTCACCGACAATGGTGCCGAGATTCTGAATGAAGAGGCCTGGGGTATGAAGAAATTGGCTTACCAAATTCAGAAGAAAAACTCAGGCTTCTATTGCCTGTTTGAGTTCAAGGGTGAGCCCACATTGGTACAAACGCTCGAAACCGGCTTCCGTCGCGACGAGAAAGTAATTCGTTATATGACTGTTAAACTCGACAAGTATGCTGCTGAGTATGCATTGAAGAGAAAGCAGAAATATGCAAACAAAAAGGAGGCGTAATCATGGCAGCACAGAATAAATCAGAAATTCGTTATTTGACTCCACCTTCAGTGGACACTAAGAAGAAAAAGTATTGCCGTTTTAAGAAGAGCGGTATCAAATATATTGACTATAAGGATCCTGAGTTCCTCAAGAAATTCTTGAACGAGCAAGGCAAGATTTTGCCACGTCGTATTACAGGAACATCTTTGAAGTATCAGCGTCGTGTGGCACAGGCTGTTAAGCGTGCTCGCCAGATTGCACTGCTTCCTTACATAACCGATTTGATGAAATAAATAAGGAGGAGGAAACAGAATGGAGATTATACTGAAAGAAGATATCATCGGTCTTGGATACAAGAACGATATAGTAAACGTAAAGAAGGGTTACGGACGTAACTATTTGATTCCAACAGGCAAGGCAGTTATTGCATCAGAATCGGCCAAGAAGGTTCTTGCAGAGGACATGAGACAGCAGGCTCATAAGCTGGCTGCTTTGAAAGCAGAAGCTGAGAAGAAGGCTGCCGCACTGGAAAATGTAGCTTTGGAAATAATGGCCAAGGTTTCTGCTTCCGGTGTTACCTATGGTTCGGTTACTGCTGCTACTGTGGCAGAAGAGTTGGCTAAGAAAGGCTTTGACATCGACCGCAAGATTGTTACCATGCGTGACATCAAGAAGGTAGGTGACTATGAGGCTGTCGTTCACTTCCACAAGGAAGTAGAAGTGAAGATTCCTGTGAAAGTGGTAGCTGAAAATGCACCAAAGGAAGAGTCAGCAGCTGAAACGAAGAAGGTTTCAGAACCTGCTGAAGAGGCAGCAAATGCTGAAGCACCTGTTGCAGAAACTGAAGTAACAGAAGAGGCAGAAGCCCCAGCAGTTGAAAACGCTGAAGAGGCTGCTGAATAGCATGGTCTGGGGTGCGCCTTTGAGCGTTTCCCGTCAAAGTTCAGAGAATTTTTTAGATATATAATTGCACTGTAAAGCAAATCTATATGTATTCCCGATTGGTCGCATAACTAACCAATCGGGATTTTTTTGATGTACGCTCGGCATGAGCATTATCTAACGGGTGGAAGCCCCGAGTAAGCCCTAATAGCGAGAAACCAAAGGTAAGGATGTTCATCGTGAGGTATAATAGAAAAAGCTGTAGGCAAACATCTGGCCTAACGAACAGAAACTTCGTACAAGGCTTATGGTCGTGGGCAGTAAAAGCACGAAACCGCCGTATGCCGAACGGCATGTACGGTGGTGTGGAGGCTGGTTAATGTGAAAATTAGGGTAAGTTTCCAACATTAGATGTTTACTGTGTTAATCAAAAAGAAGAGAATGCATGCGTAGAAACTTGCATTCTCTTCTTATTTAAAATCTCTTTTGAGAGATACTTAACTTTGTTTGAAAGCTTATGGATTGACCGTCACAGCAAAGTAGTCTCGCTTGCCAGATGGCCAGATGCCCTTGATGTAAAGCACGGGATCTTTACTTGTTGATGCCTTTTTTACAGCTGTTTGTAAGTCCTCTAATGCCTTCATGGGCATGTCATTCACCTCCAGAATGATGAAACCTTTCGAGATACCGGCTTCTTTTAGTGCCCCATTATTAATCTTAATCACTTCCAAGCCGTAGCTCGTGCGCATTTGTTGCTTCTGTGCTGTGGTAATCTCTCTGAAGTTTCCTCCAAGTACATCGAGGTCTGCCACCTTGACAACGCTTGTGTTGCCCTGTGCGTTTTTCAGCGTAACGGTCTTGGTGTTCTTTTTCTTGTTGTGCAGATAAGTAATAGTTATCTTCTCGCCTGGACGCTTGCTATAGATGATTTCCTGCAGTTCAGCCATCTTGTTGATCTTTTTGCCATCCAGATTGGTGATGACATCGCCTTCTTGCAGACCAGCTTCAGCACCCGCACCTTCACTCTCAACCTTGGCAACATATACGCCAGAGTTGGTCCCCAAGTCCACATCCTTGTCCTGGTCTTTTTGCATGTTGATGTAATTCAGCACGTCTTGTCCTTGAATTCCGAGCATTGCACGCTGCACTGTACCAAATTTCTTGAGGTCGCTCACCACTTTGTTCATGATGCTTGTCGGGATAGCGAATCCATAACCGGCATACGAACCCGTTTGAGAATACAGCATGGCATTAATGCCTACCAGCTCTCCTTGTGCGTTAACCAGGGCACCACCCGAATTACCAGCGTTGATGGCTGCATCGGTTTGGATAAAGCTTTCTACACCATTGGCATACAAAGATCTTGCTTTTGCGCTGACAATTCCAGCCGTTACTGTATTGTTTAGTCCAAATGGGTTGCCAACGGCAATGACCCATTCGCCAATTTTCAGTTTGTCAGAGTCGCCAATAGGAAGGGTAGGAAGCTTGCTCCCGTCGATTTTGATGAGTGCCAGATCGGTAGTTTTGTCGGTACCAACCACTCTTGCTGAGAATTCTCTGTTATCTGTCAATGTGACAGTTAGTTCGTCAGCACCCTCAACTACGTGGTTATTCGTGACGATGTATCCATCATCAGAAATCAGCACGCCCGAACCTGTTGCTCTCTTCGGTGGAGTTTGCATTTGTCGCTTTTGCGTTCCACCTTGTCCTTGTCCAAAGAAATCGAATGGGAAGCCAAAGAAATCAGAGAATGGATTGCTCGGTACCTCCACGGTTCTGGTCTTTGAGTTCTGTACATATTTGATGTGAACCACTGCCGGCAACGCTTTATCAGCAGCATAAGTTAAGTCTACTGGTTGTCCTGCAGCGGGAACTTGATCGCCAGCTGCGTTCACCTTAATAAACGAGCCGGCTGAAAAAGCAAGTGCGATGAGGCACATTGCTGTTAGCAAATAGTTAGAATACTTTTTCATTTAAATATGATTTAATTGTTCTTTATTTCTTTCATCGAGAATGTTCTGCCTTTTAGATGGCAAGCAACATTCTGTCATTTATTTATAACTGATGCAAATTTAAGCGCAAAAAACGTTAATCTGCCATTTTGTCCAGTTTCTTTATTCCAATTTAACAATTCGATTTAACACATTAACGGCTCTTAAGTCATTGTCATGCGTTTTTACAAATATTGAAGATTCCAGGGCCTTTGTTTTTCAATTATCCCCAAAGATTTAGGTTTATCCAAACGATTAGGCGATGACGATGTCAGTCGTTTGGACGCGTGTGTATAATGGTTTTCTGTTGGTGTGATTCCTCTTTGCAATTCAATGGTATAGAAGTAAAAACTTTTTGTTTCAACTCTTCATCTCTTTATTTTTTACTATCTTTGCGCTCATAAGTAAGTGTTCCGGCTCTGCCGCTGGTATCTTTTGGATGCGAGAGGAAAGTCCGGGCAACACAGGACGCTCCACTTCTGAAATTAGAAGCTATTGGTGACAGTAGGTGTCGGTAGAAGAGAATAACCGCCCGCAAGGGTAAGGGTGAGAAGGTGGTGTAAGAGACCACCAGCTGATGGGTGATCATCAGGCTGTACCATCTGGAGGTTGCAAGTTCGCGTATACCATTGTTTGAAGGTTGTCCGCCTGAACGTTCGCGTACAATGGAGGGTAGAATGCTAGAGTTGGAGGGCGACTTCCAAAGTAGATAAATGGCAGAGCGCCAACATCGTTGGTTACAGAACCCGGCTTATAGGAACACTTCTTATTTTTATGAAATCGAATAGCATCACCAAGGCAAGACATTAGAGCTTTGTCTTGTAATGAAGTACAATCTATGAACAAGTATATACAGCAAGTTCAGCGCTTCCTGACGGTAGATATCTGGCGCATTACCCCCAAAGACGTGTCGCCTGTGCAATATCTGCTCGTTAGCATCGTCAAAAAATTATCATTAGCCGTTAAGTTCTTCTTCACTAAAGGAACCAGCGATTTAGCTGCCGCACTCACTTATTCCACGTTGTTGGCCATTGTTCCTATCTGTGCGGTAGTGTTTGCTGTGGCACGAGGCTTCGGCTTTTCTAAGTACATCGAACAGTGGTTTCGTAATGCCTTGTCAGGCCAGTCACAAGCCGCTGAGATCATCATCGGCTTCGTTAATTCGTATTTGGTGCACACGCAAAGTGGTGTTATCCTTGGTGTAGGCTTGCTATTCATGTTGTGGACGGTGCTTCGGTTGACGCGAACCATAGAACAAACTTTCAATAACATTTGGCAGGTGAAGCACGAACGCACGCTGTTTCGCACCGTCACCGACTATCTTGCCATGGTCTTTTTAATGCCCATCTTGATAGTCTTGATTTCTGGTATTTCTATCTTCATGACCGCATTCGTCGACCGTGCGCAAGGCTATATGCTGCTCGCACCCATGTTGCAGATAGGGTTGAAGGTGATGCCTTTTGTCATCATGTCGTGCGTGTTCATCGGTTTGTACATCTTCATGCCCAACACCAAGGTCAAGATTACTGCTGCCATCGTGCCAGGCATCCTCGCCGGTGTGGCCATGCAGGTGTTGCAGTTGTTTTATATCCATGGTCAGATGTTGTTGTCCAGTTACAATGCAATTTACGGATCGTTTGCCGCACTGCCATTGTTCATGCTCTGGGTGCAGATATCGTGGACCATTTGCTTGTTTGGCGCGCAACTGTGCTACACCAATCAGAACTTGGAAGATTTAGCCTTTATGGCCAATCCAAATGAAATCAGTCATCGTTATCGGCTCTTGATGAGTGCCGTGCTGCTCAGCAAGATATGCAACCGATTCGTTGAGGGGAAGAAACCTTATACCGCTCTTGAATTAAAACTGGAAACAAACATTCCGATTCGCGTCACCAACGACTTATTGTACAATTTGACGGAGGTGAATCTCATCAATTCGAGCGTTTGCCATGAAGATCATGATGGCGACTTAATATACCAGCCCGCACAGACGTTGGATCATATAACGGTGGGCAACATGGTCGATAGATTGGAAGCTTTGGGGCGGTGGGACATGCAACTTGATTTGCACGAGCAACTTACTTCAACAGATTGGAAGTATCTGTTCGATTTGCGCAAGACCTATTTGGATCAACTGCGGGATGTTCCAATCAGGGCGTTGTTCCCCCAAGAAGTCATGCAAACAAATAATAATGCGTGAAAATACCCGTTATTTAATTAGGTATTGGTATCTTACCAGCAAATTATAAACTAAATGATTGTTGAGTTTAATCTGCTTCATCAATATAACAGTAGAAAGGATTAACGTATGGAAATGAATTTGCCAGATTTTATGAAGTATAAAGACAAGTTCTCTAACTCTGGTTTTGTCGAGAAAATATCACGCATTGCAAAGCGTGCGGGTGCAAAGCTTGTCTATGCCGCACTCATACTTTATTACACCTTAGAGAACGACAAGGTGTCGGTTAGAGATAAAGCCATCATCATTGGAGCGTTGGGCTATCTCATCAGTCCACTTGACGTGGTGCCAGATGCCATCCCCATTGCAGGTCTTAGTGACGACTTGGCGGTATTGATTTACGTACTCCATAAAGTTTGGGGGGATGTTTCTGACGAGGTTAAGCAAAAGGCCAAGGCAAAAATGAGTCAGTGGTTCGATCTTGATGAAATCACTTCTGCCGATGATATCTTTACAGAACGGCCCGAAGACACGCCTGTCTAAAAGGCTGCACGGCTTGTCGTTACATTTTAAAAGAATGTAAGATAAAAGTTCTCGTTGCTGTGCTAAAAATTCTTTGTTGGGCCTAAAGGCTTGAAAGACGTAAACCGTTCTTTTGCTTTATGTCATCCAGTCGCATGGCCTTTCACCGTGTTACACCTTCTTTACCGTCATGCATGCAAACGTGTTTACGGGCAGGATGCGTGGGCGATAGATGATGAATTTTCTTGACAACCAGCTTCTCTGTGCTTCGCGTATTTACAAGTAGTGTTATCAGTTGTCGCAAATAAGCCAAATATGAGCTACTTTCGTATTTGCTTATAATACAGGTCGTTACACGAATATCGTTCTGTTTCGCTCATCTTTTTTATGTTCTTTCCTGCCAAAAGCATTGCTTTTGGGCTTCAATATGCATGCTCTTGTGAGGCAATCACATATCTATAGGCTGGCAAAGTGATGCTTCTATTGGAATAAAAGCATTGCTTTTCCCTGTCAACACCCAATTTTTCCTACCAAATCTCAATTGTTTGCTTCCTCATTGCCTATCGTTTTTTGCTAGAATGAAAGTTTTCATGGGGCGTTTTAAGGGCAAAAAACGGTTAAAAAATCGTACATTTCTTGGACTTTGTGGCTCGTGATACATCCTCGTTTTAGTGTGGTTATCAGGGACAAGATTATCGTTTTACTCAACTATATATGGTATCAGTCCAAGTACAAGCAGTCGTTGTGCTTATTTTTACAAGAAGAAAATAAAATAGGATAGAGGCATCAGGGCAAGATGAAAGAAGATGTATAATTTGTATTTTTTTCACATTGTTATTTTTGCACCATACTTTTATTTTCTGTATCTTTGTCATATCAACATTATAGAATACTAAGATTATGACAAAAAGAAACGAAATTTACAGATGTGAAAAGTGTGGTAACATGGTTGAAGTAGTGAATGAGTCAACCGGAGAACTTACCTGTTGCGATGCTCCTATGAAACTTTTGAAGGAGAACACCGTTGACGCTGCGACGGAAAAGCACGTTCCTGTGATTGAAAAGATAGAAGGTGGCTACCGTGTAACTGTGGGTGAAGTAGAACATCCGATGACGGAGGAACACTATATCCAGTGGATTGAGCTGATTACACCGACCGAAGTCCTTCGCAAACATCTCAAACCATCAGACAAACCAGTGGCTGAGTTCAAGACCTGTGCAACAGAAGTTTGTGCACGTGAATACTGCAATTTGCACGGTTTGTGGAAAGCAGAATAAGACATTGATTTGTCTTTAGCTTTGAATCAAATAAAAAGAGACAATCACCAGCGTGGTTGTCTCTTTTCTTTCACTTTCAGTTTCTTCTTATTCTGTAAGGCTTAAAAACGCCTTTATGCTTCATGTGCGTTTTGATAAAGATATCTTTTGATGCTCTTTTTCGGCGTTTTTTCAAACTCTTCATCATGTAATCTGATGACACTAAGCTTGCTATAGGCAGGTAAATCCTCGTTCAGTTGCAGCCTGTTTTGTTCCATGATTTCTTCAAGATCCGCTCTGGACAGCCCGATGGAATTGGCTTCATCCAAATCAGGGCATACCAATCCCACCAGTTTATTATTCTCTTGAATCACCACACTCTCGCTTACCATGGGCATGGCGTTGAGCCTATCTTCGATTTCTTCAGGGTAAATGTTTTGTCCACTCGCACCCAGCAGCATGTTCTTCAAGCGTCCCTTGATGAAAATGTTGCCTTCGGCGTCCATTGTTCCTAAGTCACCAGTGTGATACCAGCCATCAGCATCCAGTGCTTCTGCTGTAGCTTCAGGATTCTTGTAATAGCCTAGCATCACGTTTGTGCCTCTGGCCCAAATCTCACCGGGAACGTTCTGGGGATCGTCGCTGTTGATCTTTACTTCCATGTGGTAGGCTGCACGTCCGCAACTGCCTGGGACAAATGTCTTGTGGTCGGCGTATGCGATGATTGGGGCACACTCGGTTGTGCCGTATCCAACGGTATATGGGAAACCAATCTTTTGCAAGAAATTCTCAATGTCCTTGCTGAAAGCGGCGCCGCCTATGATGACTTCATAGAAATTGCCACCGAATGCGTTGACTACTTCTTGTCCAATCTTCTCATGAATCTTGGTGTTGATGACAGGCATATTAAGCAATAGCTTCATGATGCTGCTCTGTATCTTTGGGTAGACCCGCTTCTTGATGATCTTTTCAATGACCAGCGGTACGGCAACAATCAAGGCTGGCTTGATATCAGCGTATGCTTGGGCGATGATAGCGGGGCTCGGTAGACGGGTCAGGTAGAAGATGTGGCAGCCCGAAATAAACTCATAGATGAACTCGAATGCCATGCCATACATGTGAGCCATGGGCAGAATACTCATCACGTTATCGCCTTTGTGAATGATGTTGCCCAACTCTTGCTGGGCAAAGTCTACGTTTCCCCACATGGCACGATAGGGTATCATCACGCCTTTCGAGAATCCTGTGGTTCCGCTGGTGTAGTTAATCAGTGCCAATTCTTCCGGATCCTGCTCGATATAGTAGTTGACATGTTCTGGTCTGAAGTACTTAGGATATTTTTTTCCGAACATCTCGTTAAGATGTTCTCGGGCGTATGTCAACTTCTCTGTTCTCGAAACGAACAACGAATAATCTGGAATATAGATGATTCCTTCCAAGTCTGGCATCTCTTTTTCGTCGATGACGGTTGCCACAACGTCGCCAACGAACAACAATTTTGCCTCGCTGTGATTGACAATGTTGTGTATTTGTTCGGCGGTAAACTCGTGCAGAATGGGAACAGCAACGGCTCCATAGGTCAGTGTTGCTAAAAAAGCGCATGCCCAAGCCGAACTGTTTCGTCCACAGAGGGCTATCTTGTCACCTTTCTGAACACCGCTGTTTTCAAACAAGATGTGCAGCTTTTCTATTTTTCGAGCCACATCGTGATACTGAAGAGTAACGCCTTTATAGTCAGTTAGGGCGTTCAAAGTCCAATGGTCGATAATGCTCTTTTGAATGAGGGCATTAAAACTCGGAATTTCTTTCATGCTACTTTCGATTTATCTTAGTTGGATTTTATTTCTGATATGAAAATCATTTAGTTGAATTTTTCGATGTCAGTGTAAATAATTCTATTGCACAATATTTAAGTTTGTGTGCAAAGATAATGTCTTATTTGCACATGTACAAGAAAAATGTGCATGTTTTTTCGTTATATTCAATACATATTTAATGTTTTGATAACTTATCTTTCTGGCAATAAAAGATAAAAACAAGCCTGCCGTCACGAAAATGTTATGTTAAAGTAACAGGTGGAAAGTGGCGTAAAATGAGTGAAAGTGCTTATTCGTACCTCATGGATTTGGCCGGATGTATGTGGGAAATGAGGTAGCTTGGGGCTATTAAAACCACAACACTGATTAAGAGTGTAGCCACGTTTAGCAGTAATAAAACGGGGATATTGATTTCGACTGGTACCGTTGTAACATAATAAGTTTGTGGGTCCAGACCGACTAAACCGGTATATCTCTGCAACAATACCAACCCAATGCCGATAAGATTGCCGATGAGAAGACCGCGAGTGATGATAAAGACGGCAAACCATAAGAACGTATGTCTAATCATCGCGTTCTTGGCTCCCATGGCTTTCAGTACGCCAATCATGGTGACACGTTCGAGAATAATGATGAGAAGTCCTGAAATCATGGTCACTCCGGCCACGGCAATCATCAAGGCAAGAATGATCCAAACGTTCAGATCGAGCAAATCCAGCCATGAGAAAATCTGGGGACTGATGTCTCTGATGGTTTTTGATGAATAAGTTTCACCGTATTGATCTACCGTTCTGTTTAAGCGATTGATGAAGATAGCTTCCGTTTCATCAGCCTTATTGAAGTCTTTCACCGTGATTTCAGCACCCGATACCTGGTCTTTTTCCCAGCCATTAAGCTTCACAGCCGTGTAAAGGTCCATGAAGCAAGTGACATCATCATATTGAGCCAGGTTGGTTTGATAGATACCTGCAATGGTAAATCGCCTCACTCTGACCCCAGCGTGGTCAATGAAATAAGCAAATATCCTGTCACCTGTTTTTAATTTCAGCTTCTTTGCCATCGACATGGACAGCAATATTTTGTTGCTGCTTTTTGTGTCAGAGAAGGCAGGGATGCTTCCTTCCATCAGATTTTGGTGGATAAAGGTGGAGTCAAAGTCGGGTCCAACTCCTTTAAAAACTACGCCAAGGAAGTCGGAGTCGGTTTTCAATACCCCTTGTTTGGTTGCATATCGTTGAACATGCTCTACGCCTTGTGTGTTTTTCAGCACCTTGATTAAGGAGTCTGTCATCTGAATGGGATACGATTCTGAGGTCTGCAGCGTCATGAAGTTAGCCACTTGGATGTGGCTTCCAAATCCAATGACCTTCGCACTGACAGCATGTTTGAAACCAAACACCACGCATACAGACACAATCATCACAGCAAGACCGATGGCAATGCCAGCGGTAGCAATCCTAATGGCAGGTTTGGAAACCTCCGCCTTGTCACCGTTTACACTGTAAATTCTTCTTGCTATGAATAAAGGTAAATTCATCTCTGATTCTGTCGTTATAGGACGATGTCATTTGACGCATTACTGGTGGAAAGAACTGGCTTGGAAATTCCTTACCAACCCTATGTTACAATCGTTCTGTATCCACTCTTCCCGGGTATTTATCTAATGCCTCACGCAGCACTATCAGTGCTTTTTCAAGATCGTGTTTGTTGAGAACATATGCGATGCGCACTTGATTGATTCCTGCTCCTGGTGTGGTGTAGAAGCCCGCTGCCGGTGCCATCATCACCGTTTCACCTTCAAATGAGAATTCTTCCAGGCACCATCGGCAGAACTTTTCGCTGTCATCTACAGGCAATTTCGCTACCGTATAAAAGGCTCCCATCGGTATAGGAGAGTACACGCCCGGTATTTTATTCAGTCCGTCAATGAGGCATTTGCGCCGTTCTACATACTCATCGTACACCGTGCGGTAATACTCTTCTGGTGCATCGAGCGATGCTTCTGCTACAATTTGTCCAAGAAGAGGAGGAGAGAGACGTGCCTGACAAAACTTCATCACAGCCTTTCTCACCTCAATGTTGCGTGTAATCAGCGCTCCAATGCGTATGCCACACTCGCTATATCTCTTGGAAACCGAATCAATGAGGATAACATGGTCCTCAATACCCTTCAAGTGCATCGCACTGATGTAAGGCGAACCTGTGTAAATATACTCTCGATAAACCTCATCGGAGAACAAAAACAGGTCATATTTCTTTACTAAGTCCCTGATTTGGTTCATCTCTCTGCGGGTGTACAGGTAGCCGGTAGGGTTGTTGGGATTGCAAATCATGATGGCGCGGGTATGCTCGTTGATCAGCTCTTCAAACTTTTCAACTTTGGGAAGCGAAAAGCCTTCCTCGATGGTCGTTGCGATAGTCCTGATCTTCGCACCCGCACTAATAGCAAAAGCCATGTAATTTGCGTAGGCAGGTTCAGGCACAATGATTTCGTCTCCAGGGTTTAAGCAACTCATGAAGGCGAACAATACCGCCTCACTGCCACCAGATGTAATAATAATGTCATCGGCCGAAACGTTGATGTCGTACTTTTTGTAATAGCCAGTTAGCTTATCTCTATACGACAGGCAGCCCTGACTGGGCGAATATTCCAAGATGGTTCGCTTGATATGTTTGAGTGCATCCAAACCAACTTGTGGCGTCGGAAGGTCGGGTTGCCCAATGTTGAGGTGGTAAACCTTGATACCACGTGCCTTTGCTACTGTCGCCAAAGGCGCCAACTTGCGTATGGGCGACTCCGGCATCTCTAATCCTCGAACAGATATTTCTGGCATATAATTCTATTATCTTGTGGGGTAATGTATGATGGACTTTTCCCTTTTGTCCTGACAATCGTGCAAATGAGTGTGGTACGTGTCATCATTCATGCCCACAACTCACTAGCATGTATGATGCAAAGGTAACAAATTAATCTGAACACCAAATGAAGTGTGGATATAAAATACCAGAGTTGGCATGAAATAATATTATCCACGCATTCATCATAAGACGCTCGTTCCATTTGTGGGATTTGTTGATTTTTACTACTTTTGCAACCATAACATTTAAGCAATATAGTTAACTTCATTTAAAAGATATAACAATGAGAACAAGAAATGCCAATTGGTTTGAGACAAATGTACAATATGAGCGTCAGGCAGAAGACGGACTCTTTGCCAAGGTAAGAGAAACTTATGTGGTAGACGCCTTTACTTTTGGCGAGGCAGAAGATGCCATCACCAAAGAAATGGCGAGCTATTCAAGCGGTGAGTTCGTCATCAAGAACATCACACCGGCTGTTTACAGTGAAATCTTTTTCAGTGACAGGGAGAGTGATGACAAATGGTACAAGGCCAAACTGATGTTTATCACCATTGATGAGGAAAAAGGTAAGGAGAAACGAACGGCCGTCAGTTATCTCGTTCAGGCCAAGAACATCGAAGGAGCCCTTCAAAATATCGGAGAAGTGTTCTCGAGTAGCGTGCTCGATTACGTGGTGGCCAATGTTTCAGAAACCAAAATTATGGATGTTTTTGAACACGATTTGAAGAAGGAACCCGATGACCAGCCTGAAGTATAAACGGCTGAAGTGAATAGGAGTGTGGTTCGTTTAAATTTACATAATTATGGTTGATGTAGCAAAAAACTTGCACGAAGTGCATAAAAGGCTGCCCGATGACGTTTGTTTGGTAGCCATCAGTAAATATCATCCCAAAGAGATGATAGCGAGTGCTTATGCAGCTGGGCAGCGTGTCTTTGGTGAAAGCCGCGAACAAGAGCTTGCTGAAAAGGTGGAAGCACTGCCAAACGACATTGAATGGCACTTTATTGGACACCTGCAAACCAATAAGGTGAAATATATTGCCCCTTACATCAGCATGATTGAGTCTGTCGACTCGCCCAAGCTTTTGCGTGAAATTAACAAGCAGGCAGCTCGCAACAACCGTGTTATTGACGTGCTGTTGGAACTACACATTGCTGAGGAGGCCACCAAATATGGCTTTTCCTTGGCTCAATGCCGTGATTTCTTGGAGGCCGGCGAATGGCGTGAATTGTCGAATGTGCGTATCTGCGGATTGATGATGATGGCGTCAAACGTGGACGATGAGCGGCAGATACGCCAGGAAATGCTGACGGCCAAAGACTTTTTTGACGAAGTGAAGGAGCGCTATTTCGCTGACCAACCATCTTTCAAACAGCGGAGTTGGGGTATGAGTCACGATTACCTCATCGCCGTGACGTGTGGTTCTACCATGGTAAGAGTGGGTAGTGCCATATTTGGCGAACGCTAAATCACGTCATAAAATAATGCAGCATCCTTTCCCTATCTATCCTTACTGATTAATAGTGGAAAGGATAAATGTATACCTTCTTGCCTCCAATGATGTATATGCCTTGTGGCAAAATCGATTTGTCGGTTCCCATATACTTCCCATCTATGCTGAAAATGCGTTTGTCGCTTGTCATTTCTGGGGAGAATGTAGGCACAATGCCCTGTGTAGAGAACTTTTTAAGGAAGTCGAAATAAACGATTTCTTCTTTTTCAGAGATGTTATAAATAGGCTTATCTAACGGAACACCCGTCCGCGGTTTATAGTTGGGCAGCGTTGTGTTGTTGGTCAGTTCGGTTACATTGTCAGTGCCTGGGAACAAATCACCCTTCAGTTGTTCTTTGTATTTATTCCGGTCACCATTGTACGAACTGAATAACAAGCTGTCGGCAGGTATCACGGTCATACGGGGTTTGCCCTTTACGTTGTTGACACTGTTCCTCTCTAAACTAAATGCTTGGGCATCATAATTAACGTGATACAACATCATGCCATGGCCACCCAATTTAGAATTCCAACGTTTGTTTTGAATATTCTGAATGATGTAGTATTCTTTTGTGCTTTTCTCCTTGTCGGCATAAATGCGGTAGGCTTTCCCGCCTTCATCAATGTTCTTCAGGGTTACTTGTTGTGCGTCTTGCAGCTCTTCAATGTTCATCCATCCCATGGCTTCACGTTCCCATGCCGTATACGCCGTTGGGCACCACCCGTTGGCAGTATATTCACCGCCGTCCATCAAACTCCATGCCTCCATTCCTTGATTGTCGCCCCTTGCACTGGCAAGGGTAGGGTAGAAGTCGGGCAAACCCATGCAATGACTAAACTCATGACAGAACAGGCCTATGCCTGAAATCATTTTTGGTTTAGAGCCTTTCTCGTTACCAATCAGTTCGTTGCTGATGCCAGATCGATATACTTTCTTGCCATCTACTCTAAAAGGAGGATAGATGGTTCCTGCCTTTGGCCACATCGTTTCGTTCTTTGCGCCCATGTTTTGGCCATATCCTGCGTATACAACGTACACCAAGTCTACATAGCCATCATTGTTGGCATCGTATGCAGAGAAGTCAAGCGAGTCGTCCATGAGCTTGCAAGCATCAGTAATCAGTTCGGTAAACCTTTCACCGCCACCATTGGCATCTGTCCCTCCATAGTATGCAAGCTCGTGTGGAAGTGTCACTGGGCCATATACGTCAAATTGTGGCGTAAACTTACCAAAGCTCATGTCTTTGAAATATTGTTGTACACTGGATGCATTCCTGTTTTCACCATGACCATAATCTTGAGGATGTCCTTCGCCATTGAGAAACTGTTGAAACGATTTGCGAGGATTGGGGAGCGTGAATGTGGTGTCTTGGTAGGCCGCCAAAATAACAATTGCTTTAGGCGAACCCGTGTGTGGAAAGTAGGTGTTGTCTGATTTCACCGGCTCTCTTCTCATGGCACGAGTTTGCAACAGTGTGTTTGCTTGTTCAAAGAAAAGCTTTTTATCTTGTGCGGCAATTAACTTTTTTTCAGCAGCTTGTCGCCCGTTTTCTTCATGTGCCAATTGTTTACTCGCTGTTATACGTCCAAATTTGTCAATCGCTGCGATGTAGAAAGTGTCTTGCTCGCGCACCAAAATAGCACCATCTTGCGTGCTGTACCAGTTAAAATGTTCATCTCCATGCTGGTAAACTTGTAGAGTGGTTCCGTCTGGTTGGGTGACGATAAGCGGCATGCGCCAAGCCTTTGCAGCCCATGTGCAAACGGAAAGTATGAGTGCGAGTGCGGTAAATAACAGTCTTTTCATTTGTATGGTATGTTTCTTTCCATGGGCAAATGTACGAAAATAGTTTTGAATATCAATTGGTTTCGTCTTATTTTCGAATGTTGAGAGTTTATTGTTGGCATGATTTGAGAATGAATCAACTGCCGGTGTGTCCATTGTATCATCGTCCTAAGAAGTATAAGGGGCTCTGTTCTGTTGTCCAAACCCATTGACTTTGGCCTCTAAAGTCAATGCTATTGGAAGGTAAACCCATTGAGTTTGGCGGTCAAAGTCAATGAGTTTGCCAGAACGTTTAAATGATTCTTGCAAAACAAATGAGACAGGCGGAGAACGACCTGACGTCTATTCACAGGATTGCACCAATCTCACAAAACACTTTGTTAGCGTTACTGATGTTCTGCTTTATTTGCCGATGCAAAAGTGTTTGAAAATGTTCTCAAGTACCTCTGGTGTAGTGATTTGGCCTCCCGTGATGTCTGCCAGCTGGTCAAGGCAAACACGCAGATCTTCAGCTATGAGATCTCCGCTGAAATCTGCTTTTAACCCTTTGATTACTCGAGTGATGCTATCTTTGGCATGAATGAGGGCATCGTAATGGCGAGCACTCGTGATAATGACATCATTCTCTGTGATTTCGGGAATATTTGCTTTTTGGTAGAGTAGGTTTTCTAATTGGTCGATGTTCGTTCCTAGTTTGGCACTGATTTGTATGGTTGATAAATTGTTTGTTGACAACTTGTCAGGTATCGTTCTGATATCAATCTTATTTTGAACGAGAATCACTTGTTTGTCCTCACAATACTCCAGCATTTCTTGAATCTCGCTACGACTAGGCTGTTCATCAACCAACCACAAGATGATGCGTGCTTCATTCAGTTTCTTGTAGGTGCGTTCGATACCGAGCCTCTCTATCTCATCATTCGTTGAGCGAATGCCCGCTGTGTCAATAAATCGAAACGTGACACCTTTAATTTCGGTCGTGTCTTCAATGACATCTCTGGTCGTACCATGAATGTTGCTCACGATGGCTTTCTCTTCCTTTAGTAGCTGATTGAGAAGTGTGCTCTTTCCTACGTTCGTTTTACCAACAATAGCCACAGCTACACCTTGTTTATAAGCTTTTCCTGTTTCAAAAGAGTGAGCAAGTGTAGACAATCGTTGGTCAATAGTTTGTGCCAAATCAAGCAATTCTGTTCTGTCAGCAAACTCAAGTTCTTCGTGGTCACTAAAATCGAGTTCAAGTTCGAGCAATGAAGTTATCTTCAGCAGCTGGTTCCTTAACAGAGCCAATTCATCAGAAAAATGACCTTTCAATTGACTCATGGCCATTTGGTGTGTGGCACGATTGGTAGAAGCAATCAAATCGGCTACTGCTTCAGCCTGACTTAAATCCATTTTGCCATTCATGAAAGCTCGCTGCGTATACTCTCCAGGATTTGCTTGGCGGCAACCATTTTGAATGAAGGTTTTAAGAATTTGTGAGATGACATACTGTGAGCCATGACATGATATTTCAACCGCATCTTCCCCAGTATATGAATGGGGCGAGCGAAAAACAGAGACCAACACCTCGTCAATTACATCTCCATCTTGGTTTGTCAAATGCCCAAAATGCAATGTCTGCGGTTTTGCTTCTGTTAGTCTGTGATTGGATTTGGAAACAAATGCCTTGTCTGCAATGTTGATGGCATCATTACCTGATAGACGAATCACGGCTATAGCGCCACCAGCCGGTGTGGATAAAGCGCAAATTGTAGAACTAGCGTCCACTGAAGATAGATTATGCGTTTTGTCGCTTTGAGTAAGTTGCATCGAATGATTTAATGTTGGATTGAGTATAAAAACAAGTTGTCAGACCCGACACATCATGGGTCTGACAATCGGAACGTTCAGATTGTCCCTTGTATAGATGAGGTTAGATAGTCGCTCGTTAAATTCTATCAAGTACAATTTGTATTAACCCGTCAATAGAATTTTTGTATTCTACATTTGCCTTTTGAGCACGACGATTAGCTATCACCATGCAACACGTCATAGCCTTGTGTCTTAATAGCTTAGCAAGGCCTGCCAGCGCGCTGCTCTCCATTTCGAAATTGGTGATGCGGTAACCGTTGTATTCGAAATTTTCGATTTTTTCATTTTGTTTCGGGTCGGCCAAGGGTATGCGCAACTCTCTGCCTTGTGGACCGAAGAAGCCACCACAAGCAATCGTCACACCGCGGACCATATCATCACCCGCAACGCGATTGAGTGTTTCTTTATCCGAATCAATGACATACGGGGCACCTTTTTGAGGGTTCCAGTCCATGTGTTTTTTGAAAGCTTCCTCAAATTCTAAGTCACAAGCTTCGTTTCTTCCAGCGTAATAATTCAGTAAGCCATCAAATCCGATACTCTTCTCACTGGCAATGTATGTTCCTTCTGGCGTATATTCTTGTAATCCGCCACAGGTGCCAAGTCTGACCAAGGTGAGTGACTTAAGCGGTGATTTCTCATGACGGGTGGTAAAATCAATGTTAGCCAATGCATCCAGCTCGTTCATGACAATATCAATATTATCACAGCCAATGCCCGTGCTTACCACACTGATTCGTTTTCCTTGGTAGGAACCTGTAATGGTATGGAATTCTCTACTTTGTATGTCGCACTCTACTTTTTCAAAATGAGAAGCTACCAGCGACACGCGGCCTGGATCGCCAACCAGAATGACCTTGTCGGCCAATTGTTCGGGCTTGACATGTAAATGGAAAACACTACCGTCGGCATTGATGATAAGTTCTGATTCTGCAAAATATTTTTTTTCCATCATTATAGGGATTTAGTTGGATAACAATTTGTTTTCTTCGTTTCTTACTGACTTTTCAAAGGTTTGTACATCTTTTCTTTGTTGCTGTATGGTTTCTTCCGCTTTCAGCAAATTAGCTCTCATTCCTTGTTGATCGGATATGGATGCTCGGCTATATTCGGATCTCATCTTGGCCAAAGTTTTCTCATTCTGTGACAATTGCGCTTTCATTTCAGTCAACTGAGTGTACAATTCTTTTGTCTTGTTGCTTTTGAAATCATCTATCTTTGTGTATACAATCTTTTCATTAATTGGGAACAGAAAGCCTGGCTTTGAATTTGCTTGGTGATTGTTTTGCTTCAAACTTTCCAATCTTTTCAGTGCGGCATCCCTGTTTCCAAAGGCCCATGTGTCTTTAATGCTCGTCAACTTGGCAAAAGACTTAAGCTGTTTATCTTCAAGATTATCTTGACTGAAGTTAAGGCGCGGATTGGTTGGAACGAATGTATAGATGCAAACTTTATCTTTTGGTTGGTACCGGTCACTGACTAACCAGCCCAAGGCATACATGTCATCAATAGCCAACAAATAATCGTTTGCAGTAGAATTGAATGGCAATCCATAATTCTCTGGTTTATAAAAAGTTCCGTCTTCATTGTTGAACAATGTCATGAAGATGTCATAACCTCCTAAACTCTTTTCGCCTTGACCAGAAAAAAATAAGGTCATGCCGTCAGAAAGTAGAAAAGGGTAGTTGGCATTGTCTACCTCTTCATCCAATTCTACTAATTGTTTTGGTTTACTCCAGATGTTTCCTAATAGATCAGTTGCATACAGGTGGTAACCCTTTATGGTATCACCATCGGCATAGATGCGGTGATTGCCAAGTTCGTTAGTATAGGAGGATTGGCCATTTTGTTCAGAAAGCGTACCGGCATCCTTGCTCATAGGAATTTTAGATAAGAAATTTTTCTTGTCCACCACGATGCTGTCGATGAACATGACTTTAGCAGTTCCTTCTACCATCGTCTCAAATAATTTGTCAGCAGGGGTCTTCTCTGTTTTGTTGGCTTGTGGATGAGCTGGCCTCTTCCCATGCTTTTGAGCTTGCATGGGAAGAGGTGAAAAAAGCAGTAATATCAATAAATATAATGTATACTTCATATTTGTCATTTTGACAAAGATACAAATTTATTTATGAAGTTAGTCATAAAGAATGCAAAAATGTAGTGACCTGTATAGAAGCCGTTTTAACCTACAAGTTGTCTCTTTATCTATCACTTTTCAGCTCTTAGTTGCATATCCATATTTACAGCAGCTCTTCTGCCATCACCCATGGCTAAAATCACGGTTGCGCCACCGCGTACGATGTCGCCTCCAGCATAGATTTCAGATCTGCTGGACTGCATCTGGTCGTTGACGACAATGGTGTTTTTGCGACCAAGTTCCAGTCCCTGGATAGATTTTGGTACCAGTGGATTTGGAGATACGCCGACAGCCACAACAACCTGATCAACTTCCAGCGTGACCGTTTGTCCTTCAACTGGCACAGGACTGCGACGGCCACTGGCATCAGGCTCTCCCAATTGCATGACTTGTAAGACGGCAGCGCTAACAGCACCTCTTTCATCCGTGAGATATTCAATAGGGTTATGCAAGCACATAAAATGGATGCCTTCTTCCTTGGCGTGTTTAACCTCTTCAAGTCGGGCCGGCATTTCTGCTTCAGAACGACGGTAGACCAGGGTAACGTCAGCTCCTAAGCGTTTGGCTGTTCTACAAGAGTCCATGGCTGTGTTGCCACCCCCTACGACCATCACTTTCTTTCCAAGATTGATGGGTGTGTCTGCATTAGTATTGGCGGCATCCATAAGATTGATACGGGTCAGGTATTCGTTGGATGACATGATATTAATGGCATTCTCTCCTGGTATTCCCATAAAATTAGGTAGCCCTGCACCCGATCCCACAAAGATGCCTTTGAAATCTTTTTCTTTGAGTTCTTCAATAGAAAGGGTTTTCCCAATGATGCAATCAGTTAAGAAATGTACACCCATTTTCTTGAGATTTTCTATCTCAACGTCGACGATAGCATTAGGAAGGCGGAACTCAGGAATTCCATATTTCAGCACGCCACCTATTTCATGCAACGCCTCAAACACATGAACTTGATAGCCTCGCTTAGCCATGTCCCCAGCGAAGCTCAAGCCTGCAGGCCCTGAACCGACCACAGCCACCTTAATACCGTTGTCTGGTTGCATATCAGGGATAGACATATTTCCACTTTCCCGTTCATAATCAGCGGCAAAACGTTCCAGGTAACCAATGGCGACAGCGGGTTCGTTCATCTTCAAATGAATACATTTGCTTTCGCATTGTTTCTCTTGTGGACAAACTCTGCCACATACTGCGGGTAGGGCAGAGGTGTTCTTCAACACTTTAGCAGCTGCCAAGAATTGTCCTCGCTCAATATTCTTGATAAAAGAAGGAATGTTGATGTTGACCGGACAACCTTCCACACAGGTAGGTTTAGCACAATCCAAACAGCGTTTGGCTTCAGTCATGGCCATTTCTTTCGTAAGACCTAAGTTTACCTCTTCCGTCCTGGTCGTTGCTCGATATGTTGGATCTAACTCTGGCATTTGCACGCGAGCGATGCTCTTCCGCTCTTTCGGCTTCATGGCATCCCGTAATGCCTTTCTCCATTCAGCATTGCGATCGGTTAAGGTCGAAACACCCTCTTGTGTCGGCTCTACATCCATTTCAATGGTGGACGCATGTTTCTCCTGTGCGCTTTCTAACTCATTAAGGTGATCTTGCAAATGTTCTACCTCATCTTTTTCAACATCCTTGAATGTGTTCATGCGTTTGAACATCTCATCCCAGTCAACCAATGCGCCATCAAATTCAGGTCCATCGATACACACGAATTTTGTCTTGCCGCCAATCGTTAACCGACAGGCACCACACATGCCCGTGCCGTCAACCATGATGGTGTTGAGAGATACATCTGTAGGTATATTATATTTTTGCGTAAGAAGACAACAAAACTTCATCATGATGGGAGGTCCGATGGCAAATGCCTTGTCGATATGTTCCTGTTTTATCAATTTTTCCATGCCCACCGTTACGACACCTTTCTCGCCATAGCTGCCATCATCTGTCATGATGATTGTTTCATCAGAATTCGCTCTTACTTCATCTTCCAGTATAATGAGGTCTTTACTCCGTCCTGCCAACACCGACAGCACCCTGTTACCAGCTTCCTTTAAGGCTTTAATGATGGGGAGCATAGGGGCAACGCCAACGCCACCACCCGCACAGAGTACGGTGCCAAACTTCTCGATGTGTGTGGCATTGCCCAAGGGACCTACCACATCAGTAACATAGTCACCTTCATTCAAATTGCAGAGCTTCATGGAGGACAGACCAACCTTCTGCACAACCAATGTGATGGTTCCGCGTTTGATGTCTGCATCGGCGATGGTCAGTGGCATGCGTTCGCCTTTGTGACCTACACGGACGATGACGAAATTGCCGGCTCTTCTGCTTTTAGCAATGAGTGGAGCCTCAATCTCAAAGAGAAAAACTTTCTCAGAGAACTGTTCTTTTCGGATAATTTTATTCATAGTATGTTTTAATAGATTGTTATAGTTCAAGTTGATAGTCTAAGGAAAACAGATGTTTAACAGCCGCTTCTCCATGTCAGCCCAGCCATGATGCTGTTCCTGCAATCAAGGTCTCCGTTGAACATGGCCGCATAGCTCACTTCTCAATACGGTTTGATGGTGGTGACGCCATTTGCATGTTGGGCAGCACAATTCATGGAGAAGGTCAGAAGAAAAGAGATGAGTATGTATTTGAAGTTTCTCATCACGGCTGTCTTCACCTTAGAAATTTTGATCGTCAATCATCTCGAATCCACAGTAGGGGACAAGTACTTTCGGTACACGAATGCCTTCTGGTGTCTGATTGTTTTCCAAGATGCTGGCAACGATACGTGGCAAGGCCAATGCCGAACCATTAAGCGTGTGGCAAAGTTCTATCTTGCCATCTTCGGCATGACGATAGCGACATTTCAGGCGGTTGGCTTGATAGCTCTCGAAGTTTGATACGGACGAAACCTCCAGCCATCTTTTCTGAGCTGCACTCCACACTTCAAAATCGTAGCATATTGACGACGTGAAACTCATGTCACCGCCACATAATTTCAAGATATGATAGGGGAGTTCCAGTTTCTTGCATAATCCCTCTACGTGCTCTAACATTTCGTTGAGAGATTCATAAGAATGCTCTGGCTTGTCTATTCTAACAATCTCCACTTTATCGAATTGATGCAAACGATTGAGTCCGCGTACATCTTTTCCATACGAACCTGCTTCACGACGGAAACATGCTGAATAAGCACAGCGCTTGATAGGTAGGTCTTTCTCATCGAGAATTTCATCACGGAAAATGTTCGTCACAGGAACCTCTGCGGTTGGTATCAGATACAGGTCATCCAGCTGTACATGGTACATCTGGCCTTCTTTGTCAGGCAGCTGACCTGTGCCATAACCAGATGCTTGATTCACAACGAATGGAGGTTGCACCTCGAGATAGCCGGATTTACGAGCCTCTTCAAGGAAAAATGCTTCGAGCGCTCGTTGGAAACGTGCCATCTTGCCAATGTATAAGGGGAAGCCCGCACCCGTGATTTTAACACCCAGATCAAAATCTATGAGGTTAAACTTCTTACACAAGTCCCAATGGCACAATGCGTCTTCACCAAGTTCAGGTATCACTCCTCCTTCTTTCACAACGACGTTGTCTGATGCATCTTTTCCTTCTGGGACATCTTCGTTTGGGATGTTAGGAATGGTATAAAGTAGGGTAGTGAGGTCGTTTTCAGCTGTTTCCATTGACTGTTGAAGACCTTTAGCTTCCTCTTTCAACTTTGCAACCTGCGCTTTCACCTCATTGGCTTCATCCAATTTTTTATCTTTCATGAGCCCACCTATCTTCTTGGCGAGCAAATTAGCTTGTTGCTTGTTCTTGTCAAGTTTTTGTTGTGACTCCCGACGCAGCTTGTCAATGGCGAGCACCTGATTGACAGTTTCTCTTGCTCCCTCAAAATGTTTCTTCTCTAATCCTTTGATCACACGTTCAGTTTCTTCACTGATGAGTTTAAGTGTAAGCATATTTATATTTTTTTGAAAAATTTCCTACTGCTGACAAAGTTACTAATTATAATTAAATATTATTCATTAAATGCTAATATTTTAATGTAACTTTCTACAAAGTAAGAGCCCAGTACCAAATACGGATACCAGGCTCACTCTTTTTGTTGATATGATTAATCATTCAATTCATGTGTCTATCTTACACTGTAAGAAGGTTGTAGGGCGACAGCTACGCTGAATAGTGTAGCATGACTTCATGTCTTCTTATATTCCTAATGTTTGCTGATTCTGTAGATCACGCCGAACGTTCCATATACAGGATAAAGAGTCTGTTCAATCGTCTTGAATGAACGCTTGAAGATGCCGTTGAGTCCCCAATTCAAATCGGCATATAAACCAAAACGGCGGTAAATATGACAGTCTATTCCAGCCGATATGCCAACCTGAAAGCGTCTCATGTGTTCAGAAAAGTCATAGATACCCCTTGTTCCAGGATCGCTACCCATCTCAATCCTGGGCCCAGTTGGATCTCCTACCCGCAGGTGTCCGTCATATACGCTTCCTTCAAAGTCTTTTGAGAGCAGATACGACATATACGGTCCCATGCGCAGTTGTATTCTGTCGTTCACGTCGTAGGTAGCTTGTATAGGTAGGGTTATCATCCATTGCCGCACCTGTGTCTGCACATAGCCTGTGAACACCCCTTTCAATGACTCGCCTCCGCGAATCATTTCCATGTGGTAGTTCTTCACCTTGGCATCCACGTCCATATCTTTGTTCTCCGCCCGAAGGCCTACCAGGGCACCCCATTTACCATCGATGGTTTTATGGCCATCAAGTTCTATAGTCACATTATTATGTAGCTTGTACGATTCAAGCGATCTAACAGTCGCCGGTAAACCGATGGGAGCGGTTCCTCCCAGATTATATCCTATGCGAGCCTGGAGCTTCACATCCTTCAGAAAAGAATCTGCCATGCTGTTCAGCGATAAGCATCCCATCCACAATATGATTAATATAAACTTACGCATGCCGTTATTCCTCCTTTGTACAAATGATTCTTACTTCATCAATAGACAACTCACTGCCGATAGCTCCTTCAAACTGTGCACCTCTTTCACTGGACGAGAAGACAATGGTTAAATTGTATCCGCGGTTGGCCAAGATTCTTTCATCAGGTTGTTGTATATAGTCGAAAACCACTTCAAAAGGCGTCCATTGGTCAGTGGTCTTCACTTCTGCCAACTTGGCGATGGCCAAGATGTGCTTGTTCGTCAAGACATCGTCCCCATACAGCGTTACGGGATTGTCCTGTTCGTCCACATTTCTATAAAACACAGCATAGATGGAGGCACTGTCAGTGCGGTTGGGAACTATTTTTCGTTTCTTGTCTTGATACTTTTTACCTGGCTTATACCGATACCATCCCGTCAGTTTGATGGGCTTTTTATCAAACGGAATACCAAACTTGGTGGCTTTCATAGCGTCGCGCATGGCCATTCCAAAATCGAAAGATCCCAGATACAGATTGCCTGCTGCCAGGGGCTTACCAACCAAGGAGCCTAACAAGCCTGTGCTTTGGGTAGTCAGCTTGGCATACGACCCACTGTGACCATCCTTTGCAGGGACACTGGGATAGCCCTCTGGTGGTGCCGATTCCCTGCTCATTCTAAACCCTGGATTACCCGTAGCCCAATAGTCGTATCGCTGACCATCTTCACCTATATAATACCAGGTATAGTATTTCAGTTCTTTCTGTTCCAACTCATAATGTTCAAAGTCAAATCGAATGGTGTCACTAACCGTCTGGACAACCGGAAAGAAGCTAACGACATAGCGCCTATTCCACTGCTTGTCCTCAGAAGTTACCGTATAGATGACGGGACCTTTACTGAAATTTTGAACCGAACCGTTTGCCGGAACGATGGTTGCCCCATCCGTCAATGTGAAGTGAGGAGCGATGGCGTTCAGATTTGCATGACGTCTTACATTGAAAATAATGGTACTGTCCGTGTAAGGAACATGAAGCTTGCTATCTGAAGGGTGATAGAACATCTCCTCAGGCTTACTTACCGAAACAGAAGCCTCTAGAATATCACACTCTGCATTCAATGGTTCGTCCTTAAAGCATGAGGTGAACACGGATGAAAGTGCGATAACCAATAAGTTTTGATAAAATTTCATTGTAACATAATCTTTTCGACTGCAAAGTTATGCTTAATATCTTAATGCGGCAAACGAATATCTTTAAAACTATTCAGATAAAGGACAAAAATGGTGGATTTAATAACAATTTCTGAAATAGCAGTATACCCAATGAACTCAAACAGAATGAAATGTGACGACAATAGTGCCATGATGACCATTGCTTTGTCATATTCCCTTTATAACAGCCGTCAAAAGATACCTTTGAAATCAATGCAATCAATCATCATGATGCGGTGAATCAGGCCTGGGTAGTTCAGTCAACCTCACTTTCCATTGTTTATTAAGTTGTACCAGTTGCAGTGTGTAGGTGGCAGATTTAACAAAATGTCCCACGGCATCTAACGAGTCCATTGACAAGAAGTTCTCAACCTTCATGACCACAGAAGCCATCGAGTCACCTTCTTCGTAATGTATTTTCTTGATTTCCGACCTGGCACCTTGCTCAGCACTCCTTAGTTTGTCAACATCATCTTGTTTTACCTGTGAGGCCGCATAACTAATCCATCTTTGTGAAGATGGGGTACAATGAGCTAATGCATCGTTGAATTGCCAGTTGAAATAGGTTTGGGCAAAAGCGCTGGCCGTATTCCGGAGTTGCTCTTCGTTTTTATGGTCAGTACAAGCCCAGAGGCCAATCATTACACAGCCTACTATCGTGAGGGAAATTGTCAATTTTATTTTCATCCGAAAAAACATTTTATTGATGTACCAACAGTGCAAGCCAAAGGATAAGAGGGTTCACTGTCTGATGCAAAGGTACCAAAAACTTTGTTCATGTCAAGCCTTTTGTTTACTTTTGTGCCAAATATTTCAAACATGTTAAAATTCATTTGTTTGGGAAGTGGTAGCAGTGGAAACTGCTATTGTCTTTTTACAGAGAATGACGGCTTGATGATTGATGCTGGAATAGGCATCAGGCTATTAAAAAGGTCATTTAAAGAGTATGGACTATCACTTTCTCAAATTCACCATATTTTAGTGACGCACGACCATGCAGACCATGTGAAATCAGTGGGGGCGATAAGCCTTGATTATCATTTAGCCGTCTATGCGACGCATCTTGTTCATGCTGGGATAGAGCGCAACTATTGTGTGCATAAGAAGGTTGCACCGGCATACATGGAGGTCATAGATAAAGGACAACCGTTTCAACTGGGTGATTTCACCGTTACACCCTTTGGTGTGCCACATGACAGTTCTGACAATGTAGGTTATAAAATAGAATGCGGTAACATCGTCTTTACGCTGATGACAGACATTGGTCATGTGACAGACGAAATGAGGGCCGTCATCTCCGAAACGAATTATCTGGTCATAGAGGCCAATCACGACCCGAAGATGTTGATGTATGGCCCCTATCCCCAACATTTAAAAATTCGCATATCGGGCCCAAATGGGCATTTGGCCAATCAGGATTGTGCGCAAGCTTTGGCTGAGAACATGACCGAGCGGATGCGCCATGTGTGGCTGTGTCATTTAAGTGAAGAGAACAATCGTTATGATTTGGCACACGAAACGGTAGCACATATTTTGCGAACGAAAGGTATAGAGGCTGGAACAGACGTGCTGTTGGATGTGTTGAAGCGGAAATCGCCCAGCTCGCTATATAATTTGGAGTAATTATTTGCCTATTCCCCATTTGTTCGATTTTTTCCTCATTTTAGGGCCTCAAAACGGCACTTGCAAACTTTCAATCTAGGAAAAAACGATAGGTCGGAAGGATGCAAATATGCTCTAATTTTGTGACAAAAACCGGTTTTCACCGCAAGAGCATTGAGTTTACCTCACTAAACGTATCACTTTGGCGGACTATTAGCATGCTTTTGCTCGTCAATAGCATGCAAAAAACTCGCTTCAAGCAATGCTTTTGGCTCAAAAATGCTTGGAATAAAGCCAAACAACTTTAATGCAGGAGTACAATTCTTTGTGTATGAACGATGTACGAAAAACGCTCATATTTTGCTTATTTACGTCCATCAGCATGTTTGTTTGTAAATAAGCCAAGGAACGGAAGGCATGTTGTCAATAAAATTCAGAAAGATTTTCAATCCTTATTTTATATTGTCTTCTTTCATACCGTTTGCCACAACAACAAACATTGCTGCCAAATAACAAAATGAGACGAATGAAATGCACCTACGCGAAAGACCGAGAGAAAAATTAAACTTTTCTACACCAAAACGAGAGTTCTTCAAACACGTTTTGTAACTTTGCACTTGCTGGTTGACTCTACGGGGGAGAATCTACCACTCGAAAGTTCCATGTATTTGGTAATATTCATGGGATTCATCAAATTTATTTGATAGATAGATGATGAAAAAAGTTATATTATTATGTATATGTCTTGCTCTTGCATCATGTAGCAGATATTATAAAAACTATAATATTACAGGTGTGGAGCTAAGACATATAGTTATTGCCGATTCACTAGAATTAGGC
>QWCQ01000768.1_pt1 | contig 34874 bp, 27 predicted proteins | sample 1972701 | NCBI WGS metagenome assembly QWCQ01 (sample SAMN09866704, study PRJNA288562) | Human gut metagenome isolate pre4_stool, whole genome shotgun sequencing... | reverse complement strand
AAGCCCCGGAGGGATCATCGCTTTTTAGACCGGGTGTCGAGGCACGAAGTGCCGAAGACCCCGGGAAACGACGACGCATTCAAGGTATACGACCCCGCCCGGGTGTCGCACTCACTAGTCTGGCAATGAGTGCGACACCCGGGCGGGGTCGCGGGATCGCTATCAACGCCTGACCCACGGGTCTTCGGGGCTACGCCCTCGACCACAAGGCTAAAAAACGGACACCCACAAGGGGTGCTTCGTTCCCCACTCTTCACTATTAGATGAATGGCTACGGTGTCTCTCAAATGCGTCACCCCTGCCCCTCCGTCTCAGTGGTATTTCTTTTACCGGTATTAGTGTCGACTAATACCGGTAAAGGATTTCTCTAATACCGGTATTAGTCAGACTTAAGGTCGGTATTAGAAATAAGCGATCTTTTATGCGATTCCTGAAAAAAAGTACACAGTTGATTGAGTATTACTGGGACTGTATACCGGTCATTGGATTAAGACATGAGAGTGTACATACCCGGAATGGGTTAGATTTCTCTCTCATCCTTCCCCTTGGACAGTAGGGGATTAGGGTAGTGCCCCCCTCCCAATAAGGGAAATTCGCGATTTGGCGGTGAAATTGCAATAAATAAGTACATTTGCGCAGAAGTATATACACTGTCAACGTTATGCAAACCCATTGTTTTACACTTGAGCTTCGGAAGGTAGGTGCCCTTGCCCTGTCCCTTCTTATGATTGGGCTCCTCTTTTCTTCCTGCGCTACTCGTAAGGATGTAGCCTATGTTCAGACTCCTGAGCAGTTGATGACCGTGGCTTCCAATGGTCTGCAAGATGCACGCATCCGAGCTAAGGACTTGCTTACCATCACGGTCGAGTCCTCTAACCCTGAGGCAGTAGCTGCCTTTAACGGTATCTATTGGACCCCCAATCAGCAGTATAGCACCTACGCCCAGCAGGCGAGGACCTTCCTCGTCGATAATGAGGGAAATGTGGAGCTGCCGGTCGTGGGTCTAACTCATCTTGGTGGATACACTCTGCGAGAGGCTGAGACGCACCTCAAGGGAGTGCTGAGGAAGTACGTCACCGACATCTCCTCTGTCAATGTGAAGATCCAGAACTATAAGTATTCCGTGATCGGAGAGGTACGGCGCCCAGGCACTTATACCTCCGAGAATACGAAGGTCTCGATCTTTGAGGCGCTTGCGAATGCGGGCGACATGTCCATCCAGGGCGTACGAAGTGAGGTGAAACTGATGCGCGAGGGTGCTGACGGTCGGCGCGAGATAGTGACGCTCGACCTGAAGGACCCCTATATTCTCTCCTCTCCATATTATTATCTGCAGCAGGGAGACGTTGTCTACGTGCAGCCCAATAACGCTGCTGCTCAGAGTGCTAACGTCGGTGCCGCAACGGGCATCATCTTTAGCATCGCTTCGCTGACCCTTTCCGTTGCCAATATCCTGATCAGTATACTTGTGAAGTAATCGGCATGAACCCATATGAAAGCTCCTCCACGGGAGCACCCTCTAATACCCCCCCAGCTGGGGAAGCAGACCGCGACGAGCAGGAGCTTGATCTCTCCACGCTCTTGGCTTCTTATCTGCGTTATTGGCCGCTTTACCTCCTTTCTCTCCTACTCTGTCTGATCTTAGGGTGGCTCTACATCACCACATCCAGACCGAAGTACAGGGTGGCGACAACCATTCTCTTCAATGACCCACAAGAGGGGAAGCGAGGGAACTACGCCTCTGCCATTGGAGACTTGGACCTCGTGTCTATCGCGACTGGTGGACTTAATCTCAATGTCGACAATGAGATGCAGCTGATCCAGTCCCGAGAGATGCTGCAGCAGACGATCAAGGAGTCCCACTACTTTCTCGACTTCGCGAGTAGGCAAGGTCTCCGCACGCAAGTCTACTGGAGAGACCTTCCTGTAAGGATAACTATGGAGCCTTTTGACCAGCTCGACCATATCAAGGCTCCACTCGAGTATTCGCTGACCTCCTCCTCCGAGGGAATGATCCTCACAGATAAGGGTACCGGGGAAACCAAGGTAGTCCGTAAGTTGCCTGCCACGGAGGTGACGGACTATGGTATTATATCGTTCCATAAGGGCGACAGCGCTGCTCTGAAAAATAAGATGCCAGATGAGCTCGTGATCACAGTCCACTCCCCGCTGGCTATGGCTGAGCAGATGACCCGTGGACAAATCTCTGTCGAGCGTGTGGAGAAGAATAGTAATGTCTCCTCACTCTCCATTCTTGCCGATAACCGAAAAAAGGGTGAGGACTTTCTCAGCAAGCTGGTAGAGGTCTACAACCGTATGCGCGCCATCGATAAGAATGCGGTAGCACAGCGGCAGTACGACTTTATCAACGAGCGTATCTCACTGATCAGTCAGGAGCTCGGCAGCGTGGAGTCTAACCTTGAGTCGGTCAAGAAGTCTCAGGGCGTCACCAGCTACGAGGACCTCGGAGTGGTCGTGCAGAGCAGCGCTAAGCTGACCGAGGAGGTCTCGCGTGTACAGACTCAGCTCAAGGTGGTCGACCACCTGATCTCTTACGTTAGAGCCATGGGTCAGAGTGAATACAATCTAATCCCTGCTTCTCTCGGCGTGGAGGATGCCTCGCTCAATAGCGCTGTCAGTCAGTACAATACTATGGTGCTGGAGCGGAACAGCCTCGCTGCCTCTGTAAGCCCCGAGCACCCTAGACTAAAAGCACTAGAGAAGGATCTAGGAACGACCCGTGATGATCTCGTTAGTGTAGCCGATGTCACGAGACAGGGGCTCCAGATCCAGTACGACGGGCTTAGGGGGATGAAGGGAAGCCTGCAGGGCAAGATCTCTCAGGCACCTACCTTTGAGCGTATCACGACCGACATAGAGAGACAGCGGACGATTCGATCCAATCTTTACCTAATGCTCCTGACGAAGCGTGAGGAGACGTCTATCTCTCTTGCCGCCTCCCTTGAGAGTGCCAAGCTGGTAGATCCTGCGCTCGCAGACACTGCTCCCTCACAGCCTAAGAAGCCGATTATCTACCTGGCAGCACTTATCCTCGGACTACTTCTGCCGACGCTCTTCCTCTACCTGAGACGGCTCACTCGGACCAAGATCCGCACTGAGGATGACATACGTCGTCATACCACGCTCTCTGTTCTCGGCAGTGTACCGCATATATCCGATGATCACTTTAGTGAGCAGACCGGCGAGATCGTGGTCAAGACCCGAGACAGCGACGTGATGACTGAGATCTTCCGTACTCTGCGTACTAATCTCAACTTCGTGACGGGTAATAGGCGCCCCCTTGTCTTGCTCTCAACGTCGACCGTCCCTGGGGAGGGGAAGACCTTCGTAGCCTCCAATCTCGCAGTCTCTCTCTCCGCACTGGAGGAGAAGGTGCTGATGATCGGGCTTGATCTTCGCAATCCGCGCCTCTCGCGGACCTTCAAGGGGCAGCACATCCATGATAGGCACGACACTACACACGATCACACACACGGGATGAGCGAGATCCTCAACGACCTCACCCTCGACCCGATGGACTATGTGATGGAGCTGCCCGACTTCCCCGGGCTGTCAGTCCTCCCGGCAGGTAAGATCCCGCCCAATCCTGCCGAGATGCTGTCGAGGCCTCGACTCGATGAGGTGATTGATATCCTGAGGGAGCACTTCGACTACATCATCATCGATAGTGCACCCTGCGGGCCGGTCGTCGACACAGTCATCCTCAGCCGTGTAGCTGATGCGACGATGTATGTGACCCGCTACCGCAAGACGGACAAGCGCGATCTCGACTACATCAACTATCTGTCCGATGCCGGTAAGCTTCCTAATGTCTCCATCGTCCTCAATGACGTCAAAGTGGATACTAAGGGGCTCAAGAAGGGCTATGGATACGGCTATGGTTACGGCTATGGCTACGGCTACTCTAGTGACGGCAAGAAGAGAAAGAAGTAGTCGTATCACTCAGAACGGTAGTAACTAACCCTAACAAGGCAAGAGGGGGCTGCCTCACTCACTGGTGAGGCAGCCCCCTCTTGTATTATCAGGATCCCGCGGAAGTCAGAAGAACCGTCCTCGGCGACTGGACTTCTTATATCGCTTCATCATCTCCGCCTGCCGGGTATCAATCACCGTCGTGACATGGAGTGGTTGGTGCGGATTTCCAGAAGCGATCATCTGGTAGATTACCTGCCAGTCCGGCAGTCCTCCGAGATTGCGGTCGTCGATAAAGAGGTCGGCCTTGAGCTTCCGGCTGAAGTGTCTGTCCGCCTCGGTCTCCTCGGCGAAGTCCTTATTGACGGAGTAGAAGGCGATCCCCCGCTCCTCACACCACCGGACAGCTTCGTCCAGCAGCTTTCCCTCACGGACCGACCAGAGGATCAGCCGATGTCCGTCACGGATCAGCTGCTTGAGTGTCTCGACTGCGCCAGGCACCTCTTTGCCGATGGCTGGATACTTATGCTCGACGATAGTTCCGTCGAAGTCTATTGCGATTATCATGGGTGCAAAGTTAGCTCTTTTTCATGAGCAGAGCGCCTGAGCAGAGAGAGGGCTGTGTCATCGGATGAAACCGACGACACAGCCCTCGTTTCTTTATACGGGGTGATCAGAATTCGTAACCGACCATGATGAAGAAGTTGGCATTCTTCGGCGATCTGGTGAGTCTCTTCGTATCCTTCAGCTGGTCAACAAAGCCGTACTGGCCACCGACAGTCAGCAGCAGGTCGTCGTACTTCAGCCCGATGCTTCCGATGAGACCACTGTCGATGCGACGCAGTTCGCCATCGTTTCCAAAGGAGTCGTGCTTCTCCGTAGAAGTGCTTCCGGCGATGTTCTTGCCATAGAGCCCGATCCCGAGGTAGGGACCGACGTTGGCGACCAGATCAAGATCATCCTTCACTTCACGACTAACGCGGAGAGTCACAGGGATGTCGAGGTAATTGAGGTCGTAAGAGAGTGCCTTGTCAGCATTGTCCTTGTAGCGCTCACCCTTCTGGGAGAAGAAGACACCCGGGCGGATGCCAAACTCAAACCCCTTGTACTCATACACCTCGAAGTCTGCATCCACGCCGATCCGGACACCTGAGTGAAGTGAACGTGTAGCTCCGGGATAGGCGGTGAAGTCCTTGAGGAAGCTACCCTGGTAACCAGCGTGAACGGAGATATCCACGTCCAGATCCAGCTCACGCTCCTCTTCGACATCCACAATCTCCTGAGCAGCCACCGGCAGTGAGAGTGCCAGAGCGGATAGTGCTGCGAGAGCACTGAAGATCACTTTTTTCATTTCTTTTACTCTATAATAACAGTGTTTACCATGTGTGCAAAGGTAGTGAAAATCCTCTCATTTACTCCGATAGCACGGTCAGCTCAGCACCTGCAGCAAAGTCGGCTCCACTCTGCGAGGAGAGCGCTGTGAAGCGGATGTAGCGTGCCCTGACGGGATGACTGAGCCGAAGGGTCTGCCTCGACTTAGATCGCTTCATCGTGCTGCGAGCCACCTCCTGCCACTTCTCCCCATCACTGCTGACGGAGAGGGCATAGTCTCGGATGTCGCCATTGGTGCTCCCATCCTGACGCGGCAGATAGGTGATGCCGGCGATGGTTCGCTCCTCGCCGCAGTCGAGTGCCACCCAGTGCGGGTAGGCAGCGACGGTGACGGAGTACATGCTGTGCCAGATCGTGGAGGGGTCACCGTCGAGCAGGTGAGCGACAGCTCCCGCACCGCTCTCCTCTGAGGAGACACCGCTGATGGTCACAGGTATCGTCGTGATTCGATCGTACCGATGCTCCGTGACGATCCAGTCGCTTCCCTCCGGCCAGGCACGGACCACACCGCCACTGCGGAGGTCTATGGGACGCTCATACCGCACCGCCGGCTTACCGTCGACGGAGTAACGGATCGGAGACGAGCCGGAGAGCGTCAGCAGGCCGGTGGCACTGCGTCTCATCGTCACCGGTAGTGCCGTCGGCGTCGCTACGACTCCGTCAGCATGGAGGGGTCGGATCTGCAGCGTCATCGTGTGGGGGCCGCCCATCACCCGATCCGGTGCCAGCGGTCCGCCCTGGCCGCAGGAGTTGCCTCCGAGACCGGTGACGGCGAGATCCATATGGACATATGTGCCGTCCGAGACGGGGAGCTGGTAGGGGTGGGGCGCCATCGCCAGCTGCATCTGACTATAAGGCAGCACGCTCATGCTCCCGCCATGGGTCATGATCATCAGCCCTCTCTCTCCGGTCTCATCCGTCAGGCGACCGTAGCGCACCCCCTCACGATTACCCATGCTCTGGGGCTTGGGGAAGGGGACAAACTGCTCCGCCACGCTGCTCGAGTATTCCCCGACGAAGGCGCCGGTCTCCCGGTCGGCATAGTTATTCCACGGGCCGCGACCATAGTAGGTGTAGCGGTCGAGCTCGCGCGGCAGCCGCATCGAGAGTCCGATACGAGCCAACGCCAGGGAGGGCTTATTGCTCTCCACCGAGGCGCTCAGGGTGATCGTCCCGTCCGGACTCACGGTCCAGATATAGGTGGAGGCAAAGGTGCAGTCCTCCGGTCCGAAGGGCTTCTCAGGATGATCCTTGAGCTCGAAGCGCCCACTCACCCCGCCACTGAAGTCGGTACCATAGGGTGCCCGGCTCTCCACCCGATAGAGGATCGACAGGGAGCCGTCGGCATTGGGGTGGACGTCGCGTGAGAGCACCCGGTGGCGGAGATTGTGGAGACCATTGGCAAACCATGCCGTGGAGGCCCAGTTGTCGTTGTCCGTCGGGGCGCGGAAGGGATCCAGTCGCGGACCATTGCCCGAGGCGATCACCTCCCGACCACCGTATACAAGGCGGTCGATCGTCCCCTCGCGGTCATCGAAGCGGACGGAAAAGCCCTCGCCTGAGATCGTATTACTGTCATCGAGAGTCAGCCGGACCTTTCCGTCAAAGATCTTTGCCGAAGGGACCACCGGGCTCAGCTCCAGCTGCTCCGCCATCTGCACATAACCCGCCTCAGCCCAGGGTGTCTCGTACCTCTGTCTCAGCCGGACGGTGACGAAGTACTCGTGGTCGCGCTTGGTGTCCTTGCGGGTAAAGGGCAGGGTCACCACCGCAGCCTTGCGCGGGTCAATCGACGGCATCTCGACCTGCTCTGTACGCACCTCGCGACCATCCTCTAGCAGCACTGCCTCTAAGTAAAGGTCATCGAGCGTGGTGAAGTACCGCTTATTGAAGATCCGTACCGTCCCCTCATCGGCGAGAGCCACATCGCTGATCCCCACATCCTGATAGACCTTCCGCACCTCGTAGTAGGCCGGCTTAGGCTCGTGCGTCGGGAGGAGGATCCCATTCATGCAGAACATCCCGCTATTCGGCTTGTCCCCAAAGTCCCCTCCATAGGCGAGGTACTCGTCGCCGGTCTTCGGGTCGGTCGTCCAGAGTGCCTGGTCCACCCAGTCCCAGATCGCACCGCCCATAAAGAAATTGGTACTCTCGATCGCCTCCCAGTAGTCGACGAGGTTACCCACTGCGTTACCCATACTGTGGGCATACTCGCTGACGTGGAAGGGGTACTTCAGGTCATACTTCCCCTGCACCGCCTCACGCATCCAGGCGATGGAGGGATACTGATTGGACCCAATGTCGACGATGTCGTTATTGCGCTCATACTGCACCGGACGGGACTTGTCGAAGGCCTTGATCGCGTCATAAGCGGCGACGAAGCACTTCCCTGGCCCCGCCTCATTGCCGAGGGACCAGATCAGGATCGAGGGCTCATTGACATGTGCCGCCACCATATTCATCGTCCGCTGCACCGTGGCGTTGGTAAATTCCGGCACATGCGACAGTGATGCCTCTCCGTAGTAGTAGGCGTGGCTCTCACAATTCGCCTCATCCTCCAGGTAGAGCCCGAAGAGATTGCAGAGGTAGTAGAAGATCGGAGTATTCGGATAGTGAGAGAGACGGATGTGATTGATATTCCCCCGCTTCATCAGCATGATCTCATCGATCATCTGCTCCCGGGTGATCGTATTGCCGGTCTCGGGGCTGATCTCCTGACGATTGACCCCCTTGAGCTTGATCGGCTTCCCATTGAGGTAAAAGTAGCGCCCGGCGAGGCCAAACTCGTCCTCCTCCGCCGGCGTATCCCGGATCTCTATCTTCCTAAATCCTGTGATGACCGAGAAGGTCTGAGCCACCCGACCCCGCGGATCGAGGAGCTCTCCCACCAGCGTGTAGAGGTTCGGCCGCTCAGCCGACCAGAGGACGGCATTGCGGAGCGAGAGGACCGACTCAGCCACCGTGGTCTCACCCCGCGGTGTGCCGTCGAGATCGGTCGTCACGACGACGCCGGTCGGGCTATTCTCCTGACTGTAGAGGGTGTTTTGGTAGAGCGAGTAGCGGACGCGCCACCCCTTCGCCGTGCGAGAGGAGCGATTCCGCAGCTCGGTCCGGATATGGAGCGTCCCGTCTCGGTAGCTCTCGTCCAGGTCGGGCGTCACGGCGATGTCCCGCACCGCCACCTCCGGACTGCTCGTTAGGTAGACCGAGCGGTAGATCCCCGGCAGGCGCCACATATCCTGCGCCTCGAGGAAGGAGCCGTCGCTCGATCGGTACACCTCCACAGCCACCGTATTCACCCCCTTACGGAGGTAGTCGGTGATGTCAAAGGTGGCTGTTGAGCGGGAGTCCTTGCTGAATCCCACATACTTACCATTGATCCAGAGGTAGAAGAACGAATTGACCCCATCGAAGTGGAGCTCCACCCTTCGACCGCCCCAGTCTGCCGGGACTGTGAAGTCCCGCCGATACGAGCCCACCTCGTTTCGATCCTTATAGGTGGTCCAGTCGGTCGGGGGAGTGCGCATCACACCGCCCTTCCAGTCGCCGGGTGCGACCGTGTGCTTGAAGATGTAAGGCTGATTGCAGTAGATCGGCGTGCCGTACTTCAGTGAGCCGTCGGGCTGGATCCCCGCCACATTCCAGCAGGAGGGTACGCTGATCTCATCCCAGCCGGAGACGTCATACCCCGGTCGGTAGAAGTCTATCGGCCGCTCACCGGGATTGCCGACCCAGTGAAATCTCCACGCACCGTCGAGCGACCTGTAGTACGTGCCCGGCGTCTCCGGGAGATACTGCCGGGCCGCCTCCACACTCCTGTAGGAGAAGAAGTAGGCCGCCGGCTGCTCACGATTGAGCCCCAAGCGCTCAGGCGACTCCCACTCGGAGCCATCAGGGGCGACTGCAGTGCCATACTCATAGCCTGCGATCGGGTGGAGCTTCTGACCCTGACCCGGCAGAGACAGAGTGAGAAGCACAAGTAGGGGTAGGAAAAGTCTCTTCATCTTATGGTAGGATTGCTTATTAGGAGACCATTGCAGTGCAGAGGGTGGAAGCCTCGACAGTCACACCTGGAGGGGGGCTGACGCAATGATCCTTGTAGCGTAAAGATACCCCTATTTCCTGAGATCCTCTCTATCCCGCCCCCGGCGAGTCAGCAGTCTGGTGTCAGAGCTTGCGCTGAGGACGGCATCAGAAGTCCCTCTCCCTCAGAGCCATTTCTTTTACCGGTAATAGGCGCGACTAATACCGGTATTAGTGAGATCTATTACCGGTATTAGTTTGACCCGAGATCGCTCCGGGATCTCCCGCTCCCCGGTAACCCCTCCTCGGTTTCCTTAGCTGCGGGGACCTTTCACCCCCGAGAATATGATTACCTTTGTCCTATCTATGGAAGAGAAGAAGAGAAGCCAGACACTGCAGTTCTACGAGGTGGAGATGGGGGAGGGGGTTACCCTTCCCTTTGCCGAGGAGGGGATCTTCGCCGGCTTCCCCTCGCCTGCACAGGACGACCGGCTGGAGTCGATCGACCTGAATAGGGAGCTGATCCGCCACCCTGCGACCACCTTCCTCGCCCGTATCGTGGGCGACTCGATGATCGGGGCCAATATCTACGAGGGGGATATCGTGGTCGTCGATCGCGCCCTCGAGGTGCACAATGATGATGTGGTGGTCTGCTGCGTAAATGGGGAATTTAATATCAAGTTTGTCGAGCGTCACGGCAGCGAGGTCTATCTCGTCTCTGCCAATAGCGCCTACCCCCGCATGCGGGTCGACCCGGAGGACGACTTCATCCTCTGGGGCGTGGTCACCTACGTCATCCACCGACCGAGACGGATTTGAGCCGTGTACGGTCTCGTCGACTGCAATAACTTCTACGTCAGTTGCGAGCGGGTCTTCCGACCCGAGCTGCGCAACCGACCCGTTGTTTGTCTCTCCAATAACGACGGCTGTGTCGTCAGTCGGTCTAATGAGGCGAAGGCACTCGGCATCCCGATGGGTATACCACTCTTCAAGATACGCGACCTGGTGGAGCAGGAGCACATCGCCGTCTGCTCGAGCAACTACATCCTCTACGGCAATCTCTCCCGTCGTGTGATGAGCATTGTCCGGTCGATCGTGCCGGAGCAGGAGGTCTACTCCATAGACGAGTGCTTCGTCCACTTTGCCCCCAATGAGGAGTACGAGCGGCTGGCGCGGGAGATCCGGCGAGCCGTCCTCAGGGGCGTGGGCATCCCCACCGGCATCGGCGTCGCCCCCACGAAGACCCTCGCCAAGATCGCCAGCCACTACTCCAAGAAGCACCCCGAGACCGGCGGCGTCTATACCATCGACAGCCGGCGAGACATCGCCCAAGCACTCCGGGGGACGCCTATCGGCGACGTGTGGGGCGTCGGCAGGCGAAACCGTCTCAAGATGGAGAGCTTCCGCATCGAGACCGCCTACGACTTCGTCCAGCGGACACCGGAGTGGGTGCGGCGAAACTTTACCATCGTCGGGCTGGACACCTACTACGAGCTGCGAGGGGAGCCGCGGATCCCCTTCGACGAGGAGACGCCGACGAAGAGCATCGGTCGATCCCGCTCCTTCGGCAACGCCGTCTCGGACAAGAAGCAGCTGGAGATGATCCTCCTCGAGTTCCTCGACATCGTCTGCAGCGAGCTGGAGCGGCAGCACCTCGGTACGCTCAATCTCGCGATCTACCTCCGGACCAATCGCTTTCGCTTCGACATTCCGCAGTACAATCCCTACGTGCAGAGCTCCTTCACGATGCCGACGAGCGACTTCACACAGCTTGTGCCGGTCGTGCGGCAGCTGCTGGACTCGATCTGGCGACCCGGGTATGACTTCAAGAAAGGGGGGATCCTCGTCTCCGACCTGGTCCGGATGGACCAGGCGCTGCCCTTTGAGACTGAGGAGGAGCAGCGGCGGAAGCGCCTACGAGCCATCGAGGGGCGCATCCGGGAGCGGTACGGGGAGCACGGGCTCTTTGTCGCTGCCCGCGACCCGGACGCACTACAGGGCGTCGTCCACCGAGAGCACACCAGCCCCCACTACACCACCGACCTCCGCGACATCCTCCGCATCACCCCCCACTGACCCCTGAAGAGACGGCAAGAAGCCTTTTTTGTAAAGGAGCTTGAGGAAACAGAAGACAGCAATTTTTGCAGGTAATAAACAGAAGGAGACCTTGCCCCTCCAGAGGGAAGCTATCTTTGCATCACAATTTCGGAGTGGGACGGGTCCTCAGCGGATGTGGCGGCGGATCTGGTCGGCGTAGCCGGTCAGCCCTTGGCGGCCATTGAGGTGGGTGAGGGCATCTTTGTAAGCGCTCTTGGCATCATCGAGCTTGCCACCGACCCGGCGGAAGTCTTCCATCATGTTATCCACCTGACGGAGCAGTTTATCCGCCAACTCCATCACCTCGGTGATGTTCTCCTCCTGCTGGTGACTGATCCACGCCTCGCTGATGATCCTGAGGAAGAGCATTAGCGACTCCGGCGTGACGATGAAGACCCTGCTAGCAAGAGCCTTTTCCCTAAGGTCACTGCTCGAGAGCAACTGCAGCACGGCAGGCATAGGGACAAACATGAGGGTGTAGGGGAAAGTGGTCCGCCCCTCGAGCGACAGCTCGTGGTAGCGTGCCTTTGCCAGTTCGCTCACATGCGCCCTTAAGTCTCGCTCCATATCCGCAAGAGCAGTCTGTCGTCCCTCCTCATCACCGGCATCGTGGTAGCGCAGGAAAGCCCGCAGCGACACCTTGGCATCGACCATTACGTCCCGCCCGTCGGGGAAGTGAAGGACAAAGTCGGGGCGCAGCATCTGACCGCCCCGCCGCAGCACCACCTGAGCATCGTACTCCGTCCCTCGGATAAAGCCCTCCCGCTGCAGGATCTGCTCCAGCCGCTTCTCGCCCCAGTCACCCTGCACCTTACCACTCGTCGACATCGCACGGGCTAGGCGGTCGGCCTTGTCGCCGACGGCAGTGGTCTGCTCGATCAGCATCCGGATCTGTCGGTCGAGCTCACCGGAGCGACGGGCATTGGTCTCACCGCGTGATCACCTCAGAGAGCGCCTCGAAGCGCTCCGTCATCCGGTCGAGCTGACGGTCGAAGAGCCCCTCCTGCTCCTCCCTCTTCCTCTGCTCGCTCTCAAGGGTCGCCTCCGTGCGGGCAGCGGTCGCTGTGAGCCGTCCCATCCGCCCGACGAGGACCAAGACGAGGATCAGCAGCCCGCCGACCACCACAAGCAGTATGATCTCCAGCGTCGTCATCGCTCGTACCCCTCGTAGTAGTAAGACTGCTCCAGCCCCTTGAAGAGTATCTCCCGATCCTTCACCCTCTCTGTCAGTGCAGGGAAGAGAAGGTGTCGTAGCTCTAGATCATTGACGGGGCTGCGCTCCATGGCCTGCAGATAGGCACTCCTCGGCACACGCTGCCAGTCGACCACCTGCCCGAGGCTACGCTTTAGTATCTGATCGAGCCAGATCCTTGTGGCGCGACCATTTCCCTCCATGAAAGGGTGCGCCACATTCATCTCCACATACTTGGAGATGATCTCCTCGTAGGTACTCTCCGGCATGGCATCGATGATCGGCAGGATCGCATCTAAGTAGAGTGCATTCGCAAAGCGAAAACCTCCCTTGGAGATATTCAGCGAGCGAACCTGACCGGCAAAGTCATACAACCCGTCGAATAGGCACTCGTGGATCCGGCAGAGTCCGCGGGTAGTCCCCACCTCCACCTGATCGATCTCCCCGGAGTCGTAGAGCCGGATGGCTCGCTCCAGGCTTGCTCTGTCTATCTCTTCCTGCTTCATCATCTACTATCCTTTCCACAAAAGTAAGGAATTAGAGATACATTTGCATAGGAATAGAAGTGAATGGATATGAGACTTGTCCCGGAGGAAGAGTATGCCGCCAATCATAGTCTGACAGTACAGACCGTGAGAGATTATTGTGCCGAGGGGAAGCTGCCTGGCGCTGTGCAAGAGGGGGAGATGTGGCGTATCCCCGCGGATGCACCCTTGCCCGATGGGGCGGAGCACTCGCCTCTGCTGCTTGCTCTGCAAGAGCAGATGGAGAGCAAGATGAGAGGAGGCATCTACCATCGGACGCAGATAGACCTTACCTATAACTCCAATCACATCGAGGGAAGTCGCCTCTCTAAGGAGCAGACGCGCTACATCTACGAGACCAATACCATCGGCGTCACCGATGAGGCGGTCAGCGTCGACGACATCATCGAGACGACCAACCACTTCCGCTGCATCGACTTCATCATAGAGCATGCGGAGGAGCCACTGACGGAGGAGATGATCAAGAGACTGCACGCACTCCTGAAGGCGGGCACCTCCGATGCGGACAGACCATGGTTTGCCGTCGGCGAGTACAAGCGGTTGCCCAACGAAGTGGGGGGAAAGGAGACCGCAGCCCCAGAGGATGTGCCGGCAGCAATGAGGGCACTACTGCAGGAGTATACCGGCAAGAGACGGGTCTCGCTCGAGGAGATCCTCGACTTCCACTACAGACTGGAGATGATTCATCCCTTCCAGGACGGCAATGGCCGCGTAGGCAGGTTGATCATCTTTAAGGAGTGCTTAGCACACCATATCGTCCCCTTTATCATCACCGAGGAGCTCAAGATGTACTACTATCGGGGGCTTGATCGGTGGGAAGAGGTCCGGGGGTATCTCCTCGACACCTGTCTCACCGCTCAGGATCGGTACAGGGCGATCCTCGACTATTTTCGCATCACCTATTAACACCCATAGCATCATCATGGAAGTCATACCACCGCAGAGGGAGCCTAAGCACTCCCTATCCTTTGTCGCCAAGACGCTTATCCTTGGGCTGGTCGCCCTACTGCTCCTGATTCCCCTCCTTATGGTGGAGGGGCTGGTCTCCTCGCGCCAATACGAGGGACGCAAGGCTACGCAGGAGATCACCTCACGCTGGGGCGAGAGCCAAAACATCCTCACCCCCGTGCTGGTCGTCCCCTACACGCCCGATGTCAAGGATGCTCAGGAGAGCGCCCTCTACCTGATTCCCGAGGAGGTCTCCGCAGATGCCGTGCTCGACATTGAGAACCGCCACCGCAGCATCTACGAGGTCGCCGTCTATACGGCGCACGTAGACCTATCCGGTACCTGGCGGGCGGAGGAGATCCGTCGCGCCCTATCTGAGGTGAAGGGGACGTACGACCTCAGCCGGGCGAAGGTCGCTCTCTCCACGAGCGACGCCACCGGCTACCGAGACATCGTCAGGATCAAGGTCAATGGGAAGGAGTATAAGATGAAGAACGACCCCTCCCTCTCCACGCTCACCACCTGCATCGACGACAATTACGGTGATCTTATGGAGGTGAACTTCCCCTACATGAGTGACAAGGAGGTGACCGGTGCCACGCTCTCTGCCGACCTGCCCCTCTCCGATGACGAGGAGGGAGCACTGAGAGACCTCTCCTTCAGTCTCAAGACGGACATCGCCGGGAGTGAGCACTTCGGGCTCCTCGCCGTCGGTGTATCGGCCAAGAGCTCGATCAAGGGGAATTGGTCCGATCCCTCCTTCCGGGGCAAGAAGCTGCCGGACGACTACAGCATCACCGGAGGGGACTTCGAGGCTCACTGGAGCACCTTTGCCGAGGATAACCAAGTGACCGAGTCCGGACAACAGACCCTCCTCCGCAACAGCCACTTCGTTAGCCTCCTCCGCCCGGTAGACAACTACGCCCAGACGGAGCGGAGCGTGAAGTACGGCATCCTCGTGATCGGCCTCACGCTCCTCTCGGTCTACCTCGTGGAGCTGACCATGCGTCGTCGTGGCGGGAGCATCAATCTCCTCTCCTACGTCCTCACGGGACTCTCGCTGGTACTCTTCTACACCCTGCTCCTCTCCATGAGTGAGGTGATCGGCTTTGGCCTCGCCTACCTGGTCGCCGCCGTGATGACGATAGGGCTCAATACCATCTACTTCCGCATGATCCTCCCGGAGACGAGGAAGGCACTCCTCCTCGGGGGCATCATGACGCTCCTCTACCTGACCATCTACGTGCTGATGCAGCTGGAGAGCTACGCCCTCCTCATCGGGAGCTTAGTCCTCTTCGTCATCCTGGCGATCGTCATGTACATCTCCGCCAAGACCCTCCGCGACTGAGGAGATCAATCCTCTGAGGGTGGGGGAGGGATCAAAGCAGGATAAAGGGGGTATGGAGGAGGAGAGCCGAAGGAGCAACAGTCGTATCGCCCGCAATACGCTGATGCTCTACGTCCGTCAGCTGGTCGTGCTGCTGATCGGGCTCTATACCTCCCGTGCGCTCCTAGCCGCCCTCGGGGTGACCGACTATGGTCTCTACAACGTAGTCGGGGGCGTGGTGACGATGCTCGGCTTCCTCAATGGGGCGATGATCGGGGCGACGCAGCGCTTCCTCGCTGTCGACCTGGGGCGGCGGGATGAGGCGCACCTGAGGATCACCTTCAGCGCCACCCGGTACCTCCACATGGCGCTGGCTCTCGTGATCGGGCTGCTGGCGGAGACGGTGGGGCTGTGGTTTGTCCACCGCTACCTGATCATCCCGCCGGAGCGTATGGCGGCGGCGCTCTGGGTCTACCACTTCGCCGTGCTCTCCTTTATGGTGACGATCGTACAGGTGCCCTTCAATGCCCTCATCGTGGCGGATGAGCGGATGGGGGTCTTTGCCCGGATCAGCATCCTCGAGACGCTCCTCAAGCTGGGCGTCGTCCTGGTGCTGGTCTACGCTGCCCTCGAGGTCGACCGGCTCGTCGCCTACGGGGGGATGCTCCTCGGGGTGAGCCTCGTCATCGCGCTGATCTACAGGCTCTATGTGCGGCGGCACTTCCCCGGCGCGCAACTGACGCGGATAGAGGACAGGGGCTACTTCCGGACACTGCTCGGCTATATGGGGTGGAATGTCTTTGGCAACCTCGCCGGGGTGATGAAGGGGCAGGGGACCAATGTGCTGATGAACCTCTTCTTCGGGCCCACCGCCAATGCCGCCCGCGCCATAGCCATGCAGGTAATGTCGTCGGTGCAGACCTTTTACACCAATTTTCAGGTCGCGTCCAATCCTCAGATCATCAAGCGGTACGCCGTCGGAGAGACGGAGGAGATGCTTCGGCTGGTGACCCGCACAGGGAAGTTCTCTCTCTACCTCCTGACGCTCGTATGCGTGCCGGCGATACTGGAGATGGACTTCCTCCAGACGGTCTGGCTCGTGACGCCGCCGAGGGGGGCGGTGCTCTTTGCCTCCCTCGCTCTCATCGACTGCATGGTGGAGTGCGCCTCCGGCTCCCTCGCCATGGCAATGCAGGCGACGGGGCGCATCGCCAAGTATCAGGCACTCGTCGGCACGCTGATTATGCTCAATCTCCCGCTCTCCTACGTGGCGTACAAGGTGGGGATGGCGGTGGAGACTGCCTTCTACATCCATATCGGGATCGACGTGGTGGCTCTCGCCCTGAGATTGCTCCTCGTGCGGGAGAAGATCCCGGCGCTCGGCATAGCCACCTATGTGCGGGAGGTGGTCGCCAAGCCGCTCCTCATCATCGCCCTCTCGGCGGGTGTGACGCTGATGATGCGGGATGCGCTGGAGCCGTCGTGGGGGCGGCTCGTTACGGTAACTCTGTGTAGCTTTGTGGTATCCGGAGGGCTGATCCTCTGGACAGGGCTCACGACCGGCGAGCGGAGCTATCTCCGCCGTGTGGTGCGGGAGCGAGTAGGATCATGGAGAAGGTGACACCCAAGGAGAGACTAAAGAGACTGCTGGGACCGCGGCTGATGTCGTGGTACAATCGGGTGCGCCTCCGCCTGCAGGTGCCCCGGATCTTCCTCGCCGACTATCGGCGCTACCGCCGTCACTCCGCCTACTTCCACCGGGAGACACCCTCGGCTCGCGAGCTGGAGATCACAGTGCTCTACCACTCGCTCGAGAAGGGCTTCCTCCACGAGGGGGGCGACCTGAGGTTGCGCTTCGGGCGGGCAAAGGTGGCGCGCCTGCTGCAGCTGCTTCAGGCGTGGCGCGAGGAGGGACTGCCGGAGACCTCGCAGATCATCGCCGCCGAGGAGATCCTGAGCGCCTACTACAGCTACCACCGGGAGCGGGAGGCGGACATCTCGGATTTCTTCCCCGATGCCGCCTATGCCGCTATTGCCCACCACACGACCCGGACGGCGGTGGAGGTGCTACCGGAGGAGGCACGGCATGGAGACTTTGCCACCTTTGCCCATTCCCGCCATAGCATCCGCCGCTTCAGCGACCGCTCGGTACCGGACGAACTGTTGCAGGAGGTGGTTCGGCTTGCCAATACCGCCCCCTCCGCCTGCAATCGGCAGGAGGTGCGGGTCCACTCGGTATCCGAGCCTGCTACCGTCCACGAGATCCTCGACCTGCAGGGCGGCTTCCGCAGCGAGAGCGAGGGGATCCGGCAGCTGCTGCTCGTCACCGCCGACCTCACCTTTACCTATATGGAGGGGATGGATCGGCAGCAGCCCTACATCGATGGAGGGATCTACCTGATGAACCTCCTCTATGCCCTCCACTACCACGGCGTGGGCGCCTGCGCCGGCAATGCCTCGCTCCTCCCGCGGGACGAAGCGCGGATCCTCAGCCTCGCCGGATGTCGGGAGTCGGAGGCACTCATCGCCATCGTCCCGATCGGCTTCCCCGCCACGCCGATCCTCACCACCCCCTCACGGCGTCGACCGCCGGAGGAGACACTTTTAGGATAATACTTATGTACGGGATCATCACCTTTGACGACGTCACCAATTACGGCACCGTGCTCCAGCTCTACGGACTCACGCGGGTCCTCCGCCGCCACTTTGGCATCGAGGCAAGGGCTCTGGGGTATGAGGAAAATCACGATTTTGCCCCTCGGGAGGGAGCCAATGCCGGCGGTATCTCAATAGACCGCCCCGAGGAGTGGCTCTGGAGGGGTGACCGCTTCCTCTTTGCCCAGCGCAAGCGTACGGTTCTCCGCCGATTTGTCCGGGACAAAGGGCTGCGCGGAGGGCGGATCGCCGACTACCGCGACCTCGAGGGGGTGTTGATCGGTAGCGATGAGGTCTTTACCCTTAATGCCGGGATGACGCCTGCGAGATGGGGCTTCGGTGTCCCTTCCGACCGGGTGTCGACCTATGCTGCCTCCTTTGGCTCCACCACCATGAGCGAGATCGCTGATCGGCACTGCCTACCGATGGTTCGGGCGGCTCTCTCGGCCATGGACCACATCTCCGTGCGGGATGCCAACTCTGCCGACATCGTGGAGGAGCTGACGGGGCGTCGACCCATCCGGACGCTTGACCCGGTGCTGCTGGACGGCTTTGACGCCAAGCGACAGATCGCCCCACCGGCGCCGGCACGGCCTTACCTCCTCGTCTACGGCTACGACTATCGGCGGGAGGACCCCGTCGTCGTCCGGCAGATCGAGAACTACGCCGCACGCGAGGGGCTGGAGATCGTCTCCATCGGCTTTTACCACCCGTGGGCCAATCGCAACCTTGCTCTGGAGCCGGAGACGCTGATCGGCTACTTCGCCCACGCCGCCGGGGTGGTGACCAATACCTTCCACGGCACGGTGCTGGGACTGCTGGCGGGGGTGCCGATGACGGTCTTCCCGACAGACTTCAATCGGATCAAGGTGACCGGTCTACTGGAGGACTTTGGGCTCACCGGCTGTCTCGGCGAGGGGGCTCCGCTCCTCTCCTTCAGCCCCGACTACGAGGCGGTCCGGCAGCGGCTTGAGGAGCAGAGGCGCCTCTCCCTCGACTATCTGGCAGAGGTGGTGCAGCGATGACGAAAAAGCTCTCCATACTGGTCCCGATCTACAACGTTGCGCCCTACCTGCGGCAGTGTCTCGACTCGCTCCTTGCTCAGGGGTTGGACGAAGGGAGCTACGAGGTGATCCTCATCGACGACGGGAGCACGGACGAGTCGGGAGAGATCGCCCGGGCGTATGCGGAGCGCGAGCCACACATCATCTATCACCATAAGGAGAATGGCGGGCTCAGCTCTGCCCGCAACGCTGCCCTCGCCCTCGCCTCCGGGGAGTATCTCCTCCATGTAGACTCGGACGACTGGCTCGAGGAGGGCGTGCTACCGGGGTTGCTTGCCGATGCGGAGGCTCGGCAGCTCGACCTCTGTCTCCTCGACTGGGCAGACCGATACCCAGACGGCATCACCCGACCCAATATCGACTTCTCCGCCCTCGGGGAGCGGATTGTCACCGGGCGCGAACTGATCCACCGGCACCGCAGCTACGCCACCTCCTGGTCCTTCATCATGCATCGGTCGGTGGTGGAGCGGGGGCAGCTCTCTTTCATCCCGATACAGCCGGGGGAGGACGTCGCCTTCTTCATCTCTGCGATGCCCCACTGCCGACGCATCGGCTACTACAGCGGCGCAGTGGTGTATAACTACCGGCGGGAGCGCCCCGGGGCGATCACGCAGGGACCTAAGGCCTCCAAGGAGCTGGATGCGGCACGACGGCTGCTCAGTTGGATCGACGAGACCTATCCCTATCAGGGCAAAGGAGAAGACTACGCCGCCCTGCTGGCTCCGTGGTACGATGATATCCTCGCCGATATGGCGATGAATAAGATCGCCCGTGCCGGGGAAGAAAAGGCTTTTGCGGAGATCATGAGCCGCTTCCGGTACCGCTACCCGTCCGAGCAGGGCGCGCGGCGCATCGCCTTCCGACTTATGGACTACGCCCGCAGCTCCTATAGGCTCTCCGACCTGCTCTGGAGCATCAAGCGAAAGATCCGCTGACCGCTTATGCTGACGATTTTTACCCCCACCTATAACCGCGCCTACATCCTCCCCAAGCTCTACGAGAGCCTGAGGGAGCAGAGCTGTCACGACCTCGAGTGGATCATCGTCGATGACGGCTCCACCGACGACACGAGGTCGCTCGTCGAGGGCTGGACTCGGGCGTCCAACCCCTTCCCCATCCGCTACCACCGCCAGCCCAATGGCGGGAAGCACCGGGCGATCAATAGAGGTGTAAAGGAGGCAAGCGGCGACTTCTTCTTCATCGTCGACAGCGATGATCGGCTGCCGTCGGATGCGGTGGAGACGATCCTGAGAGAGACGAAGCGGATCAGCGATAACCCCACCTTTGCCGGGCTGGTGGGGCTGCGGGGCGCGCTCGACGGCACCCCCTCGGGAGACCTCGGAGAAGAAATCTTCGACGACCACCTGAGGACGATCCGCCACCGTCGGGGGATGATGCAGGATATGGCGGAGGTCTTCCGGACCGACTACCTGCGGAGGTACCCCTTCCCCGAACTAGAGGGCGAGCGCTTCTGCACCGAGGCGCTGGTCTGGAACCGCCTCGACCGGCAGTACCGCTTTCGCTTCCTCAATCGTGTCATCTACCTCTGCGAGTACCGCGACGATGGTCTCAGTGCGAAGTACATGAGCCTCCTCTACCACTCGCCCCGGTCCGCCCTCACCTACCACCTCGAGCTGGCTCAGGATCGGGAGGTGCCGCTCAGGACCCGCCTGCGGTCGATCATCAGCGTCTGGCGCTACTACGACCTGATCCCGCCGGCAGAGCGACCGAGGATGCCCCGCCTCTGGACGCTGCTCCGTCCCATCGGTCGATACTTTAGGAAAAAAGATCAGCGGAGATACGCCCCACGATGATACCCAAGATCATACACTACTGCTGGTTTGGCCCCAATCCTCTGCCCCCCATGGTGGAGAGCTGGCGGGCGAAGCTCCCCGGCTATGAGCTGAGGGCGTGGACGGAGAAGACCTTTGACATCGACCGGCTCGACTACACGCGGGAGGCTTACGAGGCGGGGAAGTACGCCTTTGTCTCCGATGTGGCACGCCTCTACGCCCTCGAGCGAGAGGGCGGGATCTACCTCGATACCGACATGGAGGTAATCCGCTCCATAGACGACCTATTAGACGACACCGCCTTCGTCGGACTCGGCGAGGAGGTGGGGCTGCACGTGCTGGCGGGGATCATCGCCGCCGAGCCACACCATCCCTTTATCCAAGAGCTACTCACCCACTACGAGAGCCGTCCCTTCCGTCTGCCCGATGGGACGCTCGACCTCACGCCCAATCCGCAGCTTCTCACCAGTACACTTCAGGCGAAGGGGCTTCGGCTCCGAAACCGGCTCCAGCGGGTGGGAGACGTGACGATCTACCCCGCAGACTACTTCTACACCATGGACTTCGTCAGCCACCGCGTGACGCTCACGCCCCGCAGCCGAACGATCCACCACTACGCCGCCACCTGGCAGAGCGACGATCCCTATGCACGCCACCTCGGTACGATCTTTCGTATCAAGCGGGTACTCTATCGCCTGATCGGACAAGAGCGAAGTGAGCGGCTACTCAATAGTCGCCCGGTCCAGTCGCTCCGTCGCCTTCTATGGGGCGACAAGACCCGCCGCTCTACTACAGGCAGCCGGTCGTAAGGGCATATTTCAGAGCGACAGTTGCGTCCACACCCCTCCCGGCTCAATGGGCGTAGCGCCAATGACCCGGGACAAAGGGGACGACCCTGACGAGCCGTCCGCCTAACTGTCGGAGACTTTACTTCTTCTTCCTATCGTCGTAGGAGTAGACCTCGCGGATCTTGCCGTCCATGCCGTGGATGACGACCGACGTGCCTCGATCGATGGCGGTCTTACGCGCAGCCTGGATAGCCTCCTCCTGGGTGGCGCACAGGTGCAGTGCCTTGGGGTTGCCCTCGCTGAGGACTTGCCACTGACCATCCGCCTTGCGGTGGGTCACATGCAGATCTTTTCTCTCGTCCATAGTAGTAGTATTTGATATAAAGTGAGTGGGTACGACAAATGTACCCATATCCCTCCATACGACCCAATCCCCTCAGAAAGAGGGCGCAAATTATTACCGGTAATAGTGAAATCTAATACCGGTAATAGGCTGCACTAATACCGGTATTAGACAAATCTATTATCGGTAAAAGAAATGGGCGATAAGAGAGGGGGATTACAGGTGGAGGGTGAGGGGCGTGCCGGGGGCGAGGGTCACCTGCTGCTCTTGGTCGCGGGTGGCATCGCGGAGGGTCACCGTGGTGGGGGAGGCGAGGCGGTTGTGGAGCGTCACCTCGGTCACCTTCCCCTCGCTCCAGCTGCAGTCCACCTCCACACCGCCACGGGCGCAGAGTCCGGAGTAGCTGCCGGTGTGCCAGAGGTCCGGCAGGGCGGGGAGGAGCTCGATCACCCCCTCGTGACTCTGAAGTAGCATCTCAGCGATGCCGGCGGTACCGCCGAAGTTGCCGTCGATCTGGAAGGGCGGGTGGGCGCAGAAGAGATTGGGCAGCGTGCCACCTATATTGACCAGTTCCCCCTTTTCATCAAAGGCGGGGACAAAGAGACTCCTGAGGAGCTTGGCGGCGTGGTTGCCGTCCTTGAGCCGTGCCCAGAAATTGATCTTCCATGCCCGACTCCATCCAGTACCGGCATCGCCTCGTCTCCTGAGCGTGACGCGTGCCGCCTCGGCCAGCTCCGGCGTCTCGCGCACGGTGATAGCGTCACCGGGATAGAGCCCGTAGAGGTGGGAGACGTGGCGGTGGTGGATGTCCATCTCGCGGTAGTCCTCGAGCCACTCCATGAGGTAGCCCTCCTTGCTGACCTGCATCGGCGGGAGCAGCGGCAGGGCATTGGCCATCCGGGTCAGGTCGGGATCGTAGGTGCCGAGGATCTCGGCGGCGCGCAGCGTGTGGCGGTAAAGTTCGCCGACCAGCTGGGTGTCCATCGTCGGTCCCATACAGATGAAGGCGATGTGGGTGGAGTCGCCGGGGAGGTAAAATCCATTCTCCGGCGAGGAGGAGGGCGCGGTGACGAGCCGTCCGTCCCTCGGCTCCCGGATCATCGTGGAGAGGAAGAAGCGGGACGCATCGAGGAGTGTCGGGTAGATCGCTCTCAGGTAAGTGGTGTCCCGAGTAAAGTCGTAGTGGTCCCACAGGTGGCGGCAGAGCCATGCCCCTCCCGTCATCGTCGCTCCCCAGGAGGCATCCTCACCGGGAGCGGTGTAGTAGAAGGGGTTGGTCATCATGTGCGCCACCCATCCCTCGGCGTCGTAGAAATGCTTGGCCGTCTTTCGTCCGCTCTCCCGTAGGGCGGTGGTGAAGTCGATCAGCGATCGATGAAGCTCGGAGAGATTAGCCACCTCGGCGGGCCAGTAATTCATCTGGACGTTGATATTGAGGTGGTAGTCCGCATTCCAAGGAAGTTGGATCCCTTCGCCCCAGATGCCCTGGAGATTGAGCGGCCAACTGTCGGGACGGCAGCCGGAGATCATCAGGTAGCGGCCGAACTGGAAGTAGAGTGCCGCGAGGGAGGGGTCCTCATTGTCCTGATAGCGGCGGATGCGGTAGTCGGTCGTCCGCTCGGCTGCCTCCGTCGGCGCTCCGAGGTGGAGGCTCACGCGGTCGAAGAGCCGACTGTACTCCTCGAGGTGCCGCTTGTAGATTGTCTCGTAGTCGAGGTCCTCCACCTTATCCAGCCGGTCTGTCGGTTGCTCCGGTGAGGCTCCTCCGGCGGGTATGAGGTCGGTTCGAGCGGCGACGACGAGGATCACATCGTCGGCGTGGGTGACAGAGAGCTTGCTCCCCTTTACTCGCACTTTACCGCCGACAGGGATACAGCGCACCTCCGCCTCGTAGCGGGTCCCCTCGCCACCAAAGCCGTCCGGCAGACTGCCGGTCATACGTAGCCCCTCAGCCGTTCCCTCGACAGTGCCGCCCTCGGGGCGAGTGAGGGAGAGGTCGAAGGAGATCTTCTTCTTATGATCCGCGCCGAGGTGGATCACCAGCACGTCGTCCTTACGCGAGGCAAAGTAGGAGCGATTGTACCGAACCCCATTGAGATCAAAGAAGGTATGCGCCACCGCCGTCCTCAGGTCCAGCTCCCGCCGATAGCCTGTTTCCTCTCCCTTAGGCAGGTGGTGGTCAAGGGTCATATAGGCGAGCATCTGGTAGCTGCCATAGGGCGAGTGGGCACCGTCGGGGAGTCCGCTCCCCTTGCCTCCGCAGCGGAAGTGCTTGTACATCAGATCCTGCGCGCGGAGATTGTCCCCGTCGAGGAGTGCCTGTCGGATCTCCGGCAGGTGGCGCACCGCGTCGATGTCGTAGGCGGTACTGTCGACGCTGCCGCTCCACATGGAGATCTCGTTGAGGATCAGTCGCTCGCTCCGCACCTCGCCGCCGGTCATCAGTCCAAGCCGACCGTTACCGATCGGGAGCATCGCCTCGAATACCTTAGCCGGTCGGTCGTAGCGAAGCTTCAGCGGGGTCTCCTCAGCGCTCACCGTGAGGCAGAGGATCGTCGAGAGGATCAGTAGGAGGTGGCGCCTTAGTCTCATAGAAGTGACTCGAAGTAGTTCAGCAGTTCCTCTCTTCCCTCGCCCTTGAGGGAGGAGGTGATGAAGTAGGGCGGCAGCTCGTCCCACTCCTCGCTCAGCTTGTCGAGATAGGCGTCGACGCTGCGGCGGGCGGCGGACTTGGAGAGCTTATCTGCCTTCGTGAAGATGAGGGCAAAGGGGACATTATTCACCCCCAGATGATTGATGAAGTCGAGGTCGATCCGGAGCGGTGCGTGGCGAATGTCGATCAGGACAAAGAGGCAAGACATCTGCCACCGGTTGCTCACATAGTCGTCGATCATCCGCTCGAGCTGCTGGCGCATGGGCTTCGGTACCTTGGCATAGCCGTAGCCGGGCAGATCGACGATGTAGAATCGGTCATCGATGAGGAAGTGATTGATCAGCTGTGTCTTGCCGGGCGTCTGGGAGGTCTTGGCGAGGTCCTTACGCTGAGTCAGCATATTGATCAGCGAGGACTTCCCGACATTGGACCGCCCGATGAGAGCCAGCTCTACTCGGTCATCATCGGGACACTCAGCGACCTTGCGGCTGCTCTTGATGAATGTTGCCTCTTTTATTTCCATTTTGTCTGCTTAGCGTTGCTTGGGGGTAAAAAGGTCTGCCACACCGGCGCCGAGCTTCTGAGCATTGTCGCGCATAGTATTTAGGAAGTCAAAGATCGTCTTCTCCCGATCATCAGGTCTCCCGGAGCAGATGCTCAGGCTCCTCGGTACCGCCTCTATCGTCAGTTCCCGGGTCTCTTTCATCGCATCGCCGTCGATATGGTAGAGGACCGACTTGTCGGTCCGGATCGTGATCTGTCGACCGCGCAGCTGTCGGGTGTACTTGCTCTCCGTCAGATCACCGCTGAAGAGCCGGTAGGCGATCATGCCCGCCTCTCCGGCCGGGAACTCCTCGATCGCCGTCACATCCAGCATGCCGTCCACCATAGACGCATCCGGGGCGATGAAGGCGTTGTTGCCATACTGCGACGCATTTGCCACCGACACTATGTAAGCGTGCACCTCGCTCTCCTCACCGTCGATGGTTAGCCTGTAGTCCTCCGCATGGTACTGACCGAAGAGGTCCACCGTGTCAGCGATGTAGCTGATAAAGCCTCTCGTCTTGCTGGCAGAGAACTTCTCCGACACTGCCGCATCCAGACCGATGCCGCAGGTGCAGAGGAAGGGCTTTCCATTGACCCGACCGGTGTCTATCCGCTGCACCTCATGACGCAGAAGCACCTCGATCGCCGGCTCCAGATCCATCGGGATGTGCAGCTCACGAGCGAGGCCGTTTCCGCTCCCATTGGGCAATATCCCCATCACCGTATCGGTGCCGATGAGCGCCCGACCAACCTCGTTTACCGTCCCGTCACCGCCCATCACCACGACGACGTCAGCGTCTCCCGGGTCGAGGGCGCGGTGGTAGGCATCGTCCTGCTCCTTGGTGACGAAGCAGGTCACCTCGTGTCCCTGCTCCAGTAGGAGGGAGACCGCTCTCGACGCCGTCTCGATCGCGTTGGCGTCGGGGCCGGAGACCGGATTGATGATCAGGAGGTACTTCATGGACGTCTCTCATCGGAGATGGTGCTGGTGGGCAGTGGGTCGGAGGTGATCCTGTCGTACCTGCGCCGGCTGGCGATGATGTCCAGAGCGGTATAGATCGCGGAGCGGAAGGACTGCGGACCGGCTATCCCCCGCCCGGCGATGTCGTAGGCAGTGCCGTGGTCGGGCGAAGTGCGGACGATCGGGAGACCGGTGGTGACATTGACGCCTGAGTCCATCGCCAGGAGCTTGAAGGGGATCAGCCCCTGATCGTGGTACATAGCGAGTATGCCGTCAAAAGTGCGGTACGCCCCACTTCCCCAGAGCCCGTCCGGAGCCACGGGTCCGAAGACCTGTATCCCTCTCTGCCACGCCTCCTCGATGGCCGGGGCGATCACGTCCGGTTCCTCGCGCCCGATGAGACCATTCTCCCCCGCATGAGGATTGAGTCCCATAACGACTAAGCGGGGCTTGACGATGCCGAAGTCACGCTTCAGTGCCTGCTCCAGCGTCACGATCGAGTCGACGAGGTGCTCTCTCGTGATCAGTGAGGGAACTGCCGAGAGCGGCTCGTGGATTGTTGCCAGAGCCACGTGCATCCCGGCCTGATCGGTAAAGAGCATCAGCGGGTGGCTCTCGGGGAAGTAGGAAGCGAAGAACTCGGTGTGTCCCGTGAAGGGAAACTCCGCCCCCGTCGTCATATCCTTATGTATCGGTGCCGTCACCACCCCATCCAGCCGCCCAGCGACCAGATCATCTGCCGCATCCCTCAGCGCCCGCGCGGCCAGCAGACCGGCGGCGCGCGTCGGCTCTCCCGGACTGACATGCAGATCGATGCCGGAGGCGTCGGTCTCGATGATGCTGATCTCCCCCTCGCGCGCCTCATCGGCGTGGTCGATCCGCCGAAGTCTCTCCGGCAGGTCGAGGGCAAAGCGCTTCCTGTAGTAATTGTAGATCGCCTCGGAGCCATACAGCACCGGGGTCATCAGGCGCAGCATCCGGCTGTCGGAGAGACAGCGGAGGATCACCTCGTAGCCTATGCCATTGAAGTCCCCATGCGTCAGTCCGACACGCGGGGTGGTCTCGTGGAGCGCTCGCTCTCTCCTTTGCTTATCTTCCGGCTTACTCATTCTGTAGGTATCTCTTCCTCGACGCCGTCCGGTGTGGGTGTGACGACGAGGTCGGCCATGGTATTGGGCATCTTGTGTGTCCTGAAGTCTGCTCCTATCGGGCGGATCGTGTAGAGACTCGCCTCAGCATTTAGCAGCATATTCCGCTGCTTCTCACCGGGAGCGTAGATAAAGACCTCCCCGATCACCAGATTTCGCCCGCTCTTATCCAGCATCCCCTGCATCACAAAGGAGCCGCCCATCATGTCATTCGTCATCTCCCAGAGCCCCCTCAGCTCACCGCGGTAGTCGCCGAGGTAGGTCATGCCGTGGTAGTAATTGAAGGGCGGAGCATCACGTTTCGTTGTCGTCATCTGGCTGCCGGGGTACTTCCCGGTGATGATGCTCCCGAGGATCGAGTCGCGCAGCTCGGTGAAGTACTCCTCAGTGAAGGTATTCGGATTCCGGTAGGGAATGGAGTAGACCACGAGGTCGACCCGCTTGGACTGATCCATATTCGATGCCCAGACGAGTCCCCTCTGTGCCTTAGTGAAGTCGAGTCCCGTGGGCGGATTCATCGTCACGCCGACGGAGTCCTCGATGAGCTGGCGGATGGGGTTGGAGAAGGTCTGCTCCAGGTAGTCCTGGCGGCGCTTCAGCTCCTCGCTGTAGATCAGCTGGACCAGCTGATCTCCCCGGCTCTGCAGGAGGGTGTAGATGTCCTCGAGGTTGCGTCCCTTGGCGTGGATGATCAGCTGCCCGGAGGCGTAGTCGTCGCGCGACAGCCCGACGGAGGGACCGCTGTAGGTCTCCGGGTCGATGGAGACGTAGAGGATGTTGCGGACCCTGCGGACAAAGGAGACAAAGTTGGACGCCTCGACGAAAGAGATGTCCGTCATCGGCTCCGGCTGCGGCAGGATCGTCACCGGCTGACCAAAGTAGAAGGTGATGCTATCCCGGAGTGCCTGATTGTCTAAGCTTCCGTCGGGCAGGACGGCGACCAGGCTGAGGGCATTGCCGGTGGCGCTTGTGGTGCTCTTCCGCTTCTTCCCATTGCAGGAGGCGAGGAGGAGCAGAGCCGAGAGCAGCGCCACGATATAGGTGAGAGATCTGCGTGTCATACTACATTTTATATTATAGAGGAGAAATGATTGCCACCTACAAATATACCGAAAAGCCCCCACACCTCCGGCGGATTCAGGGGTGACGCATTAGATTTTTACCGCTATGCAGAGGAGATCTGCGGCAGGAGATTCCTCTCCTAATGTACCCGCCTGCCGATCCCGCAGGGGCGAAGCCCCGGAGGGATCATCGCTCCTTAGCCCGCGTGTCGAGGCACGAAGTGCCGAAGACCGCGGGAGAGGATGCCAAGAGAGATATACGACCCCGCCAGGGTGTCGCACTTATCAGGGAGTCAGGCAACCAGTGCGACACCCTTGCGGGGTCGCACTGTCGTTTGTGATGCCTGATCCACGGGTCTTCGGGGCTACGCCCCTCGACCTGTGGATCAGGAGTGGGCACCCGCAAGGGGTGCTTCGTTCCCCACTCTTACAATGAGTTGGATGTCTTCAGTAGCCTTCAAATGCGTCACCCCTGCCGGCGGATTCTTTTTACCGGTAGTAGTGCAGGCTAATATCGGTATTAGATTTACCTCTGAGAGAGGGTGGGGAAGTGGGTACAAAAAAAGCGGGACGACACACTGAGGTGCCGTCCCGCCGGGAGGGATGTTAGTCAGGGATCAGAGATCACTTATTCTGGATCCTCTGGTCGATCTCGTTGTACTTATCGTTCATACCGAGGTTGTAGTAGATACCGCGGAGAGCGACGAGATACTGGGTGTCGTCAGGATTGAGCTCCACAGCCTTCTCGAAGTAAGGCAGAGCCTTCTGGAAGAAGCCCTTAGCCTCGTCCACCTTCGCCTTGTACTGAGCCTCGTCAGTGATGGCGTTGGCCTCGGACTGGATGTTGGCACCCTGGTTGAAGTAGACGCGACCGAGACCGAGCATGGCCTCTGCGTACTCCGGGTCGATGGCGAGAGCCTTATTGAAGGCCTCTTCTGCCTTTGCCATATCCTTGAAGCCCTGCTCGTAGACGTTAGCGAGGACGAAGTAGAGCTGCTTGTTGTCCGGATTGGCGGAGATGGCCTGGTCGAGGTAAGCCTTGGCATCCTCGTGACGGCCCTCCTGGATCAGGATGTTGATCTTATTGAAGAGGTAGAAATTCTCCTCCGGGAAGAGCTTGATACCCTCGTCGAGCGTCCTTAGGAAGCCGGCGGTGTCGCCTGCCTGGACGTAGGACTGGGCGAGGAGCTGGTAGACGTCATTCTGACGGAAGGGGACGTCCTTGATCGCCTCATAGGCGGCGATGGCGCCCTGCTTGTCGTCCTTATTGCACTGGGTGAGCGTGTAGGCGTTGAAGAATCCGATCTGCATCGACATCGAGTCCTGCTCAGCGGTGGGTGTGCCCTGGAAGAGCTCCATCTTCTTCACGTCCATAAACTTCTGGAAGAGGTCGTGAGCCTTGCAGACATCACCTCCATCCATGGCGGCGGCACCTCCATTGACGAGGAAGCCGTAGTAGGTGGCGAGAGACTCGGAGATCTTCTTGTCGAAGTGCTGCTTTACCTTGCCCTTCTCATTGGGGAGACGGTCGAGGGAGTCAGCCTTCATGTAGTAGTCGGTCATGTCGGCGACTGCCTTGTAGAAGGTATCCTGATTGATCTCCTTGCCGAGAGAGAGCTGGAGGTAGTCACGCTTCACCTGCTGCTCCTCGATGAGTCCGGCGACCCACCAAGTCTTGGCGTCGTTAGCGGTCTCAGGGTTCTCAAATGCCGGCTTGAGGAAGTTACGTGCCTCCTGTACGTTGACATCGTCCTTCTTGGCCATGCGCTCTACCTGCTTGACCAGTTTCTCCTGACCGAATGCGGCAGGAACGGCGATGAGGAGTGAGAGCGCTCCGATAAGTAATTTGTTACTCATGGTTGTCTATTCTTTGCTATTAATTTATTCTCAAAGTTTACCATAAACTCCCCCGACGGTTGCCCCGGGGAGTCGGGTCAAAGGTAACAAAATCTGCCTACATAGGCATATTCCATTATACCTTGGTACACTATTTTGATACAAAATCGGGCGAATCGTTTAATCCTCCTCACTCTCAGGGGTATCTCCCTCCGATTCGTCGAGGGCGGTGGGGTCGGCATCCTCCTCCCGCTCGCCGATGGAGGTGTCCTCCTGCTCCGCCTGGTCCTCATCGGCGGGGACGCGGCAGACATCGGCGATCTCGTCATCCCTCTTGCTGAGGTTGATGAGACGGATGCCCTGGGTATTTCGCCCGAGGATGGAGATGTCGGAGACGTGGACGCGGATTACGACACCGCTCTTATTGATGATCATGATGTCGTGGTCATCGGTGACGGAGTGGACGGCGATGAGCTTGCCGGTCTTCTCGGTCGCCTTGAGGGTGAGGATACCCTTGCCGCCTCGGTTGGTGATGCGGTACTCCTCGAGCGGAGAGCGCTTGCCGTAGCCATTCTCCGACACGACGAGGATCGACTCTGCCTCCGGGTCCTTGATGCTGATGGCGCCTACGACGCGGTCCTCAGGCGACTGGAGTCGCATGCCGCGCACACCGGATGAGGTGCGGCCCATGGGGCGGAGGATGCTCTCCGGGAAGCGGATCGCCCGACCCTCGCGGCTGGCGAGGAGGACGTCGTGCCGCCCGTTGGTGAGCATGACGGAGACGACGCGGTCGGTCTCGTCCTTGAGTCGGATGGCGATGATCCCCTTGGAGCGCGGACGGGAGAAGTCTCTCAGTCGCGCCTTGCGGATCATGCCCTGCTCGGTGACGAAATTGAGGTAATGGGTGTCGACAAACTCCTGGTCGGAGGTGAGGTTCTTGATCCTCAGGATGGCGGTGATGCGGTTGTCGCTCTCGATATTGAGGATATTCTGGATCGCACGTCCCTTGGAGTTGCGTGCTGCCTCGGGGATCTCGAAGACGCGGAGCCAGTAGCAGCGACCCCGGTCGGTGAAGAAGAGGAGGTGGGCGTGATTGGACGCACCGTAGACAAACTCGACGAAGTCCTCGTCCTTAGTCCCCGCACCCTTAGCACCGGTGCCACCGCGATTCTGCGAGCGGTACTCTGCGAGCGGCGTACGCTTGATGTAGCCGTAGTGCGAGATGGTGATGATCATGTCATCGTCGGGGTAGAAGTCCTCCGGATTCATGTCCGGAGTGGCGTAGACGATGTCCGATCGGCGGTCGTCGCCGTACTTGTCGACGATCTCGCGGCACTCGTCGATGAGGATCGAGTAGAGGAAGTCCTCGTCGGAGAGGATCCGCTCGTAGTACCGCACCCTCTCCGTCACCTCGTCGTACTCCTGGTGGAGCTTGTCCAGCTCGAGGCCGGTGAGCTGTCCGAGCCGCATCTCCACGATGGAGCGTGCCTGGATCTCGGAGAGGCTGAAGCGCTCCATGAGCGCCTGCATGGCGGCGGTCTGATTGGCCGACGCCTTGATCAGATGGACCACCTCATCGATATTGTCAGCAGCGATGATACGCCCCTCGAGGATGTGGAGCCGCTCCTTCGCCTTCCGGAGGTCAAACCGGGTGCGGCGCGTCACTACCTCGTGGCGGTGCTTGACAAATTCGCCGATCAGATCCTTCAGCGACAGCAGCCTCGGGCGACCGTCGACGAGGGCGATGTTATTGCAGGCAAAGGAGGACTGCAGGGCAGTCATCTTGTAGAGCTTATTGAGCACTACGCCGGCATTGGCGTCCCGCTTCAGGTCGATGACGATACGCATGCCGGTCTTCGCCGAGCTCTCATCCTGGATGTTGCTGATGCCCTCGATGCGCTTGATGGTGGCGAGGTCGGCGATCGCCTTGACGAGGTCTTTCTTCACCACTCCATAGGGGATTTCGGTGATGATGATCTGGTCGTGATGGACCCCCTTGTAGCCGTAGATTACTCCGCCGGTGGGGAAGTCGGGAGCCTTGACGTACTCCATCAGATCCTCCGTGGTAACGTCGCCCCTTTTCTCGATATAAGCGATGACGCCATTCATCACCTCGGTGAGGTTGTGGGGCGCCATATTAGTCGCCATACCGACGGCGATACCGGCGGCACCATTGACGAGGAGATTGGGTATTCGTGTCGGGAGGACGGTCGGCTCATACTCGGAGTCATCGTAATTGGGCGTCATGTCGACGGTCTCCTTCTTGATGTCTGCGAGCATCTCCATGGCGATCGGAGCGAGGCGAGCCTCGGTGTATCGCATCGCTGCGGGACCGTCACCATCGACGGAGCCGAAGTTGCCGTGGGGATCGACGAGGGTATTGCGCATGCTCCAGTCCTGAGCCATGCGGACGAGAGCCATATAGATCGAGCTGTCGCCATGGGGGTGATACTTACCCATCACGTCACCGACGATACGGGCGCTCTTCTTGTAAGGCTTGTCGGGCGTATTCCCGAGCTCATTCATCCCGAAGAGGATCCTGCGGTGGACCGGCTTGAAGCCGTCGCGCACGTCCGGCAAGGCGCGGCTGACGATGACCGACATCGCATAGTCGATGTAGGAGGTCTTCATCTCCTCCTCCAGGTCGACCTTGATAATCCTATTCTCAGAGTCTTTGAATTCTTCGTTCATCTGCTTAGTCTAAAGTCGGGGTGGTACCGCCCTCAGGCAGTCACTTGGCGTACCCCATATGTAATGGTCAAATATACCACTTTTTGCCCACACCTCTCACTGCTCCCCTCACATCCGCACATGTGGCTAATTCGCATTTTGATGTGCTGGGACGGAGAGGGGTAAGAGATTACCTTTGTTGAGGAGAGGGATTCAGGAAAAGTGGAGGGCAACTCGGTAGAGAAAGAAGTCGGTGTTTCTAGCTCCGTAGTTGACGCTGATGAAGCGCTGGAGATTTTGGTTGAGAGCCTCCGCCTTGGCATTGCTCTCCCTGCGGTAGAAGTACCTCAGAATGGGGGTGGAGTTTGACCGGAGGAAGTTGGCGATGTTGTGTATCTCCTCCATCTCACTCTCCATCCCTTCCTTGGCGTTGAGCATAAGATCTGCCTCCTTTATCTTGTACTTACGATCGCTGTATCGTAGTCGGATAGGCTCGTACCACTTTCGGTTCCTTAGGCAGTATTTGTAGGCTTCTTCGATCTCGGGGAATTGCTTGAAGAGTATCTTCGCACGCTCCTTTTGGTCATCGGTCCACTCCGTTTTGCGCTTGAAAAGGAGACCCCTTGAGCGGTGCAGGAGTTGCTTTAGTGTGTCGTCGTTGGAGAATTTTTCCTGCAGGGTCAGCTTCTCTTTTACCGTCTTACTCTTCTTTCTCTCCAAGGCAAGGACCGCTTGCCGGTGGCGGATTCGGACGCTCTGGAGCTGATCGAGGATTTCGCGGAGGACGTGAAACTTGTCCGCCACCAGATAGGCATTGGGAAAGGTCGTCCTCGCCAGCCAATCATAATTCGGAGCCATATCCCGAGTCACACTCAAGACCTTCATCTTGGTCTTTATCGGAAACTTTGACAGGACCTGCCGAAGCTCTGAGGTTCTGAGTGTGTCGGCCATCAATGCGATCTTGCTCGTCTCCCGGTTGCTGATGATCGTGTAGCAGACACCGTCGATCGTCTTCTCATTGATCGCCATATAGGAGCCTACGTTTGACTCCTTGAGGATCGGCACCCTGATCTTTTTCCGTCCTCCCTCTCGCCGTACCTCGATGTCATCTTGATAGATCCTGCCGTCCCGCTCTGCCTCACGGAAGCCACTCAGGTAATCCTTGTACCACCGGTTAAAACGCTTTGCGTCCGCCCCGAAGACATAGGCGATAGTACCAATGCTGATCGGCTTCCCCTCGACCAATTTCTTTTAAAAAAGCACCGAACTTCGGTGTGCATTTAATCCCTTCAATCGTGTATTTGTAGGTGTTGAAATAGGACTCTCGACCGCCCTTCTCCTTCCACCGCCGGCGGCGTATGTAGATGAATGCCTCGCGACCGGCTATGGGAAAAGTCTGGATCTCGCAGGGATTCATGTAGCCGCATCGGACCACCTCCTTCGCCTCCGCCAGCTCAGGGGGATAATGGCTCTCGTCGTCCTTCTCGTCCGTATAGAGTCGGTAGACTCCGCACTCCTTTTTTACCTCCTTCAGCTCAAAGTCGCGGATGATCTCCTCCGGGACAAATGCCGATATCAGATCCCTTATCTCTGCTGTTTCCATAAGCACTGACTACTTTCTCATCTATTATCACCTCAACGAAGGTAATCTCTTCTTACTCCCCCACCCAGCACATCAAAATGCGAATTAGCCCTATTCAGCTGGTGTCGTTTGCTTTGCTCATCACATTCGATTAAAAGCTATATTTTGCCTTCGCCCATACTTCTGTATTGTTTTTGTACGTGCTGAACATACCTTCTTCGCCTCCAAACCAATCATACCCGAGAGAGAGCTGAATGAAGTCATTCAGAGAGTAGGCGGCAGTAAACCGACTAAACCAACCTTTATGATTGAGGTCG
>QWCQ01000354.1_pt1 | contig 34958 bp, 51 predicted proteins | sample 1972701 | NCBI WGS metagenome assembly QWCQ01 (sample SAMN09866704, study PRJNA288562) | Human gut metagenome isolate pre4_stool, whole genome shotgun sequencing... | reverse complement strand
CTAACTCTTAGATTTTCGCTTTCTACACGTTTTTGTTCTTCAAGTTTTCTAGCTTCTTCGTTGCTATTTCTAGTCTGCTCTTTTTCATCATAGGTAGTGTCTTTTTCAATTCTTGCTTGTTCATTAGCTTTTCTAGTATCTTCATTAGATTTTCTAATTTCTTCATCTGCAATACGTTGTTTTTCATTCTCAATTCTAGTTTGTTCATTCAAAGAGCGGGTAGTTTCTTCAACTACCCTTTGTTCTTCTGATTGCTTTCTTTGTTCCTCTGCTTGTTGCCTTTCTGTTTCGTTCTTTTTAAATTCATTCAATCCCTCTAATCCGTCAAGACTTTTAACCTTTTCAAATTCTTTTTCAAGGTCTTTAATAGTTTCTTGTATTTCTACAATATCAATTACATTATCTTGACCCAACTCGAATTGACAAGTCATTGATGGGTATATAGGAATTGAACTTTGTCTCGATTGGATAAGCGATACATCACCTTTATATAGTGCAAGTTGTATCTTTAGCGTTCCTACTTTGCTCAACATATCACTTGTTAAATATACTTTGTATCTATCGCCTATTTTTTCAGCAACACTATACAATAGCTTGCCCTCTCCAGAACGTCTAGCATATAGCCTTAACTCGTACTCATCTGATAGAGGAATTGTATTGCCTTTATTATCTTTAACTCTAACTAATAGTCCTCTAGTTCTTGTATCACCTTGTACTACAAACAAGTTCTTGATTTCAGAATTTAAAAAATCAATACTGACATTTTTTAAGCCAATATTTTCTAAAGTATTTTCCATACTATCTCACCTCTGAAATATCTACTGCTCCGTTTTTAAGAATTTTACCCCTTATAGGTGCTTGTTCGTGGTCGATTAAGTCTTCTCTATGATAATACTTTAACCACAAATCTACTGCATATTGTAGTATCATATATTCTCTAACACTAAATATAGCCTTGTAGAAATTCTTATCTTTTTGATGTTTGATAATTAGTAAACTTAAATATTGAGCCATTATTATACCTCCTTGTTTTCTTCAACTTTTGATAATACTTCTTTTTCCAACTCTGGTAAATCTACATTGTTAGGTAAATTTGGTGTTGCTGGTGTTTCTGACTTATCTGTTTTAGGTAAATTAAGACTAGGTGGTAAATCAAGTTCAGCATTTCCTGTGTCTACTTCTTTTGCTTTTGATACACTCATATACTCAACTGTTTTCTTTAAGATTTCTAGTTCATCTTCTTTTGTGATGAATGTTTCTACCAAGTTGTTTAAGTCTTTGATAATAGCTGTGTCTTCGTATTTTAGAATTGTATCAACTCTGCTACCGTCGTCTTTTTCACCATTTACTATATAATCAAATATAGCCTTCCCCTCTTTGTCAACACGTCTTAAAGTTCTTATTAAACTTACTCTTTGCATTATTTTTCCTCACTTTCTTCATTTTCTTTTATAATAAAAAAACGTTCCAGTACATCAACATCATTCATTGATAACTGTAACGTCTTTAAATTATCCCTATTGAATTTTATAAAATCTATATTAATTTCTGTATTATATAATTTTTTCAACTGTTCTTGATAATATTCTATTTTATCTTCCTTTAGCTTATATCCACCATTATCAAGCTTTTCACCGCTTTTACACTCGTTGTTAAGTCTGTTAAGTTGTTCTTCAAAAGCTCCAATCGGGTCAGTTAACATCTGATAATTTCTCAACCATTTATAAGCTAAATCATACTCCATTCGTTCATCTTTAATTCTTGTTAGTAGTTTATATATACTTTCTAAATCTGCTACTTTCATATAACCTCCTAATCATCATAATATTTTCCTTGACTTATCGAGCCACCTCCCCAAAATCCACCGTATTTAATTGACTTGTCTACTTGTAGATTTCCACTGACCCTTAATGAACCATAAGTCCTCATCACAAAACCTTTGCTTGCTGTTGCGCCCATTACAACTTGAATACTCGTTCTCCCATAATCATCTATTGTGCCTACTTGCACGTTTCCGTCGCTATTTGATTGAATTTTATTAGTTCCTCTTGAATCTTGGTCTTGATTGTCTTTAAATAAAGTAATACCACCTGAGTTCAACTCCACGGACGGACTACTTCCATAACTAACTCTAAATGTACCCAATGTGTGTAGTCTTGTACGTTTAGTTCCTGAACTCCAATCAGTTTCATTTTCATCTATAAATAAAGAACCATGATAAAAACTAAAATTACCATTTTCCAAACTAATCCAACTACTGCCATCTTTTGACTTCAAAATTCCAGTTTCTATCAAATCCGCAGAAATTTTTGTAGATTGAATTTGCTTTATGTTAGCCGAGCTTGCTGATATTTCTTCTGCTAATAATTTGTTAGCTACTAGCTTTCTTATCATGGCGTCATTTACCCATAAATGGTCTGCTTCAATAGCGTATGCTTTTATTTGGTTTGAATCTATAGTGTGTGTCATTATTTTTCCACCATCAATAAATGTTGAATCACTGCCATCTTTCCGCTCATCATTCAAATCTCTAAAAGACACCTTGCCTTGTAGGTCAATGTTGCTTGCTTTGGTAGTTATATTGTGTTCGTTGATTTGTATACTTGACCTTAATTCTTTAAGCTTGTCATTCAATCCACTCACTTGACTAACACTTAGTGTTATTGAGTTAGCCTTTTGTTCAACTGCACTTTTTATTTTTTCGTTAAAATCATTAGAATTTCTACCAACAATAGATGTTATACCGTCTACCTTTTGGTCTATTCTTGAATATTTTTCGGATAACGTTGCGTTATCTTGTCCTATCCAACTGACCATATTTGACATTCCGTCTACCGTTTGTTTCAATTCAGAATATTTAGTTGATAGAGAACTTACCTCTGACACTTTCGAGGTCAATCCGTTTATCGTTTGTGATAATTCTGATATTTTGTTTTTATTATTTTCAACACCTAATATTTGACCTTTTAAGCTGTCAATATCTTTTTTGAACGTTGCTATTGTTTCACCATTTTTAAGTCCGCTTTTTTCGATTTCACTATTTACATAATCTTTTATTTCTATTGTGCTTTTTCTGACTTCTTCCTCTTGTTCGTTCAATCTTTTTTTGGTTTCTTCAAATCTAGCGTCGGCGTCAGCCAGTCTTTTATCGAACTCTGCTTCTTTTTGTTTTTTTTCTTCTTGTATTTTGTCAAGGTCGGCTCTGATATCTTCGGCATATTCTCCATATTCGTTAAATCCGTTGATGAAATCAATCTTTTCTGATAACCAGATGTGATTAAATTCTTCTTTTTCTCGACGTAATTTTTCTTCGATTTCGCTGACTTGTTGTTCAAGCTGTTTATCTAAATCGCTGGCTTCACGTTTGAGTTTTTCTCTTACACCACTTGTTACGCTTGAACTAATAGTGTCATTCTTTTCTTTTGAGCCAAACTTTAGCACTTCAAGATTTTCATTTATCGGGTCGTATTCAAAACCTATACACTTGATACGTTCATCTATATTGTGTGTAATATATCTTAAAATTACTGTGTCATATATATCGCAAGGGTCGTTATCACCATAATAAAGATAATCGCCCAATGTTGTTAGTCTGTGTCTATTATCGTTGTTTGTCAATTTAACTTTACATTTAATTGTTCGTCTAGGTTTGTCCCAGCCATCTTCAAATAAATCAAGTACTTTTTGTGATAATTCCTCAACCGTTCTAGCTTCGTTATTGACATAAGTATCTTGATAGATTTGAGCATAATTATTTACTAACGGACTATCTACGATTGTTTCTAGGTGTACTTTTTCTTTTAGCGTTCTTCTATCATTGATTAATAGTCCGCCTTTTTCGGTTAGATGATTGAACGTAAACCATTCTTTTACCCTTGTGTTGTCCTTTTTATCATCAATCATAAAACCTACATACTTCGCACCAGTACCGTCGTTGATATTGATATCTTTACCATCTAGGTAGTTTGCAAAGGCTGTATGCAAGTAGAATGTCTTTTTGTCTAGTTTGATTGGAATACCGTCACGATAATCTGTACCAACCATAAAAGAGGTAATACCTTTAACTTTCCTATCACCTTTAAAAGCTGGTTTTTTCTTAGTCTTTTTAGGTATCTTCATGCTTACCCATTTATAGTCTTTTGCATTAGGTGAGTTTTGATATTTTGTATCCACATAATAGCCTATATATTTTCTTGATTGATAATTTGTATTTGTAAAATCTTTACCTTTGTTGTCATTACCATAAGCAAAATGGATATATAGTTTTTGATTAGGGTATTTCCTTTTGTAGGTTGTCGTGTGTTCATAATCTGATTGAGCATACACCCTTGTTGCCTTGCCCTCCATACTATGAATACCCTCCCAATCCTCGATATTTTTGTACTCATATATTAGAGACTCTTTATCTTCACCTATTTTGTTGTATACATTTATAGTCCAGAAATCAAACATAAATTCACAATCATATTCGTTAAATATTTTGTTCATCAATTCTAACGTGTTATGATATTCAATCTTCGGCTCTACTTTTTCACCAGCTTTTTTCTCTTTTAGTTCTTTGTAGTTACCAAATTCAAGCTTTGCGTCACCAAATATATAATCGTGTTTGAACTTAAAGTCATCTATATCCTCTGTATTTTGTTGGATAATACTTAATAAATCATTAGCTGTATATAAGCCACTAGGAACTTTTGTCCTTTTGTGGTCTAGGTCGTAAAAGATATGAGGACACTTAAATTCAACGTATGTTCCAAACTCTAACCTTTCTTTTATTCTAAAGGCATTTTCTTTGTTCTTATATCCGCCTTTACATACAACAATCATTTCTTCACGTATCTTTTTGTGCAAACCCTTATCGTCAATGATAACCTTGAACGTTAGCATATATCCTTTATCAAATTCTACTTTGGCGTCGTATGCGTTTTGTATTGTATCGCTCGGCTCTTTGTTGAAATCATAAGCCTTACCATCATATAGTTTTAGCATTATATATACGCCTCCTGATAAGCGATTTTGATATTGTTAATGTTTTCTGTCAACGTGATTTCATTTCTTCCATTTAGCAATACAAAAAAGTTACCACTAACTAGGCTGTTGTTGACTTTTCCACCCACAATGACATTCTGAAAACCAACTCTACAGTCGATTTTTATTTCATAATTCAATCCACCTTTAATAAACATCTGTCTTTTGCCTATTTGCAATATATCAAACGTTCCAGCATTGCCCGATATTGTTACTATTGGATAAGCTGGGGCTGTTCCATAATACGTTAAAGGTCCACCATGGGTACTTTGATATACCTTGACATCTTTACTGTATTCAAATGGCTCACAAGTGAATGTAACCTCCACTTGATATGCTCCGTCTGTAACTCCATTTTCAAATTTTACCTCTGTTGCAAAAAACTTTCTTTCAATTAACGGATTATCAAACGTTGAGTAACTACCTTTATAGCCTATCCAGCTTTTAAAACGTCTTATATCACTATGAGAAGCATTATATAAGTACATTGTGAACTTAGTCTGTACTGGCTCGTATGCTTGTACTTCTTGAACTAATACACCATCTATTCTGTCTAGGTCGTAAAGCTTGTCCTTTTTCTTCGGCATTTGTGGAGGTGAGTTTTCCTCAACTCCACAAAAAAAGCCTAAGTTTTTACTTGATAAACCATTTATCGTTATTGCATTATAGTCTACCATTTATCTACACTCCTTTGCTAAATAACAAGTCAAATTTAGCGTCTGATTTTATTTTCTTAACTACACCATCATATATCCTTTCGATATCCTTATCTTCTCTTACAATTGGATTATTGATTGATATATTAAAGCTTACATCACCTTTGTTTGAATGGTCTTCAAGGACACCGCCTATACCCCTCATTTTTTCTCTAGTAGATAAAGGTGTTATGTTTACGCCATTTCTAGTAACTTGGAATAGTTCGGGACCCGCTTCTCCAACAATACCAGTATATCCACGTTTTGGATTTCGAGGGCTTCCACCACTAGCAAACATATCTATGTTTCCACCGTTAGCAAAGGCTTGAATGTGTCCGCCTGTTGCGTGACCTCCTAAAAATCTTGTAATTGTTTCTTTAATCGTTCTAAACGTTGACGTTACCAAACTAGGTGCGTTCCTTACAGTCGAGTTCCACGAACTAACCTTTGGCGTATTTTTGTCTGCATTGGTACTTGTAGTTGCTGTAGAACTCTTGTTTTTCATTTCTCCAGTTGCTTTATTGTACAAACTAATGTTACTTGTATTTAATGGCATAGCTGGCGTACTAGTTTTCGCCCATACGCTCCTACTTTCCATCTTGCCACTGTTAGCGTTGTATTGCTTTATATATTCAGTTGCTGATGGTAACGTTCCAGCGTCTGATGAAACAACCAAGTGTTTACTTACTGATGAATCGGCAACTCCGTTAAATTCTTTTAACGCTTCCGTACTTTCACTAACACCGTATGTTTCTGCTGTAACTGTTAATGGTGGTTTGCCCTGTGCAACTAAATATTCATTTACTAAATCAATAATTTTTTGTTTGGCGTCTGGAGCGTTTGTGTCTATAGCCATGAACTTTGGCATAAAGTCTTTAGCGTTCCATAAATCGGCGTCTTGTATCGCTTTTTGAACATTAGCGTCTGCTATTTCGCTATTAAGGATTAAAGCTTTTTCACCAACTTTTAAGTCGTTCCACAAGTCTAGTTTTTGTAATGTTTGTTCTAGTTCTTCTGGATTATTGCACTTAGCTATAAGTTCTTTATCCTCTGGTTTCAAGTCGTTAAATGATTGAATACCCTCTATTAGCTTTTTGACCTTTTCCTCTCCAGTTGCTCTTATATCTATTTCTTTATCGGTTAATTCAAACTCATTCCAGCCTTGTAGTGCTTTTTGTAGGATTTGCACCTTTTCTGCACCAGTTTTAGCGTTCAATACTGCGTTAGTAGTTGCTTCGTCTATTATTCCAGCCGTTCTTAAAAAATCAAGTCCCATTTGACCTGTTAATGAAGACAAGTTTTCACCCAATAGTTTTTGAACGTCTGCCATGTTAGACATTGACTTACCGCTTTCTTGTGCTAATTTTTGATAAGATTTTAGAATAGATACAGTTTCTTTTTCAGTTAAAGCCCTGTGTTCTCTACTTGCTGTTGATAATATAGTGCTTATACTTTGTTGTGCTTTCTGAATTGTTTTAACTTGACTATCGTATTGTTTATTTATAGCTTGTATTTCTTTGTCTGCTTCTGCCTTTGACTTAGTGTTCATTTCTACTTGTTGATTAATGTTCTTTATTTTTTCATTTCTCAACTTTTCGTAGTTAGATACTGTGTCTTTTACAACATTATCAACAGTTTTTATTTGAGCTGTTGCCCATTCATAAGTAACAACCTTGTAATTTTTGAATGTGTCGCCAATTGAGGACATGCTGTTTCCAATCTGTCTAGCCATATTTTGGTACTTGTCTGTAATGTTTTTAATTTCTGAGTCAGAAACATTCATTTCTTTTAACCTATTAGTTAGATTTTCATTATTAGTCACCCTTTTTTGACCGTTAATTTCTAATTCTGAACCAGTTCCTTTAAAGAAATTTTTAAATTTGTTTGTACTTCCAGCGTTTGCGTCGGTTAGTTCATCAACTTCTAAATTGTGTTGCTTTATCTTGTTGATACGTTCTTTTAGGTCTTTTTCGACTTGTTCAGTTGCTTTTCCACTAGCTTTTTCAAGTTGTGCAAATACACGTTCACCGTCTGACACTGCTTTAAACCATTCACCATAAGCACCTTTGGTCTTTTTAACACTATCCATGTGTGCAAGCATAGGCTTAGCTAACTGATAAGCTACTGTTCCAGCTAATGCCACAATCCCTAATAGTGCTAAACTCCAAGGATTGAAAAATGCGCTTGCACCTGCACCTGCTGTTGCACCTGCACCGCCTATTTTAGAAATAGCACCTCCAGCGTCTACTGCTGATTTACCTAGGTCTGCCATGTCTTTAGCTTGTTTAGCTGTTGTTAGTTTGCCTATGTTTTGAATAAGCTTGCCCCAACCACCATTGACTACACTAATTGCACCAAATAAACCACTCAATGCCTTTGACATCGGAGAAATCGCAGCCGCACCTAACAACATTTTCACAATCATATTCTTAGTTCCGTCATCTAACGAACTAAAACCTTGCATTATATCTTTTAATTTATTTGTAAAATCAAGCAAATATGGTAGTGCTTCTTTACCAAATGCAACTCCTAAAGCCATTACATTCTCTTTGAACTTCATTAATTGACGTTCGCCAGTATTGCCCATTTCTTCTGCAAGTTTATTTTGATATTCAATAGCTTTTCCAGTTTCTTTGGATAATTCTGCAATTGCACCTTTACCTTGTTGTAATAGTGGTAATGCACCTTTTATCGCTCTTTGGTTGAATATTCTACTTAATACTTTACCTTTTTCTTCATCAGTCAATCCCTCTGTTGCTGTTGCTATGTCGTCTAGTATTGCTGGAAGTGGTCTCATCTTTCCAGAACTATCGAAAGCACTTACACCGAGTTCTTGTAACGCTTGTTTTTGTGTCTTAGTTGGTGTTGCCAAGTTTCTTAATACATTTGCCAAATATGTACCAGCTTCGCCACCCTTAATACCAGCATTTGACATTATACCTAATGCACTTGCCATATCTTGTAATGATTGGTTATTAGAGTGTGCTATCGGTCCTACATTCTGCATTGCTTCTCCAAGGTCACTAAAACCAGCACTTGTCTTATTTGCTACAAACGTTAGTGTACTTGTTGCCATTTCAGTATTAGCTAACATTTTATTTGTATCATTTGTAACTAAACCAAATTGTGTTAATACGGAAGCACTTGTTTCCATTACAGAATTAAAGTCATCACCAGAAGCGATTGAAGCTTTTAATATCGCTGGAGTTGCTCCTAATGTTGCATTTGCACTAAAGCCTTTTTTGATAAGTTCTTTCATACCCTCACGGATTTTACTTGAACTTTCTCCGTACTTCATTCCCATTTGTTGAGAACTACTAGCTAATTGATTAGTAACATTATCTAATTGTTTAGTGTCGGTATAACTATCCTTTAAAAGTGCTTTTATAGTTTTTGTTTGGTTTTCGAAATCAAGGTATGCCTTAGTTGCACCAGTTAAACCTCCAGCTATACCAATAGTCAATCCTCTTGTTTTGCTACTGAAATCGCCTAATTTCTGACTAACTTTGCCTGTAACATCTCCAACCTTTTTAAAATGTTTTGCTGTATCTGCTAACCTACCACCACTATTCCTGTAAATCTCATGAGTTTTAGCCATTTGATTATTAAGTCTAGCTGTTGCAAGTTCGCTTTTAGCCATGTCGACTGGTATCTGACATAATTCTTTTGTAGTCTTATTTAAGCTTTCTGATAATTTATTATAGTTTTGTTCTAATTTCTTCGTTGATTTTAAACTATCTTTATACGCTTTATTTGCAAGTTGAGTGTCCTTTGCACTTTTGCCTAAACTACCTCTTAATTGTTCATAAGTAACTTTTAAATCTTGCGTTCTTTTATTGCTTAATTCAAATTGTTTCTTTGAGTTTTCAACTTCTTTTGTTAGTTTACTTTGCCTATCTGTTAAGTCCTTTTCTAAACCACTTAAAGCCTTGTATTTATTGCTTTGTTGTGTTAGTTGAGTTCCTAAACCTTGCATAGTAACCTTGTATTTATCAGTTGTGGAAGCGTGATTACCCAGTTGTGCTAATGCTAATTTTGAATTAATAGCCATCAACTTCATTTCGTTGTTGACCGCTCTTAAATCAGCTAAATATTGACTTTTACCCTCAACGGTTAGCCTTATACCAGCTTTTTGTATTCCACCAGCCATATATACCTCCCTTTTTATACCTTAAAGAACTCTTTAGCTTTATGTGTTTTAGAATGTTCAACCTCTTTATCTTGTTTTTCTGATGGTGTTCTTAACTCAATCTCACGATTGATTAAGTCGACTACCATGTCATAGTCGTGGTCGAACATAAACTCATCTTTTGTCATGTTAAAGAATTTTTTGCATAAAAAATAGAGACTATCCCAATCTGGGATAATCTCCTCTATGCGTTTTTTTCTTCAACCTCATTTTCATCTGCATTTAGATTTAAAGCTAATGTTCCGTAGGAATTTACAAATTCGTTCAGTATTTCTAAGTCTGTATTTTCTAAAACTTCTTCTAATGTTGTGTCAATCTTATTTGCTTTTAGTATACATGTTGCAAACTTTCCTAATGTTAATACTTCGTCTTTTTCTAGCATATTAACCCAGTCGCCTTGCTTTAGTCCATAATCTGCGTCCAAGTACAACCACACCGCATTATTTACTTTGTATGTTTTTGTTTTTCCTGTGATTTTACTTTTGAACGTTTTTAAACTATTTGTAAATATACTCATTTATTCCTCCTACATTGAAGATGAACTAGCTTCGCATTTCTTTAATGAAGCTGTATCAAACCAACCATTTTCTAATAATTTATCTCTATCGTATTTCTTTTTGTTAGCTTCGATTGATAAGTCAACTTCTAAATATACAACATTTGCTCCGTCTGATTTCTTAGTTAAAGGTTGTGCAACAATATTGTATTGTCTGATTTGTTCGTTGATATCGTCTTTTTGAGTTTCACCGCCATTATCTACTGGAGATAAAGTACATTTAGGATAATTGATAATCAATTCATCACCTTTTTCATCAGTAAATGGAATTGCCATTCTGAACATTTTCTTTCTAGGATTTGTAGTAGTTGCCCATGTATCGCCGATTTTAACTTTGCCTTGAGCTTCCTCTGCAAACCCCTCTGGTAAATATCCAGCGTCTAATGTAATTCCAACGTTTTTTACACCACTAAAGTCTGAGTGCAACAAGTTAGAAAGATATACTTTCTTTTCTGATAACTCCAGTTTAGCGTCTACTTTGTCAATAGATGGTGTTACTAACACATCAGTTGCATAAGTAGGTGCTGTATCTGGTGTATCTTCTTTTTCCATAAATTGTAGGTATAATTCACCTACACCTGTTAATAATGCTCTTTTTTCAAATTTTTTAGCCATAATTTACTCCTTTATTTTGTTACTTCTTTTTGCATATCTGAATAGAATTGGTCTTTTAGTTCTTCAAACGCTGGTCTCATATGAGGTGTTGGAGGTACATAAGTCGCTTTTGCTCTGCCATCATATATACGCTGTCTACCAGTTTTTTTACTTGTTCTTTTCAGTCTTACTTTGCCATGCCTATTATCTAGTGCATGGAAACCTATCTCATGAAAAAACAAGTGGAAGTTAGGTCTGGAAGTCCAGCCTACGGTAGACTCGGTATTATCGTGTTCAGAAATAATACCCTCAACCCCTGCACCCGTCACTTTCAATCCTTTTGAGATTGCTATGCTTTTTGCCTTATCCCTCATTTTATCAGCGTTTTCGTGTAGTGTATTTTCTATATGTTCAGCATTTTTTTCGTATCTTTCAATATCCTTACTAAACAAGTCAAAGCCAAATATACTACTCATATTCTCACTTCCATATAGTAATGATAGATACTACTATCTTCGTCTACATCAACCTCAACATTTTCATTCCATTCTGATATACAAAATATTTTGTCTAGTCCACTATATATAGCGTTTAGATTTTTATCTGTTTCTATATCTAGTGGTACTAAACTAAAATAATCTATTTGATACAAAAATGTATCTTTGTGCTTCTTGTTACTCAATGCCAACTTCCCATGGTAAACCAAATAATATGATATTCTAGGGAAGTTGACGTTTTTTGAATCGGCGTATGATACAGTTATGTTTTCATCTACCGATTTTTTTAATATGTCTAATATAGTTTTCTTTACGTTTTTCATATCTTAATCAAGTTCACCATTGTTTCATTTCTTCTAAAATGATATGTCGTGTTATATATTTCAAACTGCTCATTGCCTATTACAACAATGTTTTTAACGTCAATATCTAAATTGCCATGCATACCGATTTTTTTAGTTATCCTTTTGTCATCTGCAACTGCTAAATAGATATCATCTTGTGTTACACCTAAGTATCTAAACCAATACTTTTTTATTTCTTTTAGTTCATATTGACCTCTTAAAGGTGTATTATATTCATCTAACTTTGTCTGTTTGATATTAAAATGTGCTATACCATCATTAAATACATTAGCTGTAATGCTCTTTTTTTCTAACATTACTCATCTTCTCCAAGCTCCGATAATTCAAAACCAAGAACAACTAAATCTTGAACATAGCTATCATAGAAGTGTTCAGCAACTCCATTTCTAGCAAATCTGCAATACTCAAATACTAAATTTTTACCAAATCCGTTTTCTATAATGTCAAATTCACCAGTATACATTTGAACGACTTGATAACCTACTTTTATTAATTCAAGTAGGTTATTATCGTCGTCGTCCATTGTTATATGAAGTCTATTTTTTAATTCATCTAATAAGCTACGTTCAAATTCTTTTTCTATTGTTCTCATTATTATTCAGCTTTAGCGTCGGCTTTTGCTAATTTAATATCGTAAACTTGAGAAGCGTAGTTGTTAGATGGTTGTCCGTTAGCTAACATATCAACTGCGTATAATGTCGCTCTTTTCATTGCGAATGTTTCTTTGTAAACATAGATTTTTTCTGCTCTAGACATAGTTGCGTCATATTCTCCACCTACAAAAGCTATAAGCTTGTTTTCTGGAACGAATGTTGACTCTATAATGTGGTCTTGTGCAATGAATGGTAGATTAGATACAAATACTCCATTTGCATTTTGAGTAGTCACTCTAGCTACAATGTCATAGTAGTTAGATGGATTTACGATTAGGTATACATTGCCTGACACTTTTCTGTATGCGTCCTCTGCGTTTTTGTCGTCTGGACTTAATTTTAGTTTGTACTTAGATAAGCCTTTCATAATGTTTGAGAACTCTGTTACCATTGTTTGAGCGTCTTTAAATGTTAATGTTCCTGCTGATTTTTTATCAGAATATACACCGCCTGTAACGGAAGCGTCTAAATCTTTCATCAATCCGATTGGTTTATCTTTTCCGTCACCAGTGATTAAATTTTCTTCCCAAGCTTCTGCGATTGCTTCTGATAAGCATAATCTAACGTATCTGTCAATCCATCTAGCACCTAAGTCGATTAGGTCGTTTGAGATTAAGAAAAATGCTGTTAAAGCTAATTGAGTAAACTCTGTTACACCAAATTCAAAATCTAGTTGACCCTCTAAATCTTTGTGCAATGGTCCGAATACTGCTTTTCCTTTTCTTCTAGTTCTAATAACTCTAGTTACTGCACTTGATACACCAAAGTTGATTAAGTTTAATAAAGGTCTATCTTTCTTGATATCATCAAAAATTCTTTCAATGATTGTCGCTGGGAATAGTACATCACCTTTTAAATCACCTTTAGTCTTGATAATTTCTTCATTGTAGAATGTTTTTTCTTCTGATGTTAAAACGTGAATACCTCTTGATTGCAAGATATTTTCATCAGTAACATTTTTAAGTTCTTCAAATTCTTGTTTTACTTTATCTACATTTTTTTGTGATACAACTGATACATAATCAGTTAATGCTTCCATTCTTTCCTCATCAGTTGCTTTTTCGTCATTTAGTGTGTTTGTGAACACTTTGAATAATTGTTTTTCATCTTGTAACATAATTTACATTCCTTTCATAAATTTACTAAAATTTGATATTTTGTTTGTTTTTTCTTCCTCTGCTGGTTTATGTTCTACTCCAGCATTTCTTTTTTCTAACTCATCAGTTATTAAATCAACCAAGTTTTGAATATCGATATTTGATTGATTATTCTTTTCTTCTCCATCTTTTTGCTTAGGTACTGTTTCTTTGATTTCATCAATAAATCCGTTTTCTAAAGCTTTTTCACAGTCAAACCAAGTTTCTTTTTTTAACATATCCTCTAATTCTTCATCTGATTTTCCAGTTTTAGCTTTATAGATGGATATAATTGATTTATCAATGCTTTCCAAGGCATTTAATGATTTCTGAATATCCTCTTTATTTCCATAAGCGATTGTACTTGCCTGATGTATCATAAATTGTGTTCCAGTATCCATTACAACCTTATCCGCACCTAAAGCTATAAATGTTCCAGCACTTGCACATAAGCCTGTTATTTCAACAGTTATGTCTGATTGATGATTTTTAAATAGGTTATAGATTTCTATTCCCTCAAAAACATCACCACCTTGTGTGTTGAGATAAACAGTTATAGGTACAGTAGTGTTTTCTAGCTCTTTTGTGATTGATTTTGCACTAATAACATCATCACCAGTCCAAAAGCTTGATTTTGCTACTCTCCCCGATAATGTCAAGTATTTTCTACCGTCTTTTTCTTCTGACAAAAATTTATATTCTATTTTGCCATCTGCCATTACTCCACCTCCCTCTTTACGCCTTTTAACGACTTTGCTTAGGTCAATAAAAAAAGAACTAATAATTTAGTTCTATTTCTTCTGCTTTATTCTGTTGTAATCTTCTTCTGCTTGTTCGATTATTCCGATATTCTTAGTTAAGTATCTTCTAGTAGTGTCTTTAGAATTTTCACGTTTCTTGCCCAACTGAACTAATACATCATCAATAGTCCAAACTCCAGAACCTATCATTTTTTCAACATCTCTAGCCATTTCGAACTCTGATACATATACACACTCTATTGTGTTTACTGTAATCAAACTGTTCTTCAAGCTTGATTTTGTTTGTTTAGCATTAAATTCGTTAGCTATTTCATTCATAATAGGCTTTACGCACCATCTAACGAAGTTTTTAGAATGTTCTGACGTATCAGCTAAATCTCCACTAAATAGTAATGGCGGAACTTGTAATATGTTTGCTACTTGTTTTACATACATGTTCTCAATAGTTCCTAATTCCTCGGCACTTCTTCCAAGATAATTTTGCGAGTGTTCTTCCACATCATAATCATCTTGTCTAGGAACTACTGCTATACTTTCATTCTCTAATTGTTGCTTCATTCCCGATAAGAACTTCATAAATTTTTTGGTGTTTTCTTCGCTTTTTCCCGTTACCCCTTTGAATGGAGCGTAAACTCTTATTTGTTGTTGTCTCATTTGCACGTCTAATACACGTTTATACAACTTGTCATAACTGTTACTCAACGAATTTAAAAAGTTTCTGAACTCAACATTGTTATATCTGATGTGTATAACATCATCTATTGAATAAGTTTTCTCTTTAGTGCTGTATTCTGTAGTTACTGTAAACAACTTCGTTTTTTCATCATAACTAAAACTATCTGCTACATAGTAATCATCAACAATTTTTACAACTAAACATTCTCCGTTGTACAACATATCGGTAATGATTTTTCTTTTGAACTCATTTCCATTGTAATAAGGATTAGGTCTATAGTTCAGTTTATATAAAAAGTTGCTGTTTTCTTCACTTTGGAATTGTGCTAATAAACAAACGTTAATTATTTTATCGACTACTGTATGAACAGCATATTGTCTTAAATGTAAATCTTCATAATCGCCTTGTAATTGCCTTATTAAGTCGTCCCAGTAATTCATAGGAACACTTTTATTAAAGTTGAATATCTTTCCTATAATGCCCAATTAATATCACCTCCTACGTTATAAAAGTTTTCTAACATAAAATCAGTAGGCTCACTATCTTTTATCAAATCATGCCTAAAATAAGCATGTGTAAAAGCCATAAAGCCATCTGTTTTTCTTTTTCTTATTTCCTTTTTCTCATAAGTTTTATTTCCAAACTTATCTATCTTCACATAAACATTATTTGTGTACCACCTCATAAGTGGATTATCACCAAATACAAGTTTTTTCTCTGCAAACAATACCTCTATTTGAGGTGCTATTTGTGCCTGTATACTATTAGCACGTCTGATAAATTCCAATTCGTAACCCTCATCTTCAAGTGCTGGACGTACAATGTCCATTCTGTAGGTATCACCTATAATCTCTAGGATTTCTAGCTTGAATTTATCCCTCATTTCGTTAAACCAGTCGACTATATGTCTAATTGATATTGTAGGCTCATCTACAACGGTCAATAAGCCTTTTTCTTGCCATTCTGGAATATGAGGTGATATAAGCATACTTTCAGTCAATAAAAACTCTTTTCTGATAAAGCTATGCGTTACCCATACCCAGTCACCTTTTATATGGAATAGTAATCCTACACTTGCAAAGTCTTTTAACGAAGCATAATCAAGTCCACCTATACATTTACAATTTTCTATATCTGGAATAGGTCTATTAGTTGCATATACCTCCTCTTTAGTTGCTACACTTGTTTCTAGGTCAATATCTGATACGTTCATACGCTTGATAAACCATTTTGTTTTATCGCCTATACCACGTCTGATATCTTGATATTCTCTATTTACTGTGTCAAATAAAGTTTCTGAATAGCTATCTAAAGGCTTATGGAACATAGGCTGTGCCTTTTGCCATAATTCAGCGTTTTCTGCTTCTTGTTTATCATCTAATGTGCATATCCAAGGGAACGTATGAGAATTAAATTCTGTTTCTTGTAATATTTCTCTACAAGTCCTAATTTTCTGGTCGTATACTCCATCACGAACAAGTCCGTTTGTTGATATGAAGAACTTTCTAGGATTAGGAACTTTACCCAAACCACTTGTCAATACGCTTATAATATCGTCTTTTTCGTATTGGTGTACCTCGTCAAATATTACACAACCATGTCTAAAACTATCTTTTGTTTTAGCATTACTTGTTAAGAACTCCAACGTGCTGTGTGTTATTCTACATCTGATTTTCGATAAACCATTCTTAAATATTCCAGTTCTTCTATCTGTTAATTGGGGATTTTTATCTAACATATCGTGAACTTCTTTAAAGCTTGTTTGTGCTTGTTCTTCACTATTAGCAACAATACCAACGTTATATCCTTGTATATTGTGTAGTGGCGATAAAAAATAGGCACTTAAAGCACTTATTAAACCGTTCTTTCCAGCACCTCTAGCCATTACCCAAAAGAACTCGTCAAATACAAGCTTGTTATTCTTGTCAAACAAGAATATGAACGATATTAAAAACTTCTGGAACGGTTTCAACTTGAAAAACCACTTTTCAGTAAATTTTACGAAGTTATCTATTTGTTTTTCGTCAAACCAAAAACCATCTTGAACTAATACAACATTTTCTAAATAATAAATTAAATCTTTTCTATCTTTGTTCAGAATTATCTTTTTAGATTTATATTGACATATGTATTCATCAACATATTTAGTCGATATCAAATCAACTCAACTCTTTCCACTTCTATGTCTTTTTCTTTGAATTTAAAAGAACGTTCAATGTTCAATAGTTGAGTATTTAATTTATTGATTTCTGCTAATGCTGGATTAGCCTTTGTGAACTTTTGAGTTGCATTAGTAGTAACAGTTGTTACTCCAACCTCTTTTACTGTATTCAACAACATTTGTAACACTTCTACAAACTCAATATATCTATCAATCTTTTCAAGTGTTACTGGGTCTTGTTCTTCAACATTATCTAACAAGTATTTTTTTATATCCTTAGTCTTTATCACAATATCCCCTCCTTTGTCTAACAAATATTCTTTTAAATTTATATTTACCGTTCATTATTGCATTATCACGTCTTGTCAAGTTGTATTCATTCTTCCAGTTTTTGTTATATAGTTTAGCAACTTCAACATCATAACCTTGCGATACTCCTAATATTTCAAATCTTTTTCTATCCATTTTATTTAAAAAGCTAACAGGAACGCCCACAACACCATAATAATCAATCGGATAATTTAAGCTTCTATCACAATTTAAAGCAAGGTAATTGTCATATTTAACATGTATTTCTTCATCTAATGTTTTCTTCAAATCCCAATGTTTGAATGGTTGCCCTATATCTAGTGTTGATATAACAGTCGCCAGTCCAACGTTTTTTATTTCTCCATTAGGTGCAATAAATTGTCTAATTCTTCCGTTGTGCATTATTACTTTTCCATCTCTAAAATCATAAAAGCAATCTTGATAAGCAATACAATTTAAGTTAGAAATAAGAATAAAATCTACATCATATTTTCTTAACAGTCTATAATAATGTCTAAATTTGCTAAACGGTGGATTAGTAACAATCACATCTGAACTTTTTAACACTTCAATACATTCTTCACTATCGTAACTTCCGTTACCCTTTAGCTTAGTTCTTGTTTCTTCGCCATCATATATAGTTAAATATGAACACTCGTCGTCTAAATAAGTACACATAACCTTTTTAAATCCGTATTCATAGAATTTGTCTTTTAAATATTTGTAAAAGTTAGATTTATCTGGATTATCACAATTACAATAGATAACCTTATCTTTTAATTTGTCTTTATACATATCTACAAGTTTTTTCACGTCTTCTAAAAGCGTGTAAAACTCATCATTTGCGTTTTTCTTTTGTCTTTCTAAGTGAATATTACTCAATTTCTCGCCTCGCTTTTTCTCAAATAAAAAAGCCGATACATTGCTGTATCGACTTCTTTACGCATTTTCATTTTAAAAAGATGACCCCTATGAAATTTTTTACCACCTATATATTAGCATAAATGCATGTACTGTTTTGTGCCATTTCATATTATTGTGTATTATTATTTTTTGTGTTATAATTCAACTCATTATACGCCCTTTTAAGAGCCTTTATGTCATAAAATACATAATTCTACCCTTATATTATTCTGATTAGTTTATAGCCTATTACAGTTAATTCTAACACTATGCCACCCCCTAATAGAACTCCCTTTTACGAAAGCAAAAACAGTTTTTCCGTGGACGATTGAGCCCGCCCGCTGATGAGCAAAAGAATTTTTTCAAATTATTTCTTGGGGGTATTATATATACACCATAACTGCTCCCGTTATAGCGTTCGCTGTATTAGCTTATCAATTGATTTCACTTTCTTATTATATATTGTTATTGTTGTATCGCTTGTATGTTGTTGTTATGTTGTCGTTCTGTTGTCTTATCTATCTATACATTGATATAACATTATCTATCAAAGATACACTGTTATATTATAGTTAATAGTTATATTAATAACTAATGATAATATAAAAATAGATTGATATTGCATAGCATATCAATCAATTACAATTAGTTATATTTATATTAAAAATATTCGTCTTCTTTCCATTTATTTTGTTTATATCTATTATGGATTAACTCGTGACAATTATGACAAACTGTAATTAAATTATTTATATCTAACCTTTTACTAAAAAAATATTTTAAAATATAGATATGATGTATTAATAAGTTATGAACCGTAACTTTCCCCTTCGCTTTTCAGACTTGGCACTCTCTCTTGTCTCTTGTTAAAATTATAGGTCTAACCTCTCGCCATTCCTTGCTATGATAAAAACTTTCTGTTATATCTTTATCAGTTTTGTTATTGCTTTTAATACTTGCTTTATTCTGTAAATCTTTTAATAAATCCATAAAAAAAAATACTTCCTTTATATAATAATAAAAAATCATTCTATATTATATACTAACAACTATTAGCAAGTTTTAAAATACTTGTGTAAATTACTGACGAAATTAAAAAATATAAAAAATATTTTAGAAATTTTTAAAAAATAAAATTGTGAAAACTAAAAACGTGGTACAAATATTGATAAATACATATTGGGGGAATTAAAAAGAAAATAAAGAAAAGTGTTGACACTATGTAACAATTAGGGTATAATATAGTTGTAAGGTAAAGAAAGACCTTAATCCATAGCCACCCGACATATTTAAAAATTAGGAGGTGGGATAATGGAAAGGTTAAAGAATTTCACAAAAAAAGCAACTCAAAAAACTTTAAAAGTAATTAAATTAATAACCCCAATTATTGATTTAATATTAAAAGTTTTAGAATTGCTGAAATTCTTAGAGAGTTAAGGGAAACCTTAACTTCTCTACACCTTACAAAAATTATACTATAAAGGAGGTTAAAAAGCAAGTGGACAAAAAAACACCTGATTATCAATTAAAAGCGGCGAAAAAATGGGCAGATAAAAATAAAAATGTATATAAAAATATTACAATTAGATTTAACAAAAAAGATTTAAACGATAAAAAAATTATAGATTATTTAAATACTTTAGACAATAGAACGGCTAAAATTAAAGATTTATTGTTAAATGAAATTAATAATAAAAAAAGTTAAAAAAACGCTTGACACTATGTAACAATTAGTATATAATATAATTATAGGATAATAACGGAGGTTAAAAAATGGAAGTTAAAAAGAATTTAAAAAATTTTAACGTGGAGGGAGTCGACAAGTATTATCACGGATATTATATCGATTATTACACAATTTTAAACAGTGATAAAAAAATTACTGATGAAAACGAAAAAGTGGCGACCGCTTTAAGAGAATTTGATTGTTATAACTTCGCTTTAATAATTGAGGATAAAATCATAGAATTATTAGACAATGAAGACTTAACAGAAAAAGACATTGAAAAAATGTTATATAATTATTTGGATAACAACATTAATTATCAAGGACATCAAGCGATTAATAAATGTATATTGGAATTATATGACAATGGCGACATAATTCAAATAAATAACGTGTTATTACAATTAAGCGACGGCGGAGGCGACGGAAGCCCGTTTGTATATTTTAATAATTTTAATACTAAGGAAGATTTTTTCAAAGAGTTATATATTTTAGATATGTATCTAGATATTGGATTTGATGTGTCAATAGATTTAAATGCTTTTAATTTTGAGCAAATTTATCAAATTTATCAAGGATTTTTAAGTAATATAGATATAAGCAAATACACTAATACAAAATACACCGCGGAAGAGATGGAGATTATAAGGGAAGAGCTGGAAGACTGGGACATAGATATTTCAAAATATATAGGCGTTGGATATTCTGATGAACAATTAGAAGAAATTAAAGACGGATTGGAATGCGGTATTGATGTTAATAGATATGCCAGCATTGAGTTAGACGCGAAAAAGATGTGCAAAATAAAAGAACAATTACAAGAAGAGAAATGGCAAAAACGCAAATTGAAAAAATAAAATCATAAAATTATAGATAGGTATAATACCTATCTATTTTTTATTGTTCAGAATAAAAACATATAAAAAGCACATATATTAAATAGCAATAAATACATACCAAAAATTCATATATTATAACACGCTGTAACGCTTTTTAAAGCACGTTAAAAAATCAATTCATATTTTAATATCAATCAAATATAAAGAGCTTATATAATTCATTCTGTGGCGTTGTGTTATCGTTGATATTTCAACATTTTACACAATATCAATAATATTATAATATTGATTGATTGATTACTGTATAATATATCAAGCTAATTGATTTATTAATATATGTATATAATATAATTAATAGTATATCTTGTTATTGATATCGTTGTATTTATTGGTAAAATGTTGTATAATTTATACCATAATCAAATAAATTAGTTATAAATATATATAATTATTTTATTTGAATTATTTTTTATTACATACTGTATTAATAAAAATAATATAGTAAACTTAAAAACTGTATTACTGTATTAATAGCACTTTTACAATTCAATCAATTTGATATCAAATATAAAAGTACCAATAAAAATATGATATAATTAATAAGTAATAAAAAATAAAAAATAAAATTTCAAAAATAAATTTGTCTAGGTCAAAATCAATTTAAAATAAATTTGGTTGTGAGTTGGGCGAAGTTTGAAAAAATTTTCCTAAAAATTGAACTAAAATCCACATTAAATCGCATAAATCCAATTATTGAAAACAAAAGCAATTGGTTAATCTCCAGTTTTAACTATCATATATCATACATTATTATTTTTTTCTACAACTAATTAATTTTAGTTGTAGTTTTTTTATGTCTATTTTTAATCTTAACAGTAAATCTTATAACTATTAGTAACCTAACTAACCTATTACCCTTTTAAATCAACTACAAGCAACAATACAAGTCTTTTTATTCCCTGTCTACCCAATTAACCTCCAACAATTAAACAAGCCTTAAAAAAGCCTATAAATGAATTTCAATTCTTTTTTACACAACAATTTTAAATTCCTATATCAAATTATTTCATCTACAAAAAACAACCTCATAAAATCAATTTTAAAGCCTATATATAATTTATCTATGTAATTATACCTCTAACCTATATAAAGCTTGTTGTAATAGCCTACAGTTAATTTTACAAGCAATCTTAACTAACAATTTATCTGTAAATCTCTATAGGGTATTTCCAGCAAATTTTTGACACAAAAATACCTCCAGCTTCTAGTAATTTTTTTCAAAACAATTTTCAGAACTTTTTTCTAAACTTTTTTCTAGATTTTTTTCTATATAAAACCTAAATTAAAATTATTTTAAAACGAAAACAAAAATTCTGGAAATTGCCCTCAAAAATCCTAAAAAGTTGGAGGGGGGTATAAAATTCAAAAAAGTTAGGAGGGGGTATTTTCTTCTAACTCGTTGTACATATTCATAGCTTGTTTATGTATGCTTTTAAGATAACTTTCGCTCTTATCTAATTCATCAGCAATCGACCTCCAGTCAAGTTGTTCAATATATCTTAAAAGCAACACATCACCGTAAATATTTGGTATTTTAAGTATCTTATCAATAGCCAGTGCCTTTTCCTTATTCAAACATTCAATAGCTTCTTTAAGTTGAATTTCTAAATCAATACATTTATCCACCGTTAAATTGCCATCATTCTTTTTAGAACTTGTTACCTTTTCAGTTGAATAACTAATTCCTCTCAAATCGTACTTTTTATCTCTTAAATTTCTCAAAATCCTTGATAGACTACTAACTCTAACACTATAATGTTTGATTTCTTCTAACCTACTCAATGCTATCACCTATATCTTAATACTTTTAATATTAGTTCCAACCTCACTTTTTAAAGCTTCGTTGATGTCATCAAAATTCAAATACCCTTTATTTATACTATCAATTAATTCGTTATATTCTTCAATAAATCTTGCTAATCTTTCTTTACCATATCCGAACTTAGTTCTCAATACCCATAGTGGAACAGTAGTAACAATCTTCATCACATTATCAACACATTCATCTTCTTTTTCTTTTAACAACTTATAAGCCTTTTGCTCTGCCATTTTATTCACTTGTTGCATAGTAAAGTTATAAGTCGGTGTTTTAGTCTTTATTCCAGCTTTTCTACGTTCTTGTCTATTCATATTGCAACTCCAATTCATCTATAATATCAAGCATATAAGAATATAAAACTACACTAATTTCATTTCTGATAAAGTTTACCACTTCTCTTAAATCATCAAAAGTATTATATTCCCTATCATTCATAGTTTCCTTAATCTCTTTTTTAATTCTATTAGCCATAATATGAGAGATTTTAGGGTAAAACCTCTCTAAAACCTCATCATATTCCTTATCTGTTAATTTAATCATTATAAGTCTTCCTCTTTGATAAAAATTCCGTCTTTTGTAACTCCTTTTCTTTTAGAAATCTTATCATAAGCTAACTGTAAACACTCTACGCAATCAATGCCTGATTGATTACATAATACAATAAGCGTTACAAAAATATCTCCCATTTCAAGCATCATATCATGAGAATTAAGCTCATTTCCACCCAATATGTGTATAAGGTCCATCTCACTTTTAAACTCGAAAACCTCCTCAATAAATTTCATAAATTGTTTATCGGCGTTTTCTTCATGTAACAAATCTTTATCTTTTGCCCATTCTTCTACTTTTGTTTTTAATTCTTCAAATGTTTTGTCGTTCATTTTATACTCCTCCTCTAATAGTGATAAAAGTCTGCCTATATCCTCTGGTTTGTGTCCGTCATAAACAGGTGCTTTGTCTAGTTCTCTAATATCAAACAAATCCCAGTGTTCTAAATTATAGTGATAGCTGTATTGTCCTTTGGGTGTATTGATCCCAACTATAAAAGAATCGTCAAACATTGTTCCGTCATGGTGTTGTTTTGATTTCCAACTTAAATTTGAATAGTTTTTTAAAACCATATAACTTAATATCATTCTATGGTAGTATAGGTCTCCAAACGTATGCCACTTATCTGATATGTCTTTAGTTGAAAATCCTTGGTCTTTTCCTTGTAGGATTAATTCGTTTATTTTTCTTGTGAAGTCTTCTTGTGTTTCAAAATTCATTTCTTTATTCATTTCTTCAATCATTTTATTATCCTTTCTAATTCTCAATGGCTTTTCAATTAGGTCTCCAAGTCCTACAAAAAACGAAAATTCTTCAGTTCCAAATTTATATTGCCCAGCGATGCGGTTTAGCTTTTCCGCGATTTCCGTTAATTCCTCTATGGCATAATCATCAAAATCTTCTATATCGTAATCATCAAAATAAAACATTATTTATACCTCCCATTTTCAATCTGATTAAGTCTTGAATTAATATTTTTCCTAATCCTGTTTATCAGCATTGCATTTATATCTGCACTATCGTCTTTTTTAGCGTCTGATTGATTTCTGAAAATATTCTGCTCTAACTCCTCAAAATCAACCTCACATGCTAGGAGTAGTTTTTCAACTTCTTTAATCTTCATTTTCCACCTTTGTAGCCTTGAAATCTTCAATAATTGTATAATCATCAAATTCAATTTCTTTTCTAATAACATCTTCTAATCTTTTGATATAATGCTTATAAATTTCATCTTTCTTAATGCTATATTTTTCAATTTCTTCATCTGACAATTTCCAATCATTTATCTGTTTTTCGATATTTTCTGTAACTGTAAATTCTATTTTAGTTTTCATCTTCCACCTCTACCAATTCAAAATCGGCTAAATCTGTATTTAATTTTTGTTTTATTTCTTCAATTTCTTTAAGGGTGAATTTAGTTTTTACATAATCCAACGCTTCGTTACTGGATAAATATATGTCATTATACTTAGTGTCGTAATTTATAAATGAGTATTTCATATCCCTTAATAATGATGTTAAAAACCTATGTCTCAAATAAAACTTCTTCTCTTCTTCTCTGTCCTCTACAGGTGTTTTTGCATACTCAACAATTAAATCAACAAGTGTTTCGCTCATATATTCACTAAAACGAATATCCATTTCAAAAAGTTTATTTATCGTAACATAGCACATTGTTACATCAAATGAGTTTTGTATTACAAAATATTTTGTGCCATCACAGTAATTATTTTTGTATATTTTAAATCCTAATATATCAACTCTTTTAATAAATTCTTTAGTCTTCATCTTCCGCCTCCACAACGCAACCGTCTAACAGTTTCAACACGTCCATCATGAGCATACAGTCGTACACGTCGCCATAACATTCAATCTTTTTGCCAAACAAGTCTCCTTTTTCAAATTCAAATCCACATATATCGCCATAGCTTGATAACAACAATTTTAGAATATTGTCATTTAAGATTGCTATTAGTGAATTATTGCTTCCAAACTTATAACTTTCCTTATCTCCATAGCCTCGAATAGCTCTTAATCCTTGATTACATTCTTCAAATTCAAGCCTTATATTATCAGCATTTTTCAACAGTTTTTTTCTGTTTACTCTAAAAGTGTTATTACTTTTAATTCTCATCTTAATATCTCCTAATTTCTTCCAAATTCAATAAAGGAATTATGTCTCCATCTACCTTAAAGTCACATTCATACTCTACGTCACTTTCTTTATCATAGAAATAAGCTAATATTTCACTGTCTTCATCTTGCAAATAAAAATATTCCAGCTCTTTTATTAAGTCTTTAACTTTCATCTTATCCCCTTAACTTTCCAGTCAATTCCGTAGCAAGTCCACAAAAAACACTCTTTTCTGCTTCCTAAATCAAATACACCAAATCTATCTGTTTTGCTAATCAATTTAGCACGTCTAGTCCAATTATCAAGTCCCATGTTCTTCATTTTTCCATAATTACTTAACTCATAACTGTTTCCACGTTTGAATTTCTTTATAATCTCATCAACAATAATTGCATTCGCAGTTTTTTTTATCGTTTTTCGTATTATCCTATTATCCCTTAATAATCTTTTAGTTTTATCGTCGTTATTAGTTTTAGCAATTATGCTTTTTTTCGGTCTATCAATTTTTTATGCTAACAAGTCTACAAAATCGTTGAAATCTATACCCTCGTTTTCAATAATTGTTTGTTCAAGAATTCTAGTTTCTTCTTTACTCCATTTCGCCATTACCCATAACTCCAATATAGTCTAATTCATACTCTTTTAACTCATCATCAGTTAAAACTCTATCATAAGCTAACAAATCATAATATTTATCTTCAATCGTATTTTCTATGATTTCAAATCCGTCTGGTTGTGTTCCAATACTACAACCTCTCAATCTCATTCCATAAATGTATTTTTTCATCATCTAATCTCCCTAAAATCATATTCGCTATCGTACAAATTCAAAAACAGTTTCTTTTTCAGCTTATATACACCAGTCATCATACCCTTAACATCTTCAACGATTTTTTTATCGTCCTTGTCGATATACATAAAATCTGCCACATACTCAATCTTACGATGTGTAGTTCCCATCTTATCTTTGAATTTATCTTGTAAAAGGAATCTAGGTTGTAATTCCAGATTCCTTATTTCTTTTGCTTTTTCAAGTAATTTTAATTCGCAATACCTGTCCGCTTCTCGTATACTGTCAAATTCAATTCCATCAACTACGGTCTTTTTCGCATTATACTTGTTTCGTCTCGCCATTTTTTACCTCTTCTTTTTTCATTTTCTCAATAAAACTATTTAGAACTTTATTGTTTAAGTTTCTTGATTCCTCAGATAATTCATCGTCCTGCTTTGGTCTATAATACGTCTCTTTTTTCTTGAAATTATTATTTCTAGGCTTATCCACACCTACTTTTTTCTTGTTCAATACGCCACGAATATACGCCAATGTTCTAACTCCGTTTTGTTCAGCTATCTCAATAGCTTCCTTGACCCACTCATAGCTGTACTCATTCATATAATCACGTAACATATTTGCACTATAAGGTGTTATTAAACCAAACCCACAATCTTGATACAACTTTATTAACTTTGCCAACTTTGGATTATCTAAATTCATTTCTTCTGGAGGGGGAACAATACCCGTAGTGTTGTTATCATTGTTATTCATTGTTATATCATTGTTATTCATTGTTGTTTGTTTCTTTTTGATTTCTTTTTGATTTTTTTCTGTTTTATTTTTGTTTTCTTTCAGTGTTATTTCAGTGTTACTTTTTATGTTTTCGTTATCTTGATAAACCTCGTAATTTACTATGCTATAGGCTGTTTTTTTACTGTCACTTTTATAGGTAATCATTTTTTCATCACTTAACAAATTTAAAAACTTTTTTGTTTTCGTTATACTCCAACCCCAACGTTCAGATAACTTTCTGAGGGACGTTATTTTTTCGCCCCTCTTGACCTCTATAACACTTCCATTAAAAATAATTTTCTTGTCCTCATGATTAGCTAACATCAATAAATCAATCCAAGCTGCTCCACGATTAAAAGGCTTGTCATTCCATATTATGTTGTCTTGTATTTTTCTGTGGATACAAATCCAACCATAAGCCATCTATAATCAACTCCTAAAATGGTAATTCGTTATAGTTGTTAAGCGTTGCGTTCATTCCTAAATCGTTAGCGTTGTTGTTCTTTGAACCACCATTGTTATTTAACACAATTTCTGGTGCATTTTGATATCTTTCTATGCATTTATTTACAATTACTGCTGGCGCGTTATCTCTTTTTTTCTTTAACAGTTTGATTAGTTTTGTAATCATAAAATCCTTGTAGTGTGTATTCGTAAACTTCTTTTGAACTATCGTTGTAATCAGTTCCCTTATTCACTTCAACAATAACGCCTACAAATTTGTCTTTTAAACTGACGATATTCCCTTCTTTATCCCAGTTCATATTGTTTTTATTGATGTCACATAAAGATAACAAATGATTGATGTGTCTTGTTGCAAATTCAACATCTTCTCCATCTTTGTTCTTGTACCAAATACTAAACCACGCTTTTTGTCCGTCCTTGTCCTCGAACGTCAATCCTAAACTTTCAGCACTTGTATTTGCACTCTTATAAATTTTTGCTCTAGTACACTTCATTGTGTAAACTCCACTTTTTCTAATAGGACTACCCATCTTTAATTCTTCTTTGTTGTAATCGTCATTAATTGTAAACATATTCTATCCTCCATAATATTCATTAATTTTTTCTGTTACGATTTTTAAATCGTTGTCTATCAATCTTTCATCAAACATTCCAAGCGGACTTTTTGTAGTATTAAATCCGTTGTTTTGTGTTTCAAAATAATAGTTGCCATCTTGTATTGTTGTATTTAAAACTATTGTAAATAATCCCTCAATTGTAATCTTTTCATCAAGTAATTTACCTATAGTTTTCACCTTGCTTGTTCCATCTTCTTTTTGCTCATTGTGACTTAAAAAGAATATATTTAAGTCTTCCCTTAATCTGCTTGCAATGTCGATTATCATATAATAATGCTGTGCCATTTCTGTAAACTTATCAAATCCTTTTTCTTTGGCACGTACCATAAATTCACCACTAATTACATATTGGAAGTCGTCTATGATGATGTTCTTGATGTCTTTATTGTTATTCAAATACTTTAAACAACTGATAATTTTATCGTAGTTGTCACTAACAAGTCTTTTGCCTTTTCCGTCTTTATCCATAATCGGGTAGTTTTTCTTAAAACCTTTAAATGGTAGTGGCTTATTTACTGCTTGAATTATGAAAGTATATTTGCTATCCATATTCCTAATGCTTGTACTTTTCCCAGTACCCGATTGACCTAATATCAGTATTAAATTTGACATTAACGTATCCTCAAACTTTCTGATTGTTTCAACTCAACACCATCAACAATCAATCCCTCTTTTATATCATTTAAAAGCTCTCTCTTGTTGAGTTTTCGCTCAATGATATAGTAACTATCGTCTATGTTTTTTTCGTTCGTTATTTCAAGGCTGGGAGCGTTCTTTTGGATATTAAAGCTAAACAAATCAGTCTTAACCTTTTTCCTACCTTGCAACTCCATACTTGCTTGTAAATTCTGTTTTAACCACTTAACCTTGTTTTCTGCGGATTTTCTCTTTTCATTAAATATCTTTTCTTGATTTTTAAAAGCTTCGACATCAGCTTCCAAATTTCTAATCATTTTAGCATAATTGTCGCATTTTTCCTCAATCTCAACATTAAGGTTATCGGCCATTTCTTGCATTTCTTCTGTAACTTCATCAGCATTTTCAAATTCAGTAAAGAATTTTACATAATTTTCAGTCAGCTCAAATAAATTCATTAATACTCGTACCCCACAATCTTATTAATTTCATCTAAATTTTTAAGAACAAAATCAACAACACTATCTAATGTATTTTCGTATTGGTATAAACCACCTTGTAATAACATTGTTACTTGTAGTCTTATCTCATGATTTACTGCGTCCTCTTTTGTGTAGAATTTTTCTCCGTCTCCACACGTGTAAACTATCTCTTGTCGTGAACTAATCATTTAAACTCTCCTTTTCCATATTGTTTTTAAAATATATTTGCAAGAATGTGTAATGTAATTTCTTGCAGTTATTCTTTAAAGCGTTCAATTTATCATCATTAATCTTAAAATCATCTTTAATAGCAACTTGCATTTCTTCATCAAATATAAATACTAATTGTCCTCCAGATACCAGTTCGGTCTCAATCATTGACATCTGATTATTCGGTTTTCTAGTAAATATACAAGTAATTGGAAACTGCCCTGTGCTAAACTGAAATTCTAAATCCTCACTATCTGCTAATTGTTCAATCTTTTCACTTATTTTATTTATTTCATCTAATAGCATATATACACTCCTTTAAATTCGTGATATAATCACGTTGTATAATATTTTTTCTTATCGGCTGTATTCGTGCTTGTTTACAGTCGATTTTGCCTTTATAACTCTTTTATATCAGTACCTCTATAAAAGCCTTGTATTCCCCCACTCTTTCGGAAGTCAACTACTAAAAGCTTTTTAAAATATGCGTCCATTTCCTCCTTTAATTTGTAAATTGAGTTATTATAAATAGTCTCCATACATTCATCTGTAATATCGAAGTCTATTATTGCTCTAAATTTCATATTCTCACTCCTTTTTTCGCCATTTCTCTAAACAAATTTACATTTTCTTTTACGTCTTCTGATACTTCTTCTGATATCTTGCTATCCTTATTTACATAGCTATCACCAATTTTTAAATTAAATCTATTTTTATCTTTTTCTTCTTTTGCTTTCGTTCTAACCCTTAAATTAGCTATATAGTGTCTATCTATTTCTTCATTAAATTTTTCTTCAAACAAAGCTTTTAATTCTACATTTTTCATACTTAAGTGTTCCAGTAGAAACTTCATTTGTATTTCTGAATATTTACTTTTTCTGCCCATTATTCTTCGTCCGCGTTGCTCAAATAACATATCAGCATTTCTAAATAGTCTTTTGCTTTTAACAAGTCATCAAGTCCGTTTTTATCGCTGTATCTAATTAAATACTTCAATGTATTACACAAATAAAATCCGTCTTCAACCTTGCAATTATTCTTTTTAGCTATATCTAAAATTATCCTCATAGCATTTTCACCATGTATCATGTATCGATTTTTGTTATCCATTTATAACATTCTCCCTGTAATAACTAATAAATTTAAAAGTATACAAAACTTCAAAAGCATAATACACACATTGCCTACTGTTTTCATATCATCTAATCTATCAACCTTTTTAACCTTTTTGATTTTTGCTCTTTTCTTAATGAGCTTTTCGCATTTAAAAATAGGTCTTTCAATGCCTACCCATGCCTTATCATAGCTATCTAATTTCTTTTCCATAAAATCCTCCTAAAATGTTTGTGTAATACTCTTAATTACACTTTTTAATCTTCTAATATCGTCTTTTAAATTGTTGTTTTCTTGTCTTAGTACAAATAATTCTTCTTCTAGTGCAACTGTTCTACCCGATTTTTCTACTGAATTGACTTGCTCCATTGGATAAGTACATCTACCAATTTCAGTCCTTGTCAATATCCCTTTAGCTTCCAATGTAGAAATGTGTTCTTCTGTAACACTCCACCTTTTAGCTAAATCTTTTTTAGAAATAATAGTTTGTTCCATTTTTACGCCCTCAAAAACTTATTGGTAAAATATATTTGTCCCTTACCTGTAACCTTGGTAGTTGATGTCGTTCTTACACTACCGTTAGGATTGCTCACAATTCTTGTTTTAACCTCAAACAATCCTCGTTCCATTGAGTATTGTGTTGGCAAGTTTTTGCGTTCACCACTCTTACACAAATAATCGTGTTGTCTTAGCCATTCAAACAATTTGTTTTGACCAATATCATATCCGTTTTGCTTTAATCTTTTAGCAAACTCGCCTATCAGTATTGAATTTTCAGCAACTTCGCAACTATCAGCAAACAACACCTTTGGCTTGTCCCTCTCAATCTGTGCCTCTGCCAACGCTCTTTTTGCCTTTTCTTCTTTTAGATTTGTTGCCAGTCTTATCAAATAATCTGGGTCGCTTAAAGTCTTTTCGATAACCTCACTACTCATATACGCTCCGTGCTTACGGATTGTAGGAAGTACTTCTGATGTAACCCAGTCACTGAATTTCTCAGCTTGTGGCTTTCTGCTTTGGAATACAAGTTTGTATAAATTTGACTCATTAATGAAATCTGCTTTTTGTATTCTTCCTAATGAATCTATGATGTCGGTAGTACCGACCCCATACTCGTTCAATCTACTTTTTGCGTCTCGTGAATTTTTGATTTCCAAAACCCTACATACATCGCTTAGCATGAAATAAGGTTCATTGCTAATCATTTTCGTTCTTATTTCTCCAAATTCACTATTTTTAAAAATTTGTAATTCGTTCATTGTATTTCTCCTTTCGCTTTTTTTAACTCATATCTTGATATAATACTTATGAGGTGATTAATGTGATATTAACAATACAAACATTTAAACTACTAAATAAACTACTTAAAATTCAAAACCCTGTAATCATAGAATTTGATAAAGAAAACAGCTTGTATTCTGTAACATCTTCTAATAACCTTGAAGATACATTTTACAATTCTGATTTTCCTTTTTTTCTAAAACCGTATCTGATGAAAACAAATTATTAAAAGCTCGACTTGATGAAATGGAATATTTAAAAGAAAATAACTACATAACCTATGATGATAAAGTTATCAACATAACACATCACGGTTATCATTGTTTTCAAATCTCATTTGCCAAGTTCTGCGTATTTTGTTTTCGCTCAATAGCTGTTCCTATCGTAGTTGCGTTTGTAACAACACTAATAACCAATTATTTATGGAGATAATATAACGTCCCTACTGATACAATTACACTGACAACAATCTGAATAATCGTATCTATAGTTTCTATGAAAAGTGTCCCTCTGTTCTTTTCGTAAAAATCGAAAAACCCATAACAATTTTTATATGGCACTTTTCTGTATCTCCATTTTTCTTTTATTTTTTCTTTTAATTTCATATTTGCTCCTTCGTTTTAAATACGTCTTTCCGTATTTTGTTTGCAAAAAAATATTTTGTCTATGTCTTCTCCGCTTTTATCAAAACCAATTAAGGCTTTATAAATTTCATCTTGTTTAAACGGAAGTTTGTTTTGTAACCTTAAATTCAAACTAGTTTCTGAAATTTCTAAATAATCCGCAAACTTTTTTATTGTTCCAAAATATTCTTTGATTAAACCTCTTAGTTTTGAATAGTCGTATTTTACAGGCATTTTCAGTTGTTCACCTCCTACCGATTGATTTGTTAATTATATTATAATACGGCTTTCCGTTCTTGTCAACAGTTTTCTGTATTTTTTTTTAAATATTATTGCTTTTTCGTACTGAAAACTGTATTATAATATATGGGAGGTACTTATGAAAAATGATAAAATCTCAAATTTACCTAGTAGGCTAAAAGAAATATTGGAAATAAAAAATATTAACCAAAAAGAACTATCTGAATTATCTGGAATAAGAGCTTCTTCTATAAGTGATTGGATAAATAATAAATACGAAGCTAAGCAAGACAAAATTTATATGCTATCAAAAGCGTTAGACGTATCTCCAGCGTGGCTTATGGGATTTGATGTTGATATAGATAATCATAAAAAGAACGAAGTAACATTTGTTGGTCGTGCTAATGTTATGAGAACATATAGATATATCGACTCTAAAGTTTCAGCTGGCACTCCAATTGCTATAGACGGTCAAAATTATTCAAGCCTTGCAGTGCCAGACAGTATGCTTGGCAAATATGCAAAAGAAGACGTGTTATTTATGCACATATCTGGAGATAGCATGAATAAAATAATACCTAACGGTTCATTGATTGGAATATTAGAATATAACAGTATTCACGATATCAAGAACGGTGATATTGTTGTATTCGATTATAACGGAAATTATTCTGTAAAAAGATTTTACAAAGATGAAGAACAAAATAGAATAATTTTTAAACCCGAGTCAACTGACCCAACCTATCTTGATATTGTTTATGATTTGGAATTAAATAATGTAGACATAATCGGTAAAGTTATAATGTACAATGTTAGGTTAGAATAAAAAAATACCCCTCGTGATGAACACAAGGGATATTGAGTATATATGCTATATACTACTATTACTCAAATACAGTATAGCACATATACTCGCCTATTTAAACTAAAGGAAGTGAGGATATGCAACAAGTAGGAAGTTCAGTACGTAAACTAAACGGAAAATGGCAATCAATAATCAGAATTAAAGTTCAAGGGAAATGGAAGCAAGTTGACACTAAGTACGGATTTAAAACTAAAGCGGAAGCAAACAACTGGATAAGTAAAAACATTGGTAAATACACTAAAACATACCAAATAAACGGATACGAGGATATAACTTTAGGAGAATTAAAAGAAATTTATTTAGACTATAAAAAAGATAAAGTTAGGATTAGTTCGCACAATTTAATGAAAAGTCAACTAAAACAAGTTACATCTTATGAAGATAGAAAAATTAAAACATTTACCAAAATGGATATAGAAAACTTGTCAAGGGAACTAAAGATTAAAACAAAAATAGCAAGGTACAAACAACTTTTTGAATTTGCTATAAAAACATTAGAATTAAATATGAAAAATCCAGCACGTGATGTTCCGTCTAATTTTAAAAAAAATAAAGATACGGTTATTGTATCTGTATCGGAATTTGAAAACGAAATAAAACCACTATTTAAAAAAGATGAACACTTGTTAATATTGGATATAGCATTTTATACTGGACTACGTTCGTCTGAAATTGCTGGACTAACCTATGATGATATATTCCCAACATATCTAGTTGTTAATAAACAATTTAATAAAAGGACAAATAGTTTTACTCCGCCTAAGAGTGTCAACAGTACAAGAAAAGTGCCTATAAGCAATAAATTGTATAAAGAAATAATAGAATATAGAAATAAACAAAAAATTATATCAACTGACAAAAGATTATTTCCAAAAAGATTTGCTATGCAACCAACTTATACTAAACTAAATAAAGTGACAAAAGATACCAAGTTTGAGGGAATAGATTTGCATTCGTTAAGACATAGCTATACAACAAACTTAATAACAAATGGAATTGATTTTAAAACTGCTTCAAGAATTATCGGTGATACAGTTGAAACTGTAATGAAGACTTATTCACATTATACTGAACAAGGATATAAACAAGTTGAACAATTAATTAATAACATTTAATTTTTTTGTGTAATTTGTGTGTAATTTCAAAAATATAAGTCATCAAATGCGTTGATTTCAAGGGATATTATCAAAGTTTTAATATTATATCATATTT
>QWCQ01000352.1_pt1 | contig 35079 bp, 49 predicted proteins | sample 1972701 | NCBI WGS metagenome assembly QWCQ01 (sample SAMN09866704, study PRJNA288562) | Human gut metagenome isolate pre4_stool, whole genome shotgun sequencing... | reverse complement strand
ATGAAAGTCCAAACATTAATACATATAGCATTAATATAATATAATTATCTCCTCTGGAAGCAAAAATCCCCCTATATAGTAAGAAAACAAAGCCAAGAGAAAGCAAAGTAAATAATAATAAATTTAAAATGAAATCCTTATCTTTAGATAGATAATACCTGCAAGCCCTATTAATATTCATCTTATCATTCATTTCCTGCCCTCCTCTATAAATAAATCTTCTAAGCTCTCTTCTCTTATGTCGGCCATATCCTTTGTGAAAAGCAGGTCTCCTGATTTTATCATTGAGACCTTATCAGCGATCTTTTCAATTTCAGCTAGGTCGTGGCTGGTAATAACTATAGTCTTTGCTTCTTCCTTTAATAATTTTATAAGCTTTCTAATCTCGACTCTCGATATTGGATCTACCCCACTTGTCACTTCATCTAGATAGATTATATACCTATCCATCATCACAATGATTAATAGAGATAGTTTCCTCTTCATCCCCTTGGAATATGTGGCAACCTTCCTATCTAAATCCTTTGTAATATCTAGCAAGTCAGAATATTTTTCATAAGACTTTGCCTCATAGCCAAAATACAAACCATATAAGATAATATTTTCTAGTCCTGTCTTATCCTCGTACAAATAGTCGTTTTCTAGTAAGATTGCATGAGTTCCCATAACATTTACCTCTCCACCATCTTTTTCATAAAGACCTGTCAGTAGTCTAAGGAGGCTAGTCTTTCCAGACCCATTCGGGCCGACTAGGGCATGGACTGTATTAGCTTCAATTTCTATAGAAAAATTATTGAAGAGCCTTTTGTTTTCAAAATTCTTGCTCATATTTTTAACTTCGATAACCTTCATATATGTACTCCTTATCTTAATATCTTTCTTCTAATCCTATTTTATAAGAAATAGTAAGCAAAAACATGAGTAAAAACTGCAATTTTGAACTAAAAAAGAGCGGCCTGTTACCGCTCCCTAAGCTTTATTTAATTTTCACTAGATCCATCTTCGCTAGATCCATTAAAGGCATTTGTTATAGATTCAAATATAGACCTGAAAAATTCTACTATGGAATCCCATAGGACACTGTCTTTGGCTTCTTGGGCTACCTTGTCGATATTATCCTTATTGTCTTCGTAGAACTTGCCTGCCTTACTTGTAATATCTCCTGCAAGTTTTGTGAGATTTTCCCTAACTTCGGCACTATCTATGGCAGAAGTTGTTTGGTAGTTTTCAAAATAATTTACCAGGATTTGGATATTATTATTTGACAATACATTGTCCATATCTACATTATTTAAGGCATCCTTGATATAGATTGCTATCTGATCTGCGGATGCATTCTCACCATTTTCTTTCTTGTAGTCGCTAAGTTTTTGCTTTACTTCAATCACAACAGTATCGAGCTTGTCTGTATCGAAGTTTTCTTTTCCTTCGTTTTCTTTTGCAACTTCGCTTACTGTCTCAAGCTCTTCTTGGGCAGTTTGGGTCCTTTGAGTATCAAGGTCCACTCCTCGCATTTCTTCAGACTTATATACTCCGACTAGGGCAGACTCGCCAGTAACAGGTCTTGGGCTTGCTACTACTATATCAGCGTTACTTATGCCTGCTGTTATTGCTGCATTGGTGTATTGACCTTCTGTAATCTCTGTAATTTTAGCTGGCGTCTTAATCTTGACAGAAATTCCCCTATCCTTGGTAGATCTTTTGACTAGGACTGAAGAGATCATATTAGAATCTGCTGTTCCGTAGCCTAGATATTTTTCAAGATCACTCCCATCGACATAGGAAATATTGCTGTCTTTTCCTGCTCCCATAGACTTATTTACCGTAGCTTTCTCATCTTCTTTAAGGGCTACGCCGTAGATTATATCGTCCTTGTTTGGATCAAAGTCACTTGCCATAGCAAGATGTGGGAGAAGAATTATAAGGGACATCAGTCCCGCTAGAATTTTCTTAAACATATTATTACCTATAGGCTTTCAATCTTTTCTATAATTGGACTTAGCTCTTTCATATCTATATCTTCTGCAAGACCTGAATCGATTTTCTCTGCTATTTGTGGGTCAATTGGAAGCTTGGCAAGGGTGTCTATGTCGTATTTTTCTGCCACTTCTTCTAGCCTACTCTTGCCGAATATCTCGTGCTTACTTCCGCAATCAGGACATTCGAAGTAGGACATATTTTCAACCATACCTATGACTTTCTTGCCCATCATCTTCGCCATCTTGATAGATTTTTCTACTACCATCTCTACTAGACCTTGTGGGGATGCAACTGCAACTACTCCGTCTATTGGTAGGGATTGGAAGACTGTGAGTGGTACGTCAGCAGTTCCTGGAGGCATGTCCACTATCATATAGTCGATCTCGCCCCAGTCCACATCTGTATAGAATTGTTTTAGGACGTTGGTTACGATAGATGATCTCCAAACAACTGGGTCAGTCTTCTCGCGTAAGATCATATTTACTGAAATTAGCTTGATACCATCACGAGTGATAGCTGGATACATCAAACCTTCCTTGGTTCCCCTAACTGGCTCATCTATACCAAAGGCCTCTGCCATAGAAGGGCCTGTAATATCAGCATCAAATACTGCGACCTTGTAGCCTTTCTTGTTTAGGCTTGAGGCAAGAAGGGATGAAACTGAAGACTTGCCAACTCCTCCCTTACCACTCATTACAGCTATGACCTTCTTTACAGAAGAGCCCTCGTGAAGCTTGATTTTGAATTTATCTAAATTAATATTTTTCTTTTGCATATATACTCCTTTTCTTAGCATCTGATTTCTCCTCAGATGTAGGATTATTATACTTTTAAATTATCATATGTTAAGTTAAATAAATTCACTATTATTAATCAAAGCTCTACTTGAACTAAAGCTCCTAAGGAAAATATTAATTAAAAATCAATCTTCATATCTCCATCCTTGATCAGCCCCTTGTTTTTCATTAGTCTGTAAATTATATAAGAAAGGACGGCTGGGAGGATTATGTGAAGGAGGATTACCTTAAATATCGCTCCTATCCCCATAGCATTAATCGTTCCGATTTGTCCTACGAGGCCACTTGTCCCCATACCTGAGCCTAGAGGAGTGTTTTTCATCTTAAAGACCAGGGTCCCTATTGGCGCAAGGATGGCGCTTGCAAGGGTTGGCGGAAGCCAGATCCAAGGGTTCTTTATTATATTTGGCACTTGGAACATACTTGTTCCTAGCCCTTGGGCGAGAAGTCCCTCCAAGCCGTTATCCTTGTAGGAAATTACTGCAAAGCCAATCATTTGGGCACAACAGCCCACTGTGGCTGCTCCTCCTGCAAGACCTTCTAGACTTAGCATCATACAAATCGCTGCAGATGATATCGGTAGGGTAAGGGCCATACCGATAGTCACTGCTACTACAATTCCCATAAAAAATGGCCTAAGCTCGGTCGCCTTCATGATAAATAAGCCTATAGCCTTCATAAAGCTTGCTACATAAGGACCTATCAAATCTCCCACCAAGATTCCTACTATAATCGTAACACTAGGGGTGATGATTATATCAAGCTTGGTAGATTTTGAGACAAGCTTACCAAACTCAACTCCAAAAATCGTAGCAAGGAAAACTCCCACAGGCCCTCCCAGCTCATAGGCCCCGAGTCCTACAATAGTAGAAGCAAAAAGGACAAGCTTGGGTGCATTAAGACTTGCGGCAATAGCAACTGCAATAGCAGCTCCACTAGCAGAGTTTGCCAGAGGCCAGAGCCTATCTGTAAGATATGGTATATGTAAGCTTTGACCTAGGCTATTTAGGATAGTCCCAACCAAGAGTGAAGCGAACAAACCAAAGGCCATAGCTCCCAAGGCATCAATAAAATAAGTTCTCCAGGATAAATTTATTCCCTTTTTTCTTAAAAATTCCATAATATCCTCCAAAATATTTTCAAATAATATTGTAACATAAATTTATTCTATTGTATATACAGTGGAAAATATTTTGGAGTTTAGTTATATTTACTTTCTTAATTTCTAATCCTGTAATTAATCATATTATATATAAGATTCTTAAGATTTTCTCCTAAATACATTTAAATTTTATTCTAATCTAGCAAAATCCCCTTTTCCCTAAGCTTAGCCTCTATACTTTCTTTGGCAAAATCATTATCCACCCTTATGGTGTGATAGTGGATATTTTCTGTTAGATTTTTTAGGGGAGTTGCTTCGTCTATTGATTTGATAAAGACATCTACTCCCTTTCTTGATTTGATATTTAATTCTTTCTTAATCATGCCATAGGTCTTGTGGTTGATGAAAACGTCTAGGATTTCTCCTCCCCTATCTACTATGATATTTAGCTCTTCTCCTATTTTGCTGTCGCTGTGGGAGCATTTTATAATGAATTCTATCTTCGAAGTCTGGCTTAGCCAATAGCCCTTGTTGTTTGATTTTATCTCATAGCCACTTGCCTTAAGGATTGAGATATCCTTGACTATAACCTGGCGACTTAGGCCGAATTTCTCTGCTAAGCTCCCTCCAGATATGGGGCTGGTCCTATCTTGTAAGATTCTTATAATTTCTAATTGTCTGTCTTTGATATTCATATTAACCTCTATATCACTTTACCCCAAAAATAAATTTGACATTATATTTTTTTGAGTGTAATATATAAGCAACAACAGTGATAAGAGGAGTAACCAAAGATTTTAGAATAAAGAGAATCCTAGCTGGTGTGAATGGAGATTTTAAGTTTTGGTGAAAAAAGCCTTTGAGTTTTGTCGGGGATATTTGATCTGACAGCGGGACTTGCCCGTTATAGCAAGAGAGTATGATTGTACTTATTGAGTAGTTTGTCGTGAGATGAGCTAAAATTAAGGTGGTAACGCGAATTTTCGTCCTTATTGCTTCCATTTGGAGCAGTAAGGACTTTTATTTTACAATCAAATATATCATGAAAGGATTTATTATGAAAAAGCTAGTAAAGATTATCCTTGCACTTATCCTAATCATAACACCCCTTGGCCAGGTTAATGCAAGCGAAGAAGACACATTCAGAGTAGGTATGGAAGTAAACTACGCTCCATTTAACTTCTCTGAAGTAAGTGATGAAAATGGAGGCTATCCTGTAGCCAACTCCCCGGGTGAGTATGCCAACGGTTATGACGTCCAGTTTGCCAAGAAGATCGCCGATGGTCTAGGCAAGAAACTTGAAATCTACAAGATAGAATGGGATGGGCTAATACCTGCCCTAACTAGTGGCAAGATCGATGCAATAGTTGCTGGTATGAGCCCAACTGCTGAAAGGCTCGAGCAAATCGACTTCTCCGTTCCTTACTATCACGCCAAGATGGTTGTAGTTACCCAAAAGGACTCAAAGTACAAGGATGCAAAGTCTATTAATGACTTTGAAGGAGCAAAGATTACCGCCCAACTAGGGACCTTCCACGTAGCTATGATAGATCAGATGGCAGGTGTTAACAAACAAGAATCCATGGACTCCTTCCCTACTATGATTGCTGCAGCAAATGCTGGAACAATTGATGGCTATATCTCAGAAGAAGCTGGTGCTGAATCTGCTGTAGCCGCCAACCCAAAGCTTACCTATATAACTTTCGACGAAGCAAATGGCTTTACTACTAATGATGAAGATACGACAGTAGGAGTAGGAATTGCCAAAAACTCTCCTCTCACAGAAGATATCAACAAGGTTCTTTCATCTATGGATATAGAAAAGGAACAGGCTGAGATTATGGGAGTAATGACCCAGCTTACTGCAGATGGGGAAGAAAGTGCCGGCTTTATCGATGAAGTTAAATCGATTTGGGCGACCTACTCTACTCTTTTCCTAAAGGGTGTGGTAAATACCCTGATCATAGCCATAGTTTCTACAATCCTAGGTTTCCTCTTAGGACTTTTGGTTGCAGTCATTAGAGGAATGGAAGTCAAAAAGACAGAAAATGCCTTTACTTACTATCTCCACAAAATAATCAATTGGATCTTGGGAGCTTATGTTGAGATATTTAGAGGAACACCAATGATGGTTCAATCCGTAATCATCTTCTACGGACTTAAGCAATATTTCGATATAGACCTATCGACTATGTTTGCGGCAATCCTTATAGTTTCTATCAATACTGGAGCCTACCTATCTGAGGTAGTCCGTGGTGGAATCAATTCGATTGACAAGGGACAGTTTGAGGCCTGCAAGGCTATAGGCATGACCCATTTCCAAACTATGGTCCACGTAATCCTTCCTCAAACAATCCTTACAATCCTTCCATCAATCGGAAACGAGTTTGTAATAAATATCAAGGATACATCAGTCCTTAACGTAATTTCTGTAACAGAGCTATTCTTTATGAGTAAATCTGTCGCAGGATCAACCTACCAATACTTCCCAACCTACTTGATAACAGCAGTGATTTATTTCGTCCTAACCTTCACTATTACGAGAATCCTTCTTGTCCTTGAAAGAAGATTTAGGGATACTGACTTTATCATGGAATCATCAACAGGAGCAAACAATGTCTGAGATAATTAGAGTAAACAGTTTAGAGAAAAAATTCGGGGACAACCTAGTCCTTAAGGATATAAATATGGCAGTAAATGAAGGAGAAGTAGTCTCTATCATAGGATCTTCTGGATCTGGTAAGTCGACCCTCCTTCGCTGCCTTAACCTCTTGGAATCTCCTACAAGCGGAGAAATCCTCTACAGGGGCGACAATATCCTAGACCATAAGTTCGACCAAAGAAAATACAGGTCAAGGGTGGGCATGGTATTTCAAAACTTCAATCTCTTTGCCAACAAGACCGTCCTTGAAAACTGTATGCTAGGTCAAATCAAGGTCCTCGGTAGAAATCACAAGGAAGCCGAAGAAATTTCTAGAAAGTACCTAGAAAGCGTAAATATGCAAAACTATGTCAACGCCAAGCCTAGCCAAATATCAGGTGGCCAGCAACAAAGAGTAGCCATAGCCCGTGCCCTTTGCATGAATCCTGATCTGCTCCTTTTCGATGAGCCAACAAGCGCCCTCGACCCAGAGACAGTTGGAGAAGTCCTAGATGTAATGACCAAGCTTGCCAAAAGCGGTATGACCATGATCGTAGTAACCCACGAGATGGACTTTGCAAGAGACGTATCTAGTAGGGTCTTGTTCATGAACAAGGGAATCATCCTAGAAGACGGCACTCCAGAAAAAATATTTACAAACCCAGACCACGACAGGACCAAGGAGTTCTTGAAGAGATTTTTGGGAGAAAATTGAAAGAATTAAACTTAAATCATGTGCTAATAAGCAGAGGATTAGATTAAAGATCAGATCTTCTGCTTTTTATTTTGCAAATTCTTAATTTCTCATGTATTTTATTTAACTTCGTAACTGGTACAATGATTTTGTCCAAAACTTATTTAACAAAGGAGTTTAAATGATAGATAAATATATAAATCATATTAGGGGGCTAGTAAAGTTTAATGGAGTAGATCCAGAAGAGTTAGAAATAATGGTTAAAGATAATAAGATGATATTTTTATATGAGAGTCATTTTTCCTTGATAAGCATGAGCCTATTAAACTTCTTAGGCAAAGAAGGTATAAAATTTGATTTTGTCCTCGGTGCCGACTGTGAAGAAGACTTTGCAAAAGATAAAATAAATAGTGTACAGATTACTGTTGATATAGAGGAACTAGCAAAAATGAATAACTACTTAATAGATTTTAAGGACTTTGATTAAAGAAATACTTACCAAAAAACGTCTCTAAATAAAAATATACATGTAGAGGATAAGGGCAGGATTTAATATTTCCCGCCCTTTTGTTTGCCTAGTTATTAGGATAATATTATTTATTAAATATTATATTTAGGATTTTTTCAGTAACTTCTTGTAGGTCTTGTCTGTAAGTATGGCTCCAAGGGGTGCTGTGTAGAGGATTGCTATTACTGATATGGCTAGTATTAGCTTACCACTTGCAATCCCATATCCTAGGGCGACCGGTCCTATGGCTGCTTGGACTGTGGCCTTTGGCAGATAGGCGAAGCCTGAAAATATCTTCTCAGATTTTTCAAGATTTGAAGGAAGAAGAGCCAGGTAAACTCCAAGCATCCTAAATATTATACCTCCTGTGATTAGAAGAAGGGCTGGTATGATTTCTTCTCCTATTATAGAAAGATCTACTGTAATTCCCACTAGGACAAAGAGGAAGATCTCAAAAAGCTCCCAAAGGCTAGAGTAAACATCCAAAAGTTCATCTGCAAGGTCTTGGTCAAGTTTTTTAATCGTCATAGTCATAGAAATAATAGCCACAAGGCCCGAGAAGGCTATATAGCTCTTAGCCAAGTCCTCTATTTCCAAGATAAAAAATGATAGGCCCATAAGGGCGATTGCCTTATAAATTCTGCCCAAATTTATATTTGAATAAATTATATATAGGATATATCCTACTAATATTCCAAAAAGAATTCCTGTAATAATTGATATAGGAATATTTAGAAAACTTCCTATAGAGGCTTGACCTCCTAGCTTTAGATTGATAAAAACTGTAAAAAATACTATGGTGTAGACATCATCTATGGAAGAGCCTGCAAGGATTATCTCGGGAATCTTCTTATCTTCTCCATAGCCTTCTTCTATAAGTCTTATCATCCTTGGCACGACTATGGCAGGAGATACTGCCGCAAGAACAGCTCCTAGGATGGCACTGTCGATATAGGGAAGGTTAAAGATTTTATTAGCAAGAAATGTTATAGCGACCATCTCAAAGCTTGCTGGAAGGAAGGTCATTAGGATTGCAGGAAGACCGACCTCCCTTAATCTATCAAAAGATAGGCTAAGGCCAGCCCTCGATAGGATTACTACTAGAGCAATCTGCCTTAAGTCCTTTGAAAGAGCCCCTATATCTCCCTTTACTAGTCCCAAGAGATTGGGGCTTATGATAATTCCTGCTAGAAGCATGCCCAAGATGGGGGCAAGTTTGATTTTTGAAAAAATTTTAGACCCGATTAGACCTGCTATCATTATAAGTCCGACATTTGTTAACATTTTTCCTCCTAAAAAAAGCTGATGGCCCTACTCTTAAGTAGAAGTCATCAGCTTATAGCGTTTATTTTACAGGGAAGAACTTCATTTCCCTAAGTTTATTTTACTTTTTATTTACCCTTATTCAACTAAGGCGCCCTTTTTAGCGAGCCTATCTGCCCAGTCGTTGTACTTGTCGTTGGAGTGACCCTTGACCTTGACAAAGCCTATCTTTAGGCTTTTTCTCGCTTCTTTAACAAAACTCTTATAAGAGATAGTAAGGTCGTTGTTGGCCTTCCATTCGTCATTGGCCCAGGAGGAGATTCCCTGGTAGTCATGATAGATTATTATTTTTTCTCTTTTTTCTTCAAGAGCCTTTTTTATAGCAAGCTCACTTGCTCTGACCTCTCCTGCTACATTTCTATGCTTGTAGAAATCATCTGTATAGGATTCGTAGAGTTCTTCTTCTCCATCCTTGCTTATATAGACAACACCTGCCCCGTAGATTTTCTCCTTAAGATTATAAGATCCATCCACATAGGCTATTATTGTTTCATCGTCTACTTCAATCGTCTCTCCTATATCTTCCATAAAGGCTATAGCATCTTCCTTTTTCTTAAAGGACTTGTAGCTCGCATTGGAAAATCCCTTTACTTCCTTAAGGCAAGAATCCCAGGATGTGTATATCCCAGGATTCCTTCCTCTTTTTACTGCGTAATATTTCATAAGCTTTCCTTGTTGGCCCAGTAGGTTACAGCCCCTGGTCCCACAGTGAATACTCCATTCCCATTCTCATCAATTGTGATGTCCTCGTTTTTGCCAGAAAGGTCCACATAAGTCGCTCCTGCCTCATCCTCTCCCACAAACATTTGCTTTTCAGCCATGTCTTTTATGGAAATTAGAACAGTTAGTGGCTTATGGTCTTCATCTCCTCTCCTGACCCAACCAATAACTGAAGGATCATCGAAGTAGTTGTCTTGATCGCCGTAGTTGTAATTTTTTCTAACCTTAAGCATATTATTTATCAGGTCGTATTTGGCTTCAGTCTTTACCTCTCCTATTAGTCCGTAGTAGTCTCCTGCAAAGATACATGGATAGCCATCTTTTCTAAACAAAATCATAGCATAGGCGATTTCCTTAAACCAATCTTCAACCCAAGAGTCGAGCGACTGACCTGGTTGGCTGTCGTGGTTATCCACAAAGGTTACGGCTTGGGCTGGGAAATCTGCCACGATTGTATTATCGAAGATTTTTCTCATGTCGTAGTTACCCATAGACTTGCTTGCCTCTTGCATATGAAAATGTAGGGGAACATCGAATAAATCTATGTTATAATCTGTTGTTTCGAGGTATTTGGCGATTTCTTCCTTGTTGTATTGCCAGAATTCTCCAAAAAGATAGAAGTTCTCCACACCCTTTTCATTTATTATGTGGTCTGATAGGTCGTGGATGAAGTTAGATGAAATGTGCTTTAGGGCGTCGTATCTGAAGCCATCGACCTTGGTCTCGTCGATGAACCAATCGGCCCATTTGAAAATCTCTTCCCTTACTTCTGGATGGTCGTGGTCGATGTCGCAATTCATGAGATAATCGAAGTTACCCTTTTCGCCTGATACATCCTCTTCCCAATATTTCCCGTCTCCTAGGATTCTAAATATAGCTGAAGTGTCACTTTTTACGTCATAGTCCACACCTGAGAAATGATAATAGTGCCAAACCATGTCGGAATACTTACCAGCCCTTCCCTTAAAGTCAAATCCGGTCCAAGCCTCTATGTCCATTTCTCCTGATACGTCTTGTTCTCTGTTGTTTTGATCAACCATTACTGCCTTAAACTCTTCTGTAAAGTCGGCATTTCCCTTATGGTTTAGGACAACGTCGGCATAGCATTTGATCCCAGCATCTTGTAAGGCCTTAATGGCGTCTAGGAGCTCTTCCTTGGTTCCGTATTTGGTTCTTACAGTTCCCTTCTGATCGAACTCTCCCAAATCCCAAAGGTCATAGACTCCGTAGCCTACGTCCATATCGCTTCCGCCCTTGGTCATTGGAGGAAGCCACAAACCATCTATTCCATTTTCCTTTAGGGTCTTGGCATCTTTTTTTAGTTTCTTATAAAAGTCTCCCGATCCGTCTGTGTCCCACTCGAAAGACTGCATCATGACTTCATTGGCCATACTTACTCCTTACAAATCTCGATTGACTTACTAGCACCAATCCTACTAGCGCCAGCTTCAATCATATCAATGGCTTCTTTTCTAGTATGAATCCCGCCACTTGCCTTAACTTCTAGCCTATCTCCTACTGTTTCCTTCATAAGTTTTACGTCTGAGGCGTTAGCTCCTCCAGTAGAAAATCCTGTAGAAGTCTTTACAAAATCGGCCCCAGCTTCTTCTGCTAGCTCACAGGCCTTGATTTTTTCTTCGTCAGTTAAAAGACATGTTTCAATAATTACCTTGAGTATATTATCTCCTATAGCTTCTTTACAAGCTTTTATGTCCTCTAGGACATAGTCGTAATCTTTATCCTTGAGTCTTCCGATTGGAATAACCATATCGATCTCGCTTGCCCCATCTTCTACGGCGCATTTTGCCTCATAGGCCTTAGCCCTTGTAGCCATTGCTCCTAGTGGAAAGCCAACTACTGCAGCGATTCTTACGTCTTTGTTGTAGGCTTTGATATCTTTTACGTATGTAGAGTTTACACATACGCTATAGAAATCATTTGCGGTAGCTTCATCGACAAGAGTCTTTATCTCGTCAATTTGTGCCTCTGGCTTTAAATTAGTGTGGTCTATATATGAATTTAGTTTTTTCATTATTTCTCCTTATATTCGATTTGGACAAGACTTAGGTCGTCTTCTTGCTTGCCCCAGGTGAAGTTTTTGATATCTGTATAGCTTTTCTCTAGATCATGGTAGGAAGCAAAGTTTTCTTTAAGCCTCTCGAGCCCATACTCACATCTTTTTTCATCCTTTGTCTCTATGGCTCCGTCAGAAAATAAGAGGATCCTATCTCCACTTTCTACTTCTACAGTCTTTTCATCATAGTTATCGGGCTCTATAATATTTGAAATCATCCTTCCGCTTGCCAAAAGATAAGTTACTTTCTCCTCTTTTTTGGAATATAAGAGCGGAGGACAGTTGTGGCCAGCATTGGAAAATGTTAGAGTATTTCTTTCGAAGTCAAATATTCCAAGCCAAGCTGTAAAATACTGACTTGACTCCATGCCAAGTTTTGCGAACTTCTCCCTTAGCTTAAATAAAATCTCTGATGGAGAATAGTCGGGGTGTTTATCGAGTATTGCATTCATAGTAACCTTGATAAACATAGTCATTATCGAAGCCTTGACCCCATGGCCCATTATATCTGCTATGTATAGGGCGTATTTCCCTTCATTGATTTTAATAAGGTCGAAGAAGTCCCCTGAAAGCTCATCACTTGGTATATACTTACTCTTTAAGACAAGCTTGCCATAGGCCTTATCCCTAGGGAGGATATTCGATTGAATCTTCTTTACAAATCTTACATCATCGAGCATATTTCTATTATTATTGAAAAGCTCAATTTTCATCAAACTCTCGCGGGTAATGTCCCTATATACTTCCACAATCCCCAAGAACTCATCCCCATTGTAGATTGGAGAGGATTTTATAGAAAAATATCTCTCATCGATTAACTTTTCTTCAATCATGGTCGTATTTCTTACAGCTTCATTCCTATCTCCTAGAAGAAAAGAAGAAGACTCATCAACATAGTTTTTAAGCTCAGATGATGCGTCACAGGCTTTCTTGAAGACATCATTAATAAAGATAGTCTTGCCATTTGTATCGACAATCCTAACCCAATCATCCATAGAATTTAATATGAAAAAATTTTTATCTTCAGTAAAGTTACTTGTATTTGCCATCTTATCCTACCTTAAGCTTGTTATAATAACTATATCTTTTAATAGTTAATTATCAATATAAAGACTTCGACTTAAATAGTAAAACCACGGAAAGGAAAATCCCTCCGTGGCTTCGCTCATTACTATTTAAATTCAAACTTGTTAGAATTATCGAGACTTGCTCCATTTACATATTTTTCATCAATCCCAAAGAAATAAGTCGCTACAAAACCTCCCACATATCCTGCAATAAGACCTGCAAGATATCCTAGCCATCTATTGTTATAAATAAGTGGAATTAGGGCAATTCCTGAAGGTCCAATGGCTGTAGCGCCTATTGATCCGATTAGACCAATTACAGCACCGCCAACTCCACCACCAATACAAGCTGTGATGAAGGCCTTACCCATTGGTAGGGTTAGGGCATATATTAAAGGCTCGCCAATTCCAAGGATTCCAACTGGAAGTCCACCCTTGGCTATGGTTTGGATTTGCTTGTTGTTCTTACATTTAACCAAAATCGCAAGAGCTGCTCCAACTTGACCAGCTCCTGCCATAGCAAGGATTGGTAGAAGATAGGTTGCTCCCTGTGACTCAATCATAGCCACATGGATTGGTGTAAGTATTTGGTGAAGACCCAGCATTACCATTGGAAGGAACAAGGCTCCTAGAATAAAGCCAGATATAGGTCCACCTATGTTAATTACTCCGTCGATAAATCCTATTAGGCCATTAGAGATAAGTCCTGCTAGTGGCATTATGATAAACATGTGAAGAAGTCCTACGATAATTAGCGAGATAGCTGGGACTATTATAATATCCAAAGAATCTGGTACAGCCTTGTGAAGGGCATTTTCCACCTTGGATAAAATCCAAACTGAAACTAATACTCCAATAACTCCTCCCTGACCAGCGGCAAGCGGTGTTCCTAGGAAAATATTATTGATAGGCATATCTGGATTCATTCCAGTAAGATATACCATTCCTCCAACTACTCCACCTAGGCCTTGATTTGCCTTAAAGACTCTCGCTGCATTGATACCAATAAAGATATTTAGATAAGCGTAAAGGCCGTTTTTCATAATATTTAGAACTTGAATTAAAGTTGCCACAGATTCTTGGCTTACGCTACCTGCTGTTACCATATTTTGTAAGACTGAGGCTACACCACCTATAAGTCCTGCCCCAACGAAGGCTGGAATTAGTGGAACAAAGACTGAAGCAATACTTGATGTGAATTTCTTGAACCCGCTTTGCTTTTGACCTGCCTTGTAGTTTTCTTTGTTTTCTTGTGTTTGTCTTTTTAGTCTTTCCTTATCAGTTTCTTCACTGAAGTGGCTATCTGAAAGACTTGCCATAGCTCTTGCTACCTTCTCGCTCTTGCCTGGTCCTAGGATTACTTGGACTTGCTCTCCTTCAACAAGGCCAAGGACTCCCTCCCTTGATTTAATTTTTTCATAATCGATTAGGTCAGGGTTATTGACCTTTACCCTAACTCTAGTCATACAATTGATAACTTCTTTTAAGTTTCCTGATCCACCAAAATCTTCTATCAATAATTTGGCTAATTCATTGTTTGTCATATCACAAATCCTCTCTTATAAAGCCTTGGTTTATTTTTAATATCTCTAGGGCTTTCTCATAACTGATGTTCTTGTTTGCCATTATTATTGCAGGTTTCACTTGATTATTAGCTTCTTCTAATATTTCTCCTGCCCTCTCGTATGAAATTCCTGTAAGTTCAACAATAATCTTTCTCGCCCTATCTATAAGCTTCTCATTAGTTGGCCTTAAGTCAACCATAAGATTATCATAGACCTTGCCGATTTTCACCATGGCTGTAGTCGATATCATATTTAGCACCATTTTGGTTGCAGTTCCTGCCTTCATCCTAGTCGAACCTGTAAGGACCTCCGCTCCAGTTTCTATTTCTATTGGATAATCCACATGATCAGAAATTATAGCGTTTTTGTTACAAGCGATAGATCCGGTCTTAGCACCGATTTTTTTGGCATACTCAACAGCTCCTATGCAGTAAGGAGTTCTACCACTTGCCGCGATTCCTATAACAAAGTCCTTGGATGTAAGATTTTCCTTAATCAAATCCTCTTCTCCTGCCTTTTCGCTATCCTCAGCATTTTCTATAGGATGGCGGAGGGCATAGTCTCCTCCTGCTATAAGGCCTGTTACAAGCTTTGGATCTACTGAAAAGGTTGGAACAGTCTCAGATGCATCGAGCACTCCAAGCCTTCCACTAGTTCCTGCTCCCAAATAAAATAATCTGCCACCATTTTTAAAAGTCTTTACTACTTCTTCGGTAAGCTTTTCTATATCCTCTAAGGATTGTCCAACACTTCCTGCAATCGTCCTATCTTCTCTATTAATAACTTCCAATATCTCCCTAACGCTTTTTAAATCTAGGTCTGCGCTTTGGGGATTTCTATCTTCTGTCGAAGACAAGATCATCACCTCCTTTTATATAATCAATTAATTCAATATGTTCTTTATCCACCTTGCCGATAAGATTTCTATCTGCTACAAGACCTAAATCTCTCTTGCAAATTTCAATCTCTCCGCTGTATCTTCCAGCCTTCTCGTTTAGGATTAGTATATCTCCTCTTTTGGCATAGAAGGAAGTAGAAGCTTCTACCTTCCTATATTCCCTCTCGTTTCTTAGGATAAATTCGCTAAGATCCATCCTTTGCCTAAAGCCTTTGATATGGTTAAATCCATCATTCATCCTAACTTTAAGACTTAGCCTATTGTCCTTGTGAAAATCTCTTATATTGGAAATATTCCTATCATCAACTCCTTCAGCTATTATTATAGAATCCATCCCGTATTTTCTCTTAAGTTCCACAAAACTTAGGTAAGGATCCTTTAACCTATGACTTTCAAGAGTTGGTAGACCCTTACGCATTGGCCCACGCAAATTCTCATTTCCTGCTACGAAGGCTATAGTCTCTATTCCTAGTGACTTAAAGAGGTCATTTCTCCTCTTAAGATAATCTTCTCCCAGACCTGAAAATTCAAGAGGATAGTAGTTGTGAATAGCTAGGATATTATCCTTATTCGCCCCGAAAGCTAAAATTTCTTCTAAGATTTTCCTATCAATTGTAGAAGCATTTATAGAAATCCTATTATTCTTACTTAATTCTGCTATCTCTTTGGGGTTAAATCCATAATCAAGCCTTAGTATAAGGTCCATATCCAAAAGCTTGGGATTCTTACTAAGGACATCCTTATTTAAATCGACACAAATATTAAAATCTTTATCAAGAGATTTTTCACAAAGGTCCATGAACTTTTCGAAAGTCTCAGATCCTTCTGGATAATGAATCGAAGTAAATAAGATATCAAAGCCCTCATATTTGCTTACTTCATTTTCTAAATCGAAGTCCATATCAAAATATAAAGAAAAACCAAGCATAATTATCTCTTTATTTTTCTATAGGCAAATGCTGAAGAAAACGCTAAGCTAAGCAAAGGTATTAATCCATTTATTCCTGTCTTAGGATTAGAACTTTTCTCATATCTTGATTCATTCTTAGTTTTTTCCAAATTATCATGATCAGCTTTTTTATCATCAATACTAATACTATCTTCGCTTGTATTTTTGTATTTATCTTTGATTATTTGATTTGTATTTTTTATAGCTATATAATCATTAAGTTCAGCCTCATTAAGATAGCCTTCCCTATTTTTTAGCATTCTTTCTTGTCCAATCTGAAGTTCATTTGCAAGGGCCATAACTAACTCTTTTGAATTATCTTGAAGAGCTTTATAAATTAAAGTACTCACTGCACCGTAACCTCCACTCATAGAAGCATCAGTGTAGAAATAATTAGGGTTTTCCTTATTATTTAAAACAAAACCGTTCTTTTTATTTGTCAATAAGACGAAGGTCATTCTTTCCAATGGATCGATAACTGTAAGAGTACCTGTCCAGCCAGTATGGCCAATTGTATTTGAACTTGCTAGGTTTGAAAATGCCCAAGCATATCTACCATCGGCCATTCTCCTCCAACCTAAACCGTAGGATGGGTTAACTTCACTTGCCTTAGTGAATTCATCTTGAGTCTTCTTATCCCAGAATCTAATATTTTTATACCTACCTTCATTTAGCATAATATTTGCAAGTTTTGCTAATTCTCGTGAATTAGAAAACAATCCTGCATGACCGCTTACACCAGCCATAGAATAATAGGCTTTCTCATCATGAACCTCACCTTGGATGGTATCCTTTCTAATATTTAAGAAATCAACTGCTCCATCTCTTGTATTTCCGTTTAGTTCAGTAGCAGCCACCTGATTTTTATCAAATCCATTTTCTAAAGGATTAAAAAGTGTATATCTAAGATTTAATGGCTTAGCAAAGTTTTCAGCAAAGTACTTATCCAATCTTTGTCCGGTGACTTTTTCCACTATAAATCCAAGTAGCATATAATCTACATCTGAATACACTGATTTTGAGCCAGGCTCATATGATAGTGGTGTTCTCATTACCATATCCAATGTTTTTTCCCTATCTTGGGAGAATAAATCATTAACTCCATTTTTGTTACCATCATCCTTGTCGTAATTGTTATTATGGTATTGAGGATCCGCAGGAAAACCAGCTTGATGTCTAAGTATATCCCTAATAGTCATCTCATTTTTACCCTTTATAGGACTTTTTTCGTCATCCTTAAATTCAGGAAAATACTTAGATACTTTATCATCAATGTTGATTTTTCCCTCATAAACTAACTTTTGCAAACTATAATTTGTTACATACATCTTAGTATTGCTTGCAAGATCAAACAAAGTGTTCTCATCGACTTCAACCCTATACTCATAAGGAATAGCTTCACCGTTTTTTTTTAAATTATTTACATAGCCAAAATTATAATCATAAATTTCTTCATTATCTCTAATTACACTGATTTGACCACCTGAGAAATTCTCCTTTACTTCTTCATCAAGTAAGGTCTCCATCAAATCAGTAACTTTTTGGTCTAATTTATTATTAGAATTGTTAAAACCTTTTTCTTCTTTGCCAGATTTGATTTTTACGTCGACTGTATCCCTAACATTTAAAATATCTACAGTATTTTTTCCTTCTTGAATAAGATTTTTAGCCTCATCATCGGATTCTACAGCCTTACCATTTACGAAAACATCTGCATTTTGATAGTTACTAATATTGATTTGATCCTCAATATCATCATCATAATAAAACTTCTGAGATGAGTTAGTCAAAATAGAATCATCATATTCTTCAATATCCCTAGGAAAACTATAATCATATCGAACTATGTCATTACTCTCTTCCTTGCTATCAGCATTTGAAGTAAATGGTAACAAGAATGCAAAAGCTGCTATAAGCAAAATTTTTTTGTTCATGAAAAACTCCTATTTTAATTTATCAGTCAATTCTTTAGAAACCATGAGATTTCTAACTACTTCGTCCATGTTCTTTGATATATAGCCATAGAATAGAATATCTGTTACTATTTGTGAAGCAAATCTAGATGAAATTGCACCATATCTAATCTTTTTTTCAATTTCAGGTATTGTTATTAGTATATCTGACATATTAGCGAGTTTCCCTCGACCAGCTTTCGTTATGCTAATTAGCTTTGCACCTTTGCTTTTAGCGTATTCTGCAGCTAGTAAAACTTCTTTTGAAAGAGCAGTATAGCTAATAGCAATTAATAGGTCATCTTCCTTAATATTAGTTAGAAGACTTAAGTTTGTATGAGCATCTCTTTCATAGAAGGACTTCTTACCGGATCTTTGAAGTTTGTAGAGCAAATCCTCACATATAAGGCCTGATGATCCAATGCCCGCGAGGTACACATTATCCGCCCTAATAAGATTATCAATTGCTTTTTCAATTAATTCCTCATTTATAAGAGCATAAGTTTTTTCTATGGAGGATATGACATTAGCCTTACTCTTGTTAATAATATCGTTTACACTATCACCTGAAGTGATAACTTCAGATGAAAGGCTGACATCTTCTGTTTCTAAACTTTTTGCTATATCTAGCTTAAGCGAAGTATAGCCATCATATCCTATCTTTTGGACAAATCTAATGATAGCGGATTGACTCGTGCCAGTTAGGTCAGCAAGATTCATTGAACTGATTTTTATGACTTCTTCTGGCTTATCCTGTATAAATTGAGCGATTTTTTTATCTGCCGGAGTCAATTCTTCGTATCTTTCTTTAATTCTTATCAAATAGGTCATAAGACCTCCATTCCATTGAAAAGCTTTTCATATTTTATATTATATGCTCTTAAATATTTATTTCAATGTTTTTTTAAAATTATTAAATAATTATTTCAGAAGTTCAATGACCTCTCTTAAGTTCTTAGCTTCTCTGTCAGCTTCAAAATATTTATCAAAACTTGAATCGTGAATTATACGATAGTCCATGCCAGAGCTTTGACAAACGAGATAGCCGTTATAGGAATCTTCAAGAATTAGCGCCTCGCAATTTTCTATATTAAATTTTCCTTTGGCTTTGATGAAAATTTCTGGATCTGGCTTACTTCTTTCTACTTCATCACCTGAAATAATGCAATCAAAGTAATCTTTAATGTTTTCCTTATCCAAGAGAAATTCTATCTTATCTCTATCACTTGATGAGGCGAGGGCACATTTGATATCATTGCCCTTAGCAAAGTCTAAGAGTTCTTGAAGACCTTCTTTCTTAAGTGATGTAGTGTAGGTCTTAAAGTAATTTGTTCTGTAAGCATTTAAGTCTTTTCTAAGCATCTTAACTTTTTCTTCTGATCCTAAAAGCTTTATCAGTTCATTTCTTATAGCTTCTTCGTTTTTGCCAACAAGTTTAGTCCTCATATTTTCATCAAAGTTAAAGTCGTACTTGTCAGTAAATTCAAACCAAGATCTATAATACATAAGCTCGGTATCAAACATGAGTCCATCCATGTCGAATATTATTAGTTTGTATTTCATATCTTCTCCTTATGACAACTGTACCAAAAAAAAGGACAAAAAAAAGCACCTTCAATCTCTCAAAGATGCTAGAAGTTATTTTATACTTATCTCTAAGTAATTTATACTAATTCAAGAATAGCACGTTCAGATCCGTCGCCTCTTCTTGGTCCTAGTTTTAGTACTCTTGTGTATCCACCGTTTCTATCTTCGTAGTTTGGTGCGATTTCATTAAATAATTTTTGAACAGTTTCTGCCTTGTATAAATAAGCTGCTGCTTGTCTTCTTGTGTGAAGTGTATTCTTCTTTCCTAGTGTAATCATTTTGTCAGCCATTTTTTGTGCTTCTTTAGCTCTAGTTACAGTAGTTTCGATTCTACCGTTTTCTAATAGTGATTGCACAAGGTTTCTAAGCATAGCATTTCTGTGGTCAGTTCTTCTGCCAAGTTTTCTTTTATCGGCCATACTTACCTCCTATTCATCTTTTAAGCTTAGACCTAACTCGTCTAGCTTTTCTATTACTTCTGTGAGTGACTTTTTACCGAAGTTCTTGATTGTTTTTAGTTCAGACTCGCTAACTTTGATTATATCGCCAACTCTGTCGAAGCCTGCTCTTTTTAGACAATTAAATGATCTTAGACTTAGGTCTAATTCTTCTATTGTCATTGCCAAGTCTTCTGAAAGATTATCTTCTTCTTCAACTTCTTCTATTTCTTCTTCTTCCACTTCTGGTGGGAATTGTTGGTTAGGTAATTCGTTGAAGAAGGAGAAGTTTTCGATTAAGATTGATGATCCTTCTGCAAGGGCTTCTTGTGGTGTAATAGTTCCATTTGTCCAAACTTCCATAACGAGTTTGTCATAGTCGGTTGATTCGCCAACTCTTGTATTTTCTACAGTGAAGTTTACTTTCTCAACTGGAGTAAATGATGAATCAATAGCGATAGCGCCGATTGGGTCGCTTTCTTTTTTGTTATCATCAGAAACTCTATAACCCTTACCGTCTGTAACATCCATCGCTATAAATAGTCTTGATTTCTCGTTAACTGTTGCGATGTAGTGGTCAGGGTTTGCTATATCTACAGAACTATCTTCTTTGATATCTTTTGCTGTTACAATCTTTGGTCCTTCAATGTCTAAAAACAATGTTACATCTTCATCTACATGTTTTGTAACGTCTAGACCCTTAATGTTTAGAACTATTTCAGGAACATCTTCTACTACTCCATCTATAGTGGAGAATTCGTGAAGTACTCCTTCTATAAGTATTTTTGAGACGCTAGAACCAGGTAAGGATGATAAAAGCACCCTTCTCATACTGTTTCCAATGGTTGTACCATATCCTCGCTCAAGTGGATATAGGGCGAATTTACCATAGTTTTCTTCTTCGTCTATATCCAATATCTGTATATTTGTATCTAATTTTTCGATCATGGTAACTCCTTAGTTCTAACTTTATTTATGCCTACTTAGAGTAGAACTCTACGATCATACGTTCTTCAACTGGGATGTCGATATCTTCTCTTGTAGGGAATCTGTCTACAGTTACTTTTAGGTTTTCTAAATCACTTGATAACCATTCAACTACACCAAATGTTGCATTTGTTTCTTTGATAGTTTTAAATAGTGTGTTTGATCTAGATTTTTCACGAACTTCAATTACATCACCTTCTGAAACCTTGTATGAAGGAATGTCAACTTGTTTACCATTAACTGTTAGGTGTCCGTGTGTTACGATTTGACGAGCTTCTCTTCTTGTTCTAGCAAGACCTGATCTAAAAGCGATATTATCTAGTCTTCTTTCGCAAAGGATAATAAGTTGTTCACCTGTTTGTCCCTTCATTTTAGAAGCGGCTTCGTAGTATCCTCTAAATTGTTTTTCACTAACTCCGTAGATGAATTTAGCTTTTTGTTTTTCTCTTTGTTGCATTCCGTATTCGGAAAGTTTGCTTCTTCTATTTGGAAGAGCTCTTTTGCTTTCTCCTGTATATCCTAGGTATGCTGGAGAAATTCCTAAAGCTCTTGCTTTTTTGTATACTGGATCTTTTGATACTGCCATAATCTCTCCTTATTAAACTCTTCTTCTTTTTGGAGGTCTACATCCATTGTGAGGAATTGGTGTTACGTCTTTGATCATTGTAACTTCAAGTCCTGCTGCTTGTAGACTTCTGATTGCTGATTCTCTTCCTGAACCAGGTCCTTTAACGTAAACTTCTACAGTTTTTAGTCCTTGATCGATAGCTTTCTTAGCTGCAACATCTGCTGCTTCGCTTGCTGCAAATGGAGTAGACTTTCTGCTACCTCTAAATCCTAATTGTCCAGCAGATGCCCATGATAGTGCATTACCTTGCATATCTGTAAGGGTCACCATTGTATTGTTAAATGTTGAGTTAATGTGAGCTTGGCCACGTTCAACATTTTTTTTGACTCTTCTTCTTCTAGAAGTAGTTTTCTTTTGTTTAGCCATTTCTTATTAACCCCTTCTACCTTTTCTGGTTCTTGCATTGTTCTTTGTGTTTTGTCCTCTTACAGGAAGATTGTTTTTGTGTCTTAATCCTCTGTAGCTACCGATTTCTCTTAGAGCTCTAATGTTCATTGAGATATCTCTTCTTAGATCTCCTTCGATGTGGTAGTTATTTAACTCTTCACGGATTTTACCTAATTCTTCTTCTGTAAGATCTTTCATTTTTGTATCAGGATTGATTCCTGCGTTCTTTAGTATTTCGTTTGCAGTTGAACGACCTATACCATATATATAAGTTAGTCCAATTTCTGCTCTTTTTTCTCTAGGTAAATCTATACCAGCTATTCTTGGCATTAGCCCCTCCTAACCTTGTCTTTGTTTATGTTTTGGATTTTCGCAAATTACCATAACTTTACCGTTTCTTTTGATAATTTTGCATTTATCACACATTTTTTTAACTGATGCTCTAACTTTCATTTTGACTCCTCATATTACGATTATTCTTAATGAATGGGTAGTTCTTGAAGTGTTGGATTTGGTAAAATCTTACGATTTTAATCCCACGATGATGGGACTACTTCTTCCTCCAAGTTATTCTACCTTGGCTTAGATCATATGGAGATAGTTCTACTGTTACTCTATCTCCTTCTAGTATTCTAATGCTGTTCATACGAAGCTTTCCAGAAATGTGGGCTTGGATTTCGTGTCCGTTTTCAAGCTCCACTTTAAATATTGCATTTGGTAGTGCTTCTGTAACAACTCCTGTAACTTCTATAGCATCTTTTTTTGACATCGATAGAACCTCCTTTTTTTGTCCTCATGTCTATTGAACGCCATTTCAAATTGTCTTATATCAATAAGACATCTAACAACTAATTTCTCGAAGATCCTATCACTTCGTTGTTTCTTATTAGCATAAATTAGAATTATTCTCCTAATTTATTCAAAAATTCTTCAAAGACTTCGTCTGGAGAATTTGTGCCATCAATACTAAATAATATACCTTTTTCCTTGAAGTAATCAATTAATACGGCTGTGTGCTCCTTGTAGACATCAATTCTGTTTTTGACAGTTTCTTCCTTATCGTCATCTCTTTGGATAAGCTCAGTCCCACATCTATCACATACTCCTTCTTCTTTTGGAGGGTTGTTGTTTACGTGATAGGTTGCTCCACAATTGGTGCACACTCTTCTGCCAGCGATTCTTTCTATAAGAATTTCTTCTGCTACATCAAAATATACGACATGATCTATTTTTTGATCTCTTTCTTCCATTCCTTGATCTAGAGCCTTAGCTTGGTCAAGGTTTCTTGGAAATCCATCAAAAAGAATGATCTTTCCTTCTTTGCTTTCGTCTTTGTGCTTGTCGAAGGCATCCCATACTAGATCTATTGTTAGTTCATCTGGTACGAGATCTCCTCTATCCATATAGGATTTTGCTTTGACTCCGAGTTCAGTTTTGTTGGAGATATTATATCTAAATATATCTCCAGTAGCTATCTGAACTGCGCCTTTTTTTTCTATGATCTTATTTGCTAATGTGCCCTTACCAGCTCCTGGAGGGCCTAATAAAATAATATTCATCTCTTACCTGTTTAAAAAGCCTTTGTATTGTTTCATTGTCATCATTGCTTCGATTTGTTTAACAGTTTCTATTATTACACCAACTACGATGATTACTGAAGAACCACCGAAGGATATTTGTAGACCTAAAACTCTTGATGCAATTGCTGGAACTATTGTTAGTAAGGCTAGTGCAATTGATCCTATAAATGTAATCCTTGTAGATACATTTGCAAGGAAATCACTAGTTGGCTTACCAGGTCTAATTCCAGGTATGAAACCACCATTTTGTTGTAGTTGTTTTGCATATTCTACAGTGTTAAATTGAATTTGATTGTAGAAGTATGCGAATACTAGGATTAGTACTGTTTGGATTAGAAGATATACCGCAAATCCAGCTGTTGAGTTTTGGAAGAAGTTCGCAATTGAGCTTTCTCCATTTCCACCAAATAGTAATGATAGGGTTGATGGAATGGCAAGTACTGCTGATGCGAAGATGATTGGCATTACTCCACCCATGTTTACCTTGACAGGAATGTGAGTTGATTGACCACCATACATCTTACGTCCTACTACTCTTTTAGCATATTGGATTGGTACTTTTCTTTCTCCCTCAGATATTTCAACTACTGCGAGTACTATCAGTACAACTATAATAGCCATGATTATGATGGATACTATGCTAGTTGTATCATAGTGTAGTCCTTGTTTCCATCTAGCTATTGTTCTTGGGAAGGATGCTATAATACCCATAAAGATGATAAGACTTGTACCATTTCCAAGCCCCTTTTCTGTTATGGTTTCACCCATCCATGTTACAAACATAGTACCACCGATTAGGACTATGTTCATCACAACTTTTTGGAAACCTGTTGCGCTTGAAAGTGCTGCTCCGTATAGACCATTGGTAATGGCTATAGCTTGGAATATCGCTAGAGCAATTGTAACGTATCTTGTATATTTTTGGATTGTCTTACGTCCTTGCTCACCTTCTCTTGATAACTCTTCAAGTCTTGGTATTACAACTGATAAAAGTTGCATTACGATTGATGCGGTGATGTAAGGTTGTACTCCTAGAGCAAATATTGAAAGTGTGGAAAGTCCTCCACCTGTCAACATGTTTAGATAATCTACAAGTGTTCCTTGGATATTGTTGTATGCATCTGCTAGCGCTTTTGTATCAATAAATGGTATTGGAATATTATTTCCTAGTCTATATACTACTAGCATTAGAAGAGTGAAATAAAATCTTTTTCTTATTTCTTCTTCCTTTGCTGCTTTTTTAATTATATCTAGCATTGCTCACCATGCTTTCTACTAAGCTTTTTTAGATGGGTTGTCCCATTTTTTAGTTTCGAGTTCTTCGATTGTGCCGCCGGCATTTTCGATCTTCTCTACTGCTGATTTAGTAAATTTGTGAGCTTTTACTGTAAGCTTTTTGTTAAGTTCTCCATCTCCAAGAATCTTAACACCTGCTTTAGCTTTGTTTTTGTTTAAGAATTTGTTTGCAAATAATAATTCTGGTGTTACTTCTGTTCCATCTTCGAAAGCATTTAGTGTTTCAACGTTGATTGTTTCATAATACTTTCTGTTGATGTTTCTAAAACCTCTCTTTGGAAGTCTTCTGTATAAAGGCATTTGGCCACCCTCGAAGCCTGGTCTTACTCCGCCACCGCTTCTTGAGTTTTGTCCGTCTTGTCCACGTCCTGCACGAGTTCCGTTTCCACTACCTGGACCTCTACCTTTTCTTTTGCCTTTTTTTAACTTCTCATTAGGTTGTAATTCATGTAGTTTCATCTTACACCCCTTAGTCTAATTCTTTAACGTCAAGCATGAATGATACTTTGTTGATCATTCCTCTTATTGCGTTATTATCTTCTTTTGTAACAGTTTGACCGATTTTCTTAAGGCCAAGTGCTTTACATGTTGCGATCTGTCCATCTTTTCTACCGATAAAAGATCTTTTTAATGTGATTTCAAGTTTCGCCATTTTACTCTCCTTAATAATCGAATTCTTCTACCGATTTGCCACGAAGTCTTGCAACTTCTTCAACAGTCTTCATGCTAGCGAAACCTTCGATACAAGCATTGATAATGTTTCTTGGGTTTGATGAACCTAAGTTTTTAGCTCTGATATCTTTATATCCAGCAAGTTCACAGATAGCACGAACAGGGCCACCAGCGATGATTCCTGTACCTTCTTTAGCAGGCATTAGTAGAACCTTTCCGCTTGCTTTTTCTCCGTGAATTCTGTGAGGAATTGTAGTTCCTACTATTGGAACATTAATCATGTGCTTTTTAGCATCTTCACTAGCTTTTCTAATAGCTTCAGGTACTTCTGTAGCCTTACCAGTTCCGATTCCAACATAACCATTACCATTTCCAACAACTACTAGGGCTGAAAATCTAATGTTACGTCCACCCTTTACAGTTTTTGCAACTCTGTTTATAGCAACTACTCTGTCTTCGAGGTTTAGCTTTTCTACTTCACTTCTTAATAAATAATTCATCTAATACCTCCTCAATTAAAATTTAAGACCAGCTTCTCTTGCCGCTTCAGCTAGGGCAGCAACTTTTCCGTGATATAGGTAGCCGTTTCTGTCAAATACAACAGTTTCGATTCCTTTATCAGCACAAGCTTTTGCGATAGCAGCGCCAACTTTTTTAGCAGCTTCTATATTAGCGTTATTTTTTGCTCCGTCAGCTACTGATTCTTGTAGGGTGTTAGCACTTGCAAGTGTTACGCCATTTACATCGTCAATAACTTGGGCATAAATGTTTGTGTTTGATTTGTATACGCTTAGTCTTGGTTTTTGAGGAGTTCCGCTTACTTTAGCTCTTACTCTTTTTTTACGAGTTAAAAGTTTTTGTTGTTTTGTTTTTTTAGCCATTACTTATCTCCTACTTACCTGTTTTACCAACTTTACGTCTTACATGCTCATCAACGTATCTGATTCCCTTACCCTTGTATGGTTCTGGCTTTCTCCAGTTTCTGATGTTTGCAGCATGTTGACCTACTAATTGTTTGTTAATTCCCTTAACTACAATTGTTCTATCATTTGGCACTTCTACTTCGATTCCTTCAGGATCTGGCATTGTTACTTGGTGAGAGAATCCTAAGTTCATTACTAGGTTCTTTCCTTGTTTGTTTGCTCTGTATCCTGTTCCTTCGATTTGAAGTGTTTTGCTATATCCTTCTGATACTCCAACTACAAGATTGTTAATTAGAGATCTATATAATCCGTGATCGACGTTTTGTGCTTTTGTGTAGTTTTCTGGAATTGTAACTAAAAGTTCGTTTTCCTTTAATTCTAGTCCTACATTCTTTGAAACTTCAAGGCTATCTTCGCCCTTAGGTCCCTTAACATTTACTGTGCGATCGTTAATTTCTATTGTTACTCCAGAAGGTATTTCAATTGGAAGTTTTCCTATTCTTGACATATATATCTCCTTACCATACGTAACAAATAACTTCGCCACCTACATTTTCACTTCTTGCAGCGCGGTCAGTTAATAGTCCTTTTGATGTTGAAATGATTGCTGTTCCTAGTCCGTCAAGTACCTTTGGAACTTCATTTGCTTTTACATAAACTCTAAGTCCTGGTTTTGAAATTCTTCTAAGACCAGAGATTACTCTTTCACCATTTTCAGTATATTTTAAATCAATTGTAAGAATACCTTGTTTGCCGTCTTCTTCTACATTAAATCCTGTAATAAAGCCTTCATCAAGCAGAATTTGGGCAATAGCTTTTTTCTCATTAGAAGATGGTAATGAAACTTTTGTATGGTTTGCTTTGTTACCATTTCTGATTCTTGTTAGCATATCCGCTATTGGATCTGTCATCATAATATTATTCCCCCTTAATTACCAGCTTGCTTTTCTTACTCCTGGAATTTGTCCATTATTTGCAAGTTCTCTAAAGCAAATACGGCAGATTCCATACTTTCTTAAGTAGCCGTGTGGTCTTCCACAAAGTTTACATCTTGTATATTCTCTTGTGGAGAATTTTTGTTTTCTTTGTTGTTTAGCTCTTAGTGACTTTTTAGCCATTTTTGCTCCTTAATTATTTCCTAAATGGCATTCCCATTAATTCTAAGAATGCTTTTGCTTCTTCGTCTGTTTTAGCTGTAGTAACTATGCTGATATCCATACCGTGTAGGAAGTCTACATCATCATATTTGATTTCAGGGAAGATTAATTGTTCCTTGATTCCTAATGAATAGTTTCCACGTCCGTCAAAGCTGTTTGGATTGATACCTCTGAAGTCTCTTACACGTGGTAGAGAAATTGAGATAAGTTTGTCTAAGAAGTCATACATTTTTTCTCTTCTTAGGGTTACTTTTGTACCAATAGCTTGACCTTCTCTAAGTTTGAAGTTAGCTACAGATTTCTTTGCCTTTAGTTCTATTGGTCTTTGACCTGTGATTAAAGCAAGTTCATCTTTTGCAGCATTTAGAAGATTTTGGTTATCTTTTGCTTCACCTAGTCCTACGTTTATAACAATCTTAGTAAGTTTTGGCACTTCGTGAACGTTGTCGTATCCGAATTGTTCAGTAAGTTTGCCAACAACTTCGTTTTGATATTTTTCTTTTAATCTACTTGTCATAATATCTCCTTTGAACTAGTCGAATTTTTCGTCTGTTTTAGTAGATACACGAACTTTTTTGCCGTCTACAAACTCTACTCTAGTTCTTACACCTTTTTTAAGTTCTTCTGAGTATAGAAGTACTTTAGAAGCATCGATTGGACATTCTTTCTCGAGTCTTCCGCTTTCAGCCCCCATTTGTGTTGGCTTTTGGTGTTTAATTCTAATATTTGCACCTTCGACTATTACTTTTCCTTCTTTTGGTAGGGCCTTTACTACTTCGCCTACATGTCCTTTATATTCACCTGATATTATTTGGACTTTATCGCCTTTTTTAATGTGCATATAATCCTCCTATAATACTTCCGGTGCAAGTGAGATGATTCTCATGAATCCTTCACTTCTTAGCTCTCTAGTAACTGGTCCAAAAATTCTTGTTCCAACTGGGCTTAAGTCGTCTTTGATAACTACTGCTGCGTTTTCATCAAATCTAATTGATGATCCGTCCGCTCTTTTTAGACCTCTTTTTGATCTAACAATAACGGCTTTAACTACAGCACCTTTTTTTACCGCTGCTCCGGGTGTTGCACTTTTAACTGAACAAATCACAACGTCTCCGATATTAGAATATCTTCTTCCAGTTCCTCCAAGAACTTTGATTACTGAAAGTTCTCTTGCTCCGGAGTTATCTGCAACTCTCATACGAGTTTCTTGTTGTATCATAATAATCTCCTATATCTAATTAAACAATTTCTGCTGCTTGGCTTACGCGAACGAGTCTCCATCTTTTTGTTTTAGATAGTGGTCTTGTTTCCATTATTACAACTGTATCGCCAACTTTAGCCTCATTTAGTTCATCATGAGCTTTGTATTTCTTGCTTCTGTTAATTCTTTTTTTGTACACTGGGTGTTGGATCTTTTCTTCAACTAAAACTGATATAGTTTTATCCATTGAATCAGATACGACAACGCCTTTAAGTACGTGTCTTCTATTTCTTTCCATGAAACTTAAGCCTCCCTATTTAAATTAAGCTTTCTTTCTGTTTGGATTGTCTTAACTCTAGCTATATCTCTTTTAACAGAACCTATAGCTGATGGATTTTCAAGTTGTCCTGTTGCAAGTCTAAAACGAAGATTGAAAAGCTCACTTTGTAAATCATATAATTGTTTATCTAAATCTTGGTCTGATAAATTTCTGATTTCTGCTACTTTCATCCTTATTCCTCCGTACCTGTAACTTCAAGTCTTTGGATGAATTTTGTCTTGATTGGAAGTTTTTGTGCAGCAAGTCTCATAGCTTCTCTAGCAACTTCTTCACTAACACCACTCATCTCAAATAATACTCTACCTGGTTTTACTACAGCAACCCAATATTCTGGAGCACCTTTACCAGATCCCATTCTTACTTCTGCTGGTTTCTTAGAAACTGGCTTGTCTGGAAATACTTTAATCCAAATATTTCCGCCTCTTTTTATATATCTTGTCATCGCACGACGAGCAGCCTCGATTTGATTTGCTGTCATCCAAGTAGCTTCTGTAGCTTGAAGACCATATTCTCCATAAGCTAATTGGTTACCTTTTTGAGCAAACCCCTTCATTCTGCCTCTGTGTTGTCTACGATATTTAACTCTTTTAGGCATTAACATAATAATTCTCTCCTAATTCTTTAAATAGCGATATCCTTATTTATTATTTGGACGTCTATTATTTCTTCTTCTTCTGTTATTTCTTGGTTGTTTCATCTTTGGTTCTCTTTGAGCCTTTTCTCCTGGAAGAACTTCGCCCTTGTAGATCCATACTTTACAACCAATCTTACCGTATTCTGTATTAGCTTCTGCAAATCCGTAGTCAATGTTTGCTCTTAGTGTTTGAAGTGGAATTGTTCCTTCTGAATATCCTTCGCTTCTAGCCATATCAGCTCCACCAAGTCTTCCTGATACCATAGTTTTGATACCCTTAGCTCCTGCTCTCATTGTTCTTTGGATAGATTGTTTCATAGCACGTCTGAAAGCAACTCTGTTTTCAAGTTGGCTTGCAATATTTTCAGCTACAAGTTGAGCAGAAAGGTCTTGGTATTTGATCTCTTCAACATTGATGATGATTCTCTTACCTGGAGCAACTTTCTCAAGTTTTTTCTTAAGTTCTTCAACTCCAGCTCCACCTTTTCCGATTACCATTCCAGGTTTGCCTGCAAATACTGTAATCTTTAGGTTGTTTACTGCTCTTTCTATTTCTATATCAGAAATACCTGCATCGTATACTTCTTTTTTAACTATTTTTCTGATGTTATAATCTTCAACTAATAGATCTGAGAAATCTTTCTTGTCTGCGAACCATTTTGAATCCCAGTCCTTGATAACACCTACTCTAAATCCTTTTGGGTTTACTTTTTGGCCCATCTTATTCCTCCGTATCTTCTATATCTGCTAGTACTACGCCGATATGACTTGATCTTTTTAGTATTGGATATGCAGCTCCTTTAGCCTTTGGATGCCATCTTTTCATTGTTGGTGCATCGTTAGCGTAAGCTTTTTTGACATAAAGATTAGCTCTATCAAGTCCGTTGTTGTTTTCAGCATTGGCAATTGCACTTTTTAGTACGTCTGAAAGAAGTCTTGCACCTTTTTTGTTAGTAAATCTTAAAATATTGAGTGCTTCGTCTACTTGTTTGCCTCTAATTTCTCTAGCTATATAATGTACTTTAAGAGGAGAAATCCTTTGATATTTAGCTATTGCTTGAACTTCCATTACTCTCTCCTATCTCATTTTGCTTTTAGCTTCAGTAGCCTTCTTAGCGTGGCCTCTGAATGTTCTTGTTGGTACGAACTCGCCTAGTTTGTGTCCTACCATATCTTCTGTAATATATATTGGAACATGCTTTCTACCGTCGTGAACTGCGATAGTGTGTTCTACAAATTCAGGGAATATTGTAGAACGTCTTGACCATGTTCTTATAACTTTTTTCTCATTTTTTTCATTTAATTCGTCAATTTTCTTCATTAAATGATCATCGACAAATGGTCCTTTTTTAATAGATCTTGCCATTATATCCCCCTATTTTTCGTTTCTTCTTCTTACAATGTAAGCTTCAGATTGTTTTTTAGTGTTTCTTGTCTTAACACCCATAGCTTTCTTGCCCCATGGTGTCATTGGGCTTGGTCTACCGATTGGTGTTCTACCTTCACCACCACCGTGTGGATGGTCAACAGGGTTCATTACAGATCCTCTTACGTGAGGTCTTCTTCCCATATATCTGCTCTTTCCAGCCTTACCAACTCTGATAAGTTCGTGTTCTGAGTTTCCTACAACTCCTACTGTAGCCTTGCAGTTTAAGTGAACCATTCTCATCTCGCCTGATGGAAGTCTTAGTGTTGCGAAGTTTCCTTCTTTAGCCATAAGTTGAGCACCAACACCAGCACTTCTTACTAGAACCGCTCCTCTACCTGCTCTAAGTTCTACGTTGTGGATTGTTGTACCTACTGGGATATCTTTAAGTTCAAGAGCGTTACCTGCTTTGATATCTGCTTCAGATCCTGATTCGATTACATCTCCTACCTTAAGTCCTTTTGGAGCAAGGATGTATCTTTTTTCTCCGTCAGCGTAAGCAACTAGGGCTATGTTTGCTGATCTATTTGGATCGTATTCTATAGTTTTAACTCTTGCTGGGATATTGTCTTTATCTCTTTTGAAGTCGATTATTCTATATCTTCTCTTAACTCCGCCACCACGGAATCTAACTGTTGTTCTACCTGTGTTGTTTCTACCACCTTTAGATTTAAGATCAACTGTAAGACTCTTTTCTGGTCTGTCTGTAGTTATTTCTTCGAATGTTGAAACAGACATATTTCTATGACCGTTTGAAGATGGTTTTAATTTTCTAATAGCCATTTAAACCCTCCTTATAGTCCATCGAAGTATTCAATTTCTGCACTATCTTCTGTTAAAGTAACGATAGCTTTTTTCCAGTCAGCTCTTTTACCATATCCGTATCTTGTTCTTACAGATTTTCCAGTATAGTTCATAGTTCTTACATTTTTAACTTTAACTCCGTCAAAAATAGCTTCTACTGCTGCTTTGATTTCTGGTTTGTTTGCATCCTTGTCTACTTCAAAGGTGTACTTGTTCTCGTCAAGCATTTCCATGCTTTTTTCTGTGATTATTGGTCTTTTGATTATTTCGTAAGGTGATCTCATTAGATAAATACCTCCTCAAGTTTAGCAATCGCATCTTTTGTGATAACTAACTTGTTGTGTCTTACTAAGTCGTAAACATTGATTAGGCTAGCTGATGCTACATCAACTCCTTCGATATTTCTAAATGATCTATATACATTAGTGTCATTTTCTGCTGTAACAACGTAAGCTTTCTTTCCAGCGTCTACTGCGTTAAGTACTGCAGCAGCTTCTTTTGTCTTGTTGTTTGCAAACTTTAGATCATCTAGTACGATTAGCTCTCCATCAACAACTTTTGATGTTAGAACTGAATATAATGCTTTTCTTCTTAGTTTCTTAGGAACTCTGTAGCTATAATCTCTTGGCTTTGGTGCAAATACAACTCCACCGCCTGTGTAGTGAGGAGCTCTGATTGAACCTTGACGAGCACGTCCTGTTCCTTTTTGTCTAAATGGTTTACGTCCACCACCACGAACCTCTGAACGAGTTTTCGCAGATTGTGTACCTTGTCTTTTATTTGCTAGTTGGTTTTTAACTACTTCATAAACTGAGTGTTCGCTTATTTCAGTATTAAATAGAGTTTCGTTTAGCTCTAAAGAACCAACATTTTCTCCCTTAATGTTTAAAATATCTACTTTAGGCATTTATTCCTCCTTAATTAGGCTTTGATAGCTTGTTTGATTTGAACAAGTCCGCCCTTAGGTCCTGGAACTCCACCTTTAACTAAGATGTAGTTATCTTCAACACTTACTTTAACAACTTCAATGTTTTGGACAGTAACTCTTTCGTTACCCATCTTTCCTGAACCTTTTCTACCTTTGAAAACTCTTGCTGGGTCAGAACCTGCAGCTCTTGCACCTGCAACTCTGTGTGATTTTGAACCGTGGCTTGCTGGACCTCTTCCGTAGTTCCATCTTTTGATGGCACCTTGAGTTCCCTTACCCTTGCTTGTAGCAACAACATCAACTATGTCTCCAGCTTCAAATTGTTCAACTGTGATTGTATCTCCAAGATTAAATTCTGGAGTTTCTTCTCCAAAGTTGATTTCCTTTAGGAATCTCTTTGTGCTAGCGTTAGCCTTTTTGAAGTGTTCTCTTACTGGTTTTGTTACATTCTTTTCTTTCTTGTCCATATAACCAACTTGGATTGCGTTGTAACCGTCAGTTTCTACTGTTTTAACTTGTACAACTACGTTTTCGTCAGCCTTTAGGACAGTAACAGGAGTAATAACTCCATCTTCGTCGATGACTTGAGTCATGCCTACTTTTGTTGTAAATATACTCTTCACTGAGTACCTCCTTAATTACAGCGGATTGATGATCCTATCAATTCTTATTGATACGATTATCTTCAATCATCCTAATTACAGTTATAGTTTAATTTCGATGTCGACACCTGCAGGTAAGTTTAGTTTCTTAAGTGCGTCTAATGTCTTAGCATTAGGTCCAATGATGTCGATTAATCTCTTGTGTGTTCTTTGTTCAAACTGTTCTCTTGAGTCCTTGTATTTGTGAACCGCTCTTAAGATAGTAACTCTTTCTATCTCTGTTGGTAATGGAATTGGTCCACTTACTTCGGCTCCTGATCTTTTAACCGCTTCTACGATTTTCTCTGCTGAGCTGTCGATTACTTCGTGATCGTATGCTCTTAGTCTAATTCTTATCTTTTGATTAGCCATTTTTCCTCTCTCTTTCTTTACGCCCGTCCGGGCGTTTGATACTTATTTGGAAATCGCTTAGGATTATTCCTAAACTTGCTAGGTGAAAGTTTCCTCATGCCTTTGGCCTAAAACATAAGCAACATCTCACTTCACAGCACTTATATATACTACCTCAAAAACATTAATAAATCAAGTATTTTCTTAACTTTTTAAGCCAAAAAAATAACGACCTATAAACAAATCGGTAGTTATATCTCATAGCTTTTAACTAGCTGCCATTTAATATACTAGGATTATATGAAATTACAAATTTTTTTCTTGAGTTTTTTTGTAAAATTTTTCTATCAATCCTAAAATTATATTGTATATAGTAGATACATAAGCAGATTTCTCCACTTCGGTCAAAATAAAGGTGGATTTGTTTAGTCTACAGTCTATGGATCTTACAGCCCCCTTACCTAGAGCGAAGCGAAGCATGGAGACCACACCCACCCTCATCTCGAGCGAAGCGTAGCGAAGTCGAGAGATCTCTAGTAGGTTTTTATGTCTTACTAAAATGAAAGAGATCCCTCCACTTCGGTCGACGGTAGCTTGCGGGCTCAACTCCAAAGATCTTCACCTTATTAACTCTGAACGATAGTCATCGTTCTTTTATCCTTTGTTATTTCTTAACAAAGGATACTGCACTGTTTTGCTTTGCAAAACAGTGGCCCATAACGAGGGCTCCCTCGATTTTGAACTCTTCGAGTTCTTGGAACTTATTTTTCAAATAAGTCCCACTTATTCGATTTTTTACAAAAATCGAAGCCCGACTGTCCGGCACTCTG
>QWCQ01000424.1_pt1 | contig 35807 bp, 21 predicted proteins | sample 1972701 | NCBI WGS metagenome assembly QWCQ01 (sample SAMN09866704, study PRJNA288562) | Human gut metagenome isolate pre4_stool, whole genome shotgun sequencing... | reverse complement strand
CTTTGTCATTGCCCTTGGCTACGACTCCATTGTCGCCGTCACTGTAACCTTTGTTGCATCACAACTTGGCAATGCCGTTTCTTGGATGAGTCCCTTCTCTGTTGCCATTGCTCAAGGTATAGCTGGCATTCCAGTTTTATCTGGCGCAGGCTTTAGACTTGCTTGTTGGGTTGTGGTTACAGGTCTTGGTGCAGCTTACACTATGGTTTACGCAGAAAGAATTAGAAAGACTCCAACTCTTTCTGTTGTCTATGAAACAGACAACAAATTTAGGGCAAAACTTGCAGAAGATAATTCAGCACAAGAATTTAAACTTGGCCATAAAATTATTTTACTTGAAATGTTGGCTGTCCTTGTTTGGATCGTTTGGGGAGTTATGGAAAAAGGTTACTACATTCCTGAAATAGCATCTCAATTCTTTGTAATGGGGTTAGCTTCCGGTCTTACAGCAGTAATTTTTAAATTAAATGACATGACAATTAACGACATGGCTTCATGTTTCCAATCTGGTGCAGCAGATCTTGCTGGTACTGCAGTTGTTGTAGGTATGGCTAAGGGTATTTTAATTGTCCTTGGCGGCAGCGATGCAAATTCCTTCTCTGCTCTAAATACTATCCTTTACTCCATGGGCAATGCCTTCGCAGGCGTCCCAAAAACAATTGCAGCAATTGGCATGTATTTATTCCAATCACTCTTTAACTTAGTTGTAACATCAAATTCAGGTCAAGCAGCTCTTACTATGCCAATTATGGCACCTCTTGCAGACCTCGTTGGACTTTCAAGACAAATTGCAGTTCTTGCTTACCAAATGGGCGCAGGCTTTATGGATGCCTTCACACCAGTTTCAGCAAGTTTAATTGGTGTCCTTGGTGTAGCTGGCATTGATTGGTCTAAGTGGGCAAAATTCCAAATTAAAATGCAAGCCTTCTTCTTCCTACTTGGCTCAATAATATTAATTATTGCAGTCCTTATTAATTTCCAATAGGAAGTGAAATAAATGGAAAAAATGGATACAATGATTAAAGTTATTAGGCAGGCAAAAGTTTATAGCCCAGAATTTTTAGGGACAAAGGACCTCTTAATTCTTGGCGATAAAATTGCAGCCATAGAAGATGAAATTAAAATAGACATATCTTCTCTAGAAGTTGAAGAAATTGACGGGAGAGGAAAAATTTTAACACCAGGTTTTATAGACTGCCATGTTCACATACTTGGTGGCGGTGGAGAAGGCGGTTTTAAAACAAGAACGCCAGAAATCACCCTATCCACCCTAACAAAAGCTGGCGTCACAACAGTTGTTGGTACCCTTGGCACAGATGGACTTGCAAGAGATATATCTGCCTTACTTGCCAAGGCAAGAGGTCTTGAGGAAGAAGGAATCACATCCTATATCTACACAGGAGCCTATCAAGTACCAACTCCTACCCTAACTGGCGATGTCATGAAGGATATAATGTCCATTGATAAAATAATTGGCGCAGGAGAAATCGCCCTATCTGATCACAGATCTTCTCAGCCTACTTTTGAAGAATTTATTAGACTTGCAGCAAATGTTAGAGTTGCAGGCATGCTTTCTGGCAAGGCTGGCATAATTAACATCCACATGGGCGATGGAAAGTCTAACCTAGACTATTTAAATCGTGCAGTAGATGAAACAGAAATACCTATTTCACAATTTTTGCCAACTCACTGCGGCAGAAACCCAGAACTTTTTGAAGAAAGCATAAAATATTTAAAGCGTGGTGGTTACTGCGACTTCACTGGTGCCGATGACCCCGACCTTTGGGAAAAAGAATATGGCGAAGTTAGAATCTCCAAAGCCTTAAGGCGCATAATTGACGAAAAAATATGTCTTGATAACTTCACCTTTACATCAGACGGTCAGGGAAGTTTCCCAATGTTTAACGAAAAAAATGAATACATTGGACTAGGCATTGGCAAATCATCTTGCCTACTTGAAGCCATAAAGGAATGTGTCTTTAAAGAAGATATACCCCTAGAAATTGCCCTAAGAGGTCTTACCACAAACCCTGCAAAAATATTGTCCCTAAAAAATAAGGGAAATATTAAAGTCGGCTACGATGCAGATATAAATTTGCTAGATGAAAAAACACTTGATATAGATACAGTCCTAGCTTTGGGAAAAGTTATGATAAGGGATAAAAAAGTAGAAGTCCTTGGAACTTTTGAAAATATTTAAAAATTTTAAATTCTCATGACTTTTTTAAAATCAAAAAAATTAATAACTTTTAAGAATATTAAAAAATACCACACAAAAAAGGATGCAGGAAAAAACCCCGCATCCTTTTCTATTTATAATGTTAATATAATCTACTTAAACTTATCTTATTTAGCATCTTGCTTCTTCCTTGCTATCCTATCCATTTCAAATTGATTAAGTACAAGCTTGTTAATTAAAGACAAAGCTTCTAAGTCCTCTTTTGTTATTAAATTAGACCTATAATCTACCCTGCAATTTAAATCTTCATTTCCATACAAAATGTAAGAAACAGGACAGCAAAACAAATTAGCCAACCTATCAACTAAGCTTGCAGAAATATTTCTTTCGCCTTTTTCAATTTTTGAAACCACGCTTTGGTCCAAGTCTAAAAACTCAGCAATTTGCCTTTGATTTAAACTAGATTTCTCTCTTAAATTTTTTATATTTCTTCCAACATTTATTAAATCAACCATAAGCACCCTTCTTATTATAGAATTTAAAAAAGCCTAAGATTTTCTTCCCTAGGCTTTTAATCCTTCTTTTCAATTGGTTCTGTAAAATCCAAAAATGGAATATCAACTGGAAAGTATGACTTTTGTAATATTACTGAAAGAATAGGCCTCAAGTAAGATAATAATAATGCTGGAGCGTTTTGTTGAAATAATATCTTTGCTCTCGCATTATCAACACCTTCTATCTTGAAGTCGCCTTGAATAGAAGCAGAAACAATGGCTTCTTTGTTATCAGTAGAAATTTCTAGTGTCAAAACAACTTTATTTTCAAACTTATTATTTTCAATGTCGTTATCAATTTCAAAAAGTTTAACTTCCCTCTTTATAGAAATTTCATGATCGCCTTTATCAAGCATATTTTTGCATTTAAAATCTATGGCTATTATATTAATATTGCCAAATTGAAAAGGACTTTCCTTAACTTTTTCCATAAAAATCACCTATGCCGCATAACAATTTTCAAAATTTATTGAAGTTTTATCTTTATTTGAATTATCTTTGCCTATTAAAAGACTATCTTCTGAACTATTAAAATTATATTGGTTCTCTGAAGCGTCTATGCTAATAGTTTCTCTCTCAACATATTGATCTGTATTTAGCAATCCAAAATTTCCAAATATAAGATCCATAACATCAACTTCAACACCATTTACCATATCCCTTCCAGGACCTTCGGCTACTTCAATACCCATTTCTTTAGCAATTTCTAAAAATAATTCTTTATCAAACATTTTCAATCACTCCTCTAATTTCAAGAATCTCATTTTGAAAATTCTCACCAAGGCAATACTGAATTGAGTACTTCTCAAATCCAAATTTATTAAATTTATTTCTAACTCTGAAATCATATGATAATAATTTAATCCCAAGTTTCCTCTTATAATAATTGCAATAGAAATTTCTTAACTTATCATCAGATGTTTTAATTAGTTTTAATTCATTATTTGTAATAATTTCCATGCATTCTTTTTCATATTCTTGCATATTTTCTTTAATGCTTAAATCTTTATACTCCGAATATTTACACTTTAACTTTACCTTTATAATAACAGTGTCATCTTTACCAGCATCTTTAACATGATTCTTCCACCACACAGCATCTTCTAAACTGTCCCAAAAATAAATCCCCTGTCCAAGCCACTCATTATCTTTTGTGCTTTCCTTAAAAAAATTATCTTTTAAAATGCAAGCAGCCCTATCTTTTTCTGTAGTGTGGTATGCAATTGTTTCAAAAAATTCTTCAGACATAATAGATCTCTTTTATTAATTTATTTTATTAAAAACTACTAATAAGTATCATTATAATATCATAACTAACCCTAATTTTCCATAACTTATTACAATTGATAATAAAATATAGAACTAAATTGAAACAAAAAGAGTCTGGCTTTTGTAAGTCAACCAGACTCTAAATCTTTGTTTTTTTAATATTTTTTACTCAAACTATCTATTAAGCCCTATTCTTTCTTCTCTTGCAATTTCTTACATAACCAATCATTTTGAAGAAGCTGAAAATAAAAGCAAGCCAACCCACTATAGTCACGCCATAGATTCCATATTTCAAATAAGAAACTTGTCTTTCTTCCTTTACTTTTTCCACAGGCTCAGCCTTTTTTTCCACAACTCTTTCTGCATTAACGAGAAGTCTCTTTGGTCTCGGTGGTCTCTTTGGATGACAAGTTAAAAGTGTAATCATGTCCTTACCTTCTATTGGCAGAACTTTTTCCCAATCGCTGGGATCTATTATCTCCTCACCAGTAACCTTGTACTTCAAAAGTCCAGAGCGACCATCAATAAAAATATCGTCGCCTGCTTCAAGCTTCTCTACATTGTAAAACATGAGGTCTCCCCACCAGCCTCTGTGGCCAGCTATGACAGATCTCGTGGACTTGCCACCAAGAGGAAGACTTGTCCCTTCAACTTGTGCCACGCCAAGGTCCAAGTGCTTGTAAGTTGCATCAAGATAAATTGGCTTTTTCATGTCAAGCTTTGGGATAATGAGGTAGGCAAAGACTTCATTTTTGTCTATGCCCTTAATGTCATAATATCCATCATAATTTTCATTAGAGAAAGGGTCAATAATATTGGCATCGCCCTTAACAATATCTTCATTGTATTTTTTAAGGTCATCAGTTAAACTTTCATCCTTCTTCTTAAAAGCCGCATACTTTTTATCAGCCATAATTTCCCTATAAGACATGGAAGTAAAGGCAAGTAGGGGCATAAAAATCCCCATCAAGATAAATAAATATCCCATTAAAACCCTAGTCCTAACCTTCATAGCGTCTTCTCCTTCTATGTCTGATGTATAAGAATATAATAAGGATAACTAAAGCAAGAACAATGCCAGGCACAATGAGTGACTTGTAGTTGAACTTAGCTCTTTCGATTTCCTCTTTCACTTCTGGCACATAAGGGACTCTGTGACCACGCACAAGAAGTCTGTGAGAATTTATCATGTAAGGAGTACAAGTAAGTAGAGTCATGAGGTCCTTGCCTTCCACAACGAGGACTGGCTCGAAATTCCAAGGTTCAACAACGAGAATTTGGTCCACCTTATATGCAAGAGTCTCCTTAACATTTGTGAAGAAGAATAAATCTCCCACTTCCATCTTGTCTAGGTCCCTAAAGAGTTTAACTTGTGGTAGTCCTCTGTGGGCTGTTATTACAGCGTGAGTGTCCTTGCCACCAATAGGAAGAGATGTCCCTTCCAAGTGACCACAAGCGTGTTGCAGTACATCTTCAGAAGTACCAGCGTAAACTGGAATTTGTTGATTAATCTTTGGCACATCAATGTAGCCAATTTTTTCCCTAACTTCAAGCATACGAGCGTAGTTTTCCACGCCTGGGTAAATGGCAATCATTAGCCCAAGCATAAAAATAAGAATAATTTTCCAATTTTTTTTAAACTTTTCCACCATTGCCATCACCCTTACTCATATCATTATTTTCATTACTTCCATTGTCCTTAAGCTTATCCTCACTCATATTATTGGCGCTCATATTCATCTTAGCCAGCTCAATATTTTTAGCCTTTTCCATGGCTCTCTTTTTTGCCAATTTTTTCTTTCGCTTTGACAATAAATATTTACCTAAGATAATTATAGCAAAAATTAAGAGAATGATAAGTCTTTTATCAATGCCAAGATTTTTACCCTTGTCTTCCTTAACCTTTTCGTCAACTTCAGGCACATAAGGCACCCTATGACCACGGACAATTAGCCTGTGAGTGTTGATCATAATAGGAGTACAAGTAAGTAGAGTCGCATAGTCCTTTCCTGGCACCACAAGAAGTTGTTGAAAATCACTTGGGTCAATGACATCAATGTGGTCAACTTGGTAAGCCAAAGTACCAGCAATATTTTCGATGTAAAACTTCTCGCCCATCTTCACCTTTTGCAGGTCAGTAAAAAGCCTTGCAGAAGGAAGACCAGAGTGAGCAGTTATAACAGTGTGAGTGGACTCGCCACCAATAGGAAGAGATGTACCTTCCAAGTGACCAGCACCCTTTTGGAGGATCTCCTCATTAGTACCAGCATAAATAGGAAGCTCTACATCAATAGAAGGAATAGTAATAACACCAATCTTAGTCCTTAGCTCTAGCATCTGAGCATAATTTTCCAATGCCTTGTGCTTTTCTTCTTCACTGTAAGGATCCTTTGGAGTAACATTACCTAGATTGTCGTTGTAAATCTTGGCAAGCTTCATCCTTCTCCCTATTTCTTCATCACTTAAAAGGTCTCTCGCTTCCTTGTAGTCGGCAACTTGATTGTTGGACTCAATCCTATAATACCAGTTAGATATCATGGGATAGGACAAAATACCAAGCCCCAGTATGAAAATAAAAATAAATAAAAAATTAGATTTTTTCTTTTTCTTGCTCATATTTCTCCATAAAAAAGAGGCTCGCAAGGAGCCTCATTCTATCTCTTGTCCTTGATTAAATACTTACCTAGCCCTACCATCACTGCACCAGCAACAACTAATACAATGAGTGTAATGTCACCAGTCTTTGGAAGAGGAAGAGGTGCCTCGTCTCCACCTTCAATAGTGTTTTCAATAATTAGGACTTTCTCAAAAGAATTATCATTAATTTCAAATTCCAAACTTCCATTTAAAAGACTGTAGCCCTTTGGAGCCTTAGTCTCCCAAATATAATAAGTGCCATAGGAAAGATCGTAGACAGAAAACTTGCCATCCTTTCCAGAATTTAGGACAAGGTCTTTACCATCCCTTTGCACTCTCTCATCCATGCCATCCTTATTTTGAGTGATGACAAATTCAGCACCAGTTAGACCCTTTTTCCTAGACTCATCAGTCTTAAAGAAATTATAAGAACCTAACTTTTTCTTATTAATAACATTAACATTGGCACCTTGACCTTGAAAAACAACAAAATCACTTTCACTATTTAAAATCTTGTAGCCCAGAGGCGCTTCAACTTCCTTAAAAGTATAAGTGCCAGGCTTCACATCTTTAATAGTAATCCTACCATTTTCATCAGTAACAAAAACTTCAGCGCTGCCCTTGTCATCAAAGGCTCCATTTTTTGTCAAAACAGGATCACCATTGGCATATTGAAGAGTAAACTTTGCACCAGCAAGATACTTGCCCTCATCATCAGTTTTAATAAGCACAATAGTTTCTGGTGGTGGAGGTGTTTCATGTGGTGGTGGAGGTGGAGGTGGTGGAGTAGGATTAATCTTTAACCCCCACTTTAACTTAGTAATATTAGTCTCTACCGTACTAAAAACAGAAGACTCAATAAACCTTTCCTTTTTATCTCCAAGCTCCCTAATATAATATGTGCCTTCAGGTAGATTTAGAGTGATCTTATAATCATCAGCCTCTTTAGGACTAACAATCCATTTTTCGGCTTTATTTTCAAGCTGCTTATCAAGTTCGGCTTCACTTAACTTGTCAAGGATAGACACAAGTCTCGTCTTATCCATAGAAGTGTCAATAAACTTATCATTTAACTTCCATATACCAAGAGACCTGCCCTCTAAATCATTTTTACTTAAACTTTCCTTTGTCTTTATGTCGATGGTAACAGATGATGCTCCTAAGACAGTAAGAGGTAGGAAGGCCATAGTTACCATCGCAAATAAAATTATTAAACTGTATATTTTCTTCTTCATCTCTACCTCACTAACATAATATGTAGGGGAAAGGGAAAGCCCCCTTCCCAATTTAATAATTATAAAGCTATTAGCCTAAAAATTACTTAAAACTATTTTAAACTTAAATAGCAAGAATTAAAAGACTTAAAAATCTCTTAAGCTTCTTCTCTATTCTTCTTCATTGCCATAACAGCGCCAGCCATTAGACCAATACCAACAACAGTGAATAGAACAGTACCAATACCACCAGTTTGTGGAATAGTTACCTTATTATTTGTGATTTTCTTTCCTTGTCCATCAACTTTTTCAACCACTTTTTCGTTTTCAGTAACTTTTATTTTATAATCCATACCTTGTGCATCTTCTTTATATGAGCCTTTCTTAACTTCAAAATCAAAAGATCCGTTTGAAGGCAATGCATACCCTGCTGGAGCCTTAGTTTCTATTGCACTATAATTACCATAAGCAAGACCTGAAACTTCAAATTGTCCGTACTCATTAGTATTAAATTTAGTAGCATCATCTTTTTTTTCAACCCAAGTATAAGTTAGTTTTGCTTTAACAAACTCATCATTTCTTGCTTTTTCTAATTCAGCTACTTTTGCCATAGCAGATTCTTTTGTTTTGTAAGGTTCTGCTACTCCTTCTATTGTAACTGTATTTGTATCAGAAATATCACCTTTCTTTAAAGCGTCATTAACTGCTTGAATAGCATCATTATAAGCTTTTTCAGCTTTAATATATGCATCTTCATTTCCAGTACCATTAATCTTTAAATACTTATTATTATTTGTTTTATCAGTTGTGTTCTTATTTTGAATTACAAATTCAGCGCCTGCTAATCTTGTATCACTTTCTCCAACCTTTACAAATCTTTTTCCGCCAACAGTAACTTTTGGAGGTGTAGGTGTAATTGAGTTTGGTGTCTTCTTATTCGTTACTGCTACTGAACCATCCTTGTCATTAACAGTGTACTCAGGTTCGTAACCATCTACAATTTCCTTTACTTTGTATCCAGTACCTTTTAGTCCAGAGAAAGTACCTGCGAAATCTCCTGTTACATTGAATTTGATTCCGTTACCTAAGTCTGTGTTATCAACAGTTTGTGCTGCAGTAAATGTAACATCAGCTACAGGCTTGTCATTTGCATCTAATAACATATAAGTTACTCTTGCTCCAGCTGGTGCTGAAATTGTATTTCCTTCAGAATCAGTGGTTTTTCCATCTGCATCAGCCCAAGTTTTTGAAACTTTAATTTTACCTTCTTTTGGTGTAACTTTTTCACTACTTGGTGTTGGTGGAGTGTGGTTATATCTAAGAGTAATATGGTTGTCCATTGGTTGGTCATTAATAGCATCTGCTGTTACAGTTGCTTTGTAAGTGAATTTAATACTAAGTTCATTTGTCTTAGCTGCTGCATTTAATTTATCAATACCTGATTGAGTAAATTCTAATTTAAATCCATTTGAGGCATCTGTTATTGTATAATCTGTGTTTTCTACTAGTGCATTTGTTAATGCAGGTGTTACTTCAATTTTAACTTTATCAGCTGACTTATATTTTAGACCTTTATCCATGCTATCTTCTAAGTCTAACTTAGTAAATACAGAACCCTTAGGTAATTTAGCTAATGATTCATATTCTATTTCTTTGCCTATAAATGCCTTTGCTTCAGCTTTTTCTACATTATATTTATCTACGTCTGCACCAGTCTTTAGTAAACTGTTATCATCTTTAATTGCTTCATAGTCATTGTTAGCTTTAAAGTTCTTGTCAAATTGTACTTTCTTTTCTGAGTTCTTTGGATATACGTGAATTTCACTTTGTACACCCTTTTCTGTTCTAGCGTGTTCTGGAAGTTTTAAATCAACAGGAATTGCTTTCATGCCTGTTAAAACTTCACCATTTGGTCCCTTGTATGTTGATTTATGTTTAACTTCATAAATTTTATAGTTTCCAGGATTATCAAGATTAAATTGAATTATACCATCTGTTCCATCAACTTTTGCTGTTTTACCTTGTCTATCTTTTGGTATTTTTGCTAGAATAGCATCTTGTTCTTCTCTTGTTTTAGAATCAAAATCATCATAACCATCTTCAGCTTGTACTCCATTACTTGCACCTTTAATAGCTACGAAATAAACATCATTAATTTCTTTAGCATTATCATCACCAAAGAATGTCTTTACATCCAGCTTTTGTGTTGGATCATATTTTTTGTGTTCATCGTGAGCATCCAATGCAGCTTGACTTATCAAGATTTTGTGTACATTAACCTTAATTTTAGTAGGTTCTTTTTCTTCAGCCGCTAGTGCTGATAGTGGAGAGAATACTCCCACTAGCATCACTAATGCCATGATTAGTGATAGAATTTTTTTCTTGTTCATAATATGACTCCTTTGTTATAAATTTTTATAATTATTTGCTACCGCAAATTATTACCATGAACTTTTGTCTTTCGACTTTTGCCATAAATGGCTTTTTAATTTTTCTAAGTATATCTAAAAATATTTTATCAAAAATAAATTAGAATTACCTTTTTTAAACAAATTATTCCGATTATTAATATGAATCCGAGAGGGCGGCGGGGACTTACCCTTTCGCCCCTCATCTTCATTAAATCTTATTTGCTCCACTAAGGAGGGTGCCTCTTCTTGTCTTTTATAGAATTAATCATAAGAGCAACACCTTCTCTCACTTGCCTTTTGGCAATTTATCATAAGAGCCTTGCCCTCATAGATTTTAAAATCATTTAAGATAAGATGATTTACCTTGTCCCTATAAGCTTTCCTCATAAGAGAACTTATCTTTTCCTTGTAAGCTTTTGTCCTAGGAGAACTTTCTTTGTCCTTGTTATTACTCGCCATTAGAGGATTACTTTTGACCTTATAACTAATCATCATAAGAAGCCCTCCTCTTTCTGCTGTAAACATAAGCCGCAGCAGTCATGAGTATCAATCCACTAACAGTAAAGATTAAAGTACCCATACCACCAGTCCAAGGATATTCACCCTTCTTGTTTTCAACTGGAATTGGTAGTGTAGGTTCTCCTAATGTTGTGAAATTATAAGAGTGATCTACATATTCGTCGCCTTTAGTTTCTATGTGGAAGGTTCTTTCTTCTTTTATATCATTACCTATCACTATATTAGATTTAATATCTAATTCAGATTTTAGGTAAAGAGATGAGGTCATTGTTAATACTAGAGTCTTGTTAGATTTAATATCTCCTTCAGCAGTTTGATTTTCCAATTCTTTTACTAAGGAGTAAAGATCAATTTCCTTTGAAGCTTTAGTTCCAGAATTATAATCTTTTGTTAAATCTAACTTGAATGTCTTCTTTTTAGTTTCTTGATTATCGTTGTCTACTAGATATGCTGTTATCTCCAAAGGTTGCTTACCGTTAAAGCTATTATCCCAAATTTCAGCTTTAAGTGGTAAATCTGACAATGTTATTGTAGATTTACCTTTCACATAAGTTATATCTTCATGATTTGGATTAAATCTCAAAGTCATATCAGTAGTATAGGATTTTTGGAATACATCATTAGACATGCTAAGTCCAGTTGTCTTCTTAACATCCATTTCAGTCTTGTATTGTTCTGTTTGAATCTTGCCATCTTTTACAACAAATTCTTTTACAATGTTCCTTGGCTTAATATAACCCTTAGGTGCCTTGACTTCCTTAAGTGCATAATATCCATTATCTAGTACATTGAACTCAACTAAACCATCTTTACCTGTTACAAATTTATCGCCTTTCACAGGTGTATATCCAGTTGGAATATTGTCGCCTTCTTTTAATACAAGCATTTCAGTTTTATTATCAACAGTCTTTTTATAAACTTTTAATTTTGTAGTGTAGTCTTCGTCTATTTCATTGGCTTTATACCAAACTTCAAATTCTGCATCTTCAAGCTTAGTCTTTTTATCACTTGCATCAACCTTTTCAAATTTAATTTTTTGTGGTTTTTTATTGACTATTGGAATTGCAATACTACCTGATTCGTCAACGTATACTGGTTGTTTATTTGTATCGGTTGTAGCATTAGTTTTTTCACTTCGGTGGATATTACCAGAGGCATCTACCTCAAATTCTAAGATTGCTACTTCTAGTTTTTCATAACCCTCTGGTGCTGATGTTTCTTTTAATTGATATTCACCTTTTGGAAGCTTAGAATATTCGACTATTCCATCTTTTCCAGTTGTAATTGGTTGACCATGACCATCCCAATTTCCATCATTATTCTTTTTGAAAAGCTGGAACGTTGCACCTTCTAGTGGATTACCATCTTGGTCTATTTTTCTGAATTTAATCTTATTTTCAGGGTTTACGGCTTGAATTATTAGGTTTGCTTTTGCAGTAGCTTCATTTTTAAAGAAGTATTGTTTATCCCATCTTGTAACGTATCGAGCTGGATTATCTATCATTTTAAGCATACCATGACCAACATAACCGTCTTTATCCTCTCCAACTACTTTACCTGTAACTTTTACTAGATAAGTAGAATTTGAGTCTAACCCTCCAGGGAAAGTAAAGCTTTCTTCTTGCCCTGAATTTAGAGATGCTCTTGATCTTATTCTAACAGGTTCAGGTAGACGTGGGTCATCTTCGTTTACACCAAATGATAATGGTAACAACTCATCAAGATTTGCATTACTATCAAGATAGTAGTAATCAATATTGAAGTTTTCAATATTTTGGTCAGATGAGTAGTAGAATCTTGACCTTGGAGTATTACTTCTATCCCTATTTACATAGTAGTAATGAACAAATTCGCCAGTATCAGGATTAAATTTAATAATCTTTGATCCAAGGTTTAGGTGATTTTTGGTCATTTCATATATTTTTCCATCAGTACCCTGATATGTTTCTCTTGCAGTCATTGAATCATATACAACATTGATGTTATCTTCTATCATGTCGTGACCAACAACTCCACGACCTATCGTTTGGTCACCTGCTTTTGGTACTTTGTTTAGGTTGATATAGGCTTTTAGCTTATTAGAAAATTCTACTAGGCTATAAGTGTCAGCATAATTAGTGAAAGTATAAGTTATTGTACCTTCTTTTCTATTATAATCAGCCTTAGCAATTGTACCTACTCCATCTGCAATTATATCAAGGTTAGAAATATCTGTTTCCATTATTCCGTGAAGGTCAATATTATCGCTTAGTTTTAGTACGAAATAATCTCCAGGATTAATCTTTAAGTTGGAATCAATAGTATATTTGTTAGCAAATTCAAATACTTCTCCAAAGTGTGGGTGCATTTCTTTTTGATTATCAGATAGTAAGCCTTTATTTTTGCTATTTGGGTTTAGTACGCTTAATTTCGATTCAGATAATTGTATACTACTTGATACATCTCTTCTTTTTTCTGGTGCATCCCCTGAATATGGGTCCAAGTCTTCTCCACCTACTGTGAAGTTCCAAACTTGCTTGTTGTTGATATAGCCACTAGGTGATTCTATTTCTTCAAGTCTATAATGACCTATATTTAAACCTGTGAATTTAAGTGTACCGTCTGCACCAACTATTCCATCTTCAGTTTTTCCTGTTTCTTTGTTGGTTATTCTAAACTTTGCACCAGGTAATTGATTTGTGGCTTTAATTGCATCACCTTTTTGGTCAATTTTCCTAATTGTGATTTCACCTTTACCTGGTTTTTCGTTTACGATTTTACCCATGTTCTTGGCAGTGGCAGATGTTACATAGTCTACCAACAATCCATCTTCTTCTTTAGTTGAGTTTTCTGGAATATATTGGTATACACCATTTGCCTTATCGTATTCTAGAGATATATATCCATTAGAAGTTGGAGTAATTTGAATTTCACTTATTTTGTAAGTGTCTTTTACAACTTCTCCTTGTTTATTTTTTATTTCTCCTGGGAATTTGATACTTAAGTCTTTCAAAGAAACTTCTGTTTTCTTTGTAGAATCTCTAGGATCTATTATCTTAGTTGTTTCCAAATCAGCATTCTTTGCTTCCATAAATTTGATGACTTTATTAGTCACTGGATCGTGCATTTCTAAGTTTTCAAACTTGTAAGCTTTTTCATTTCCTGGGAAATAGAAATCAACGTTCTTAATATCGATGTTTTCACCAGTTCTTGGGTCGGTTATCCTTTGTGATACTATACTTACTGTTTCAACTGAGAAGTATAGAAGTGGTCCATTAATTGGTTTGTAATTCTTAGGTGCTTGAACTTCTACTAGTCTGTAACGACCTGGTTCAAGTCCTCTGAAACCAAAGTAACCGTTGAAGGCTGATGATACATAAGATCCTTCTACTTCTTCGTAGATATTTTCTCTTACTCTCTTTTCAAGCTTGAACACTGCACCTTCAAGTCTTCTCTTAGTAATTTCTTCTATAGAATCCTTGTCAGAAAGTTTACCGTGCTTAGAGAAAGTGATGTTGTATCTTTCTGCATCATTTTCTATACTTAATCCTTCTTGAGGAACTGTATTTGTTGCATTTGATGAGTATAGAGATCTAATATCCATGCTTGAATTTATTGTACTAGATGGTGCTACATATCCTTCTTCATTTGGATCTACAGGAGGGTCAATATATCCACCTATATAATCATATCCAGTTAAATTAGCCTGTTTGCTTAAAGCATTAACATATTTTTGATTATTATAGGATTTACCATTTGCCCATTTTTTTGCTTGTGTTATAGCATTTTTTCTAGCTACTTTTGGATCGTAACCTTGTCGTACATAATTAGCGTACAATTTGTCTTCGTATCTTTGTCTTACTGCTTCAATACCGCCTTGGTAAGATGCACCTTCGAAAGTGTTATAAGTAAACTTATTTTGTTCTTTATCAAAAACTAGTTGTTGGAAAGTTCTTGCACCATCGAAGAATTTAATATTAATATCAATCTTACCTAAATCAGCATCTGGTATATCAGCTTCTGTTAATTTGTAAGGATCTTTTAGTACTGGGTCATCAGTTTGATTACCATTTTTATCAATGAAATTATAATTCTCATCTATCCTTACTTCATTAGTAACATTTCTATCAATAATTGAAGTATCATAGAAGCCTTCAATATCGATATAATAAACTCCAGGTTCAAGATTTAGTTGGTCTTCGTCAAATCCCCAGTCAAATGGTCTCCATCTTGCTGTGTTTACAACTGTTACATCAGGATAAGAAACGTCATAGTCATTTAAGATTTTAATCATCTTAGCCTGATCAGGATCTCCATTTATTCCACTTAGCTTATAAGTTGATCTATAAGCTGTCTTTACACCCTCTTTGATAGTTACTGGAGGAAGTCCAGCTCTGTCAATTTCTTCTCTCTTGTGTTTTGGTGTAATTTGAACATTGACTACGCCATCTTTTTCTCTTGTATCAATATATACTCTTTGGATAAATGTTCTTGATTCTGTATCAATATGAGTAATCTTTGTTGCGTATTTTACACCGTTCGCTTCTTTTATATCAAGATTTTCATTTTTTTCTACAAAGCTTTGAGGTGTCTCTTTTGGTCCCTTGTATTTTGCTACAAGTTGACCATTTTCTTCTAAAACTTGAACTTTCCAAGGAGCGTTAGGCTTTCTGTAACCTAGTGGGGCTGCTGTTTCTTCAATTACATAATATCCCTCTGGTAGGTTAATAATGTTGCCATCTTTATCCTTGAACTCTACAAGACCTTGATCATTTGAAGTTCCTGTTTTTACTCCAAAATCTTCGTCAATAGTTTCGTAGTTTTCATCAGTCTTTCTGATGGTAAATATAGCACCTTCAAGTTTTCTGTCGTATCTGTCTTTCTTGTAAATCTTAAGATCAAGACCAACTTGCTTGTTAGTGATTTGTGCAAATTCTCCTGGTTTAATTTCAGTTTCGCCTTCTTGAGCTCCACCAGGTCCTTTTCTTACAATTTTAGTTGTAGGAGCTACTCTTGTTCCTTCAACTTCTATCTTATTGTAAGATATAACTCTTTCGCCTGCTTGTGGTGATGCTACTGGAGCATCTTTTGGCCAGTCAGCTGGTCTCTCTGCACTTTCTCCTTCAGATTTTTCATAAGTTATAGAATATTTGTATTGTACACTACCTTTTTTACCTTCTGTATCAACAACAACTTCGCCTGGTTTTAGGTTATTATCTATTGTTTCTTGAATTTCAAAAGGTATTTCTTCTGTAATAGTTACAGGATTACTTGTTCTTTGTTCTGGACCTTTTTTCTTTGTACCATATTCTATAATTTTTGGTTCTGCATTTACAGTTTCCTTATTTCTTACAAATTCTGGATTAGCTTGTTCTACGTCATCAACGTATTTGTATTTGTAAATGTCAATCTTGTATCCTGCTTTTCCAGCAAACTTCTCGTTTTCTTCTCCTTCATACATTTGATCATTTGGTATACGAGTAGCTTCTGCTGGAATTGGTATTTCAGTTCTTACTTCTTTTTCTGCGTAAGTTATTGTTGGACCTTTTTTAGTTACAGTAGGTGAATCAATATTTTGTTGATCTGCTCTTCTGTCGTGCTTGTAAATTATATTGCTAATCAAATCATATTGTCCCGCAGGCAAACTATCTTTAGCTTGAACTTCAAATTTTAATCCAAAAGTCTGCTTATTATTAATTTTTGGTTGCTTAGGATAAAAATCAATCTTATTTGTATTTTTATTGTATCCATAATGCCACCTTGTTGTAGGTGCATTACCAATTACACCATTCCATGTTAGTGTTGAACCACTTACAAATGTAAAGTTATCATTAAATTCAAAGTCAAACTTACATCCATCATCTGGACCATATTTTTCGCTAGTATTCTTTAGTTCGATTTTTACTTCAAACTTTCCATTTCCAAGATCTTTTACAGTTGTAGTTACTGCAGTTCCTCCATATGTTTTTGTAGTCGGAGAACTATCAATAGTAAATTCTGCTCCTGCCTTTTGTGCTTCTGGCACATCTTCAGGAGAAATTTCTAATCCATCTGCCCTAGTATTTTCTGTTCTTTCTGTAGTTTCTATCGCTGCTTCTTCTACAAGATTTTCATCATAAGATGCCATGGCAACTTCTCTAATAGTTATTCCATTAGGGAATAGTTTTTCAAAGTTGTTTTCTCCATATATTGCATTTATTTTATTTATTACAGAATTTTCTCTTTTATCTGCTTCATTTAAGAATAATGGAGAATTTCCAACAGATTCATTTGTGAAGTTATAAGTTGATGCTTTTATTGTTTGCATCTTCATAGCTAGTTCTGTGTTTACATTAGAAGTGTCTCCAGGAATTGCTTGTACTATAGTAAGCTTAGCATTTGATTCCATAGCAAGATTAGTATCAGGATCTGAATTTGCATTAGCTCCAGAAGAATCTTTTGCATTTTCCTTAATATAAACTTTTCCGTCATTAGTTACTCTTACTGTCCAAGTTGTATTGGATTCTTCATAACCTGGAGCTGGTTTGAATTCTTCTAGTGTATATTTCCCTGGCTCTAGACGACTGAATGAAAGCATTCCATCTTTATCTGTCGTTTCGAATCTTTCATCTTTTCGAGAATCTGGACCTGTTAGTTTAAAGACTGCACCTGGGATAGCAGTTTTATTATCATCTTTAACTTTCTTGATTTTAAAACCATAAGTCTTAATGTCATTAGTTACATCAAGAGATCCTTCTGCTACATAAGAACCAACTATTGTTCCACCTGTTTCACTTACAAGACCGGCAGTTTTGATGTCAGATACTCTTTCGTAGTAGTCGGACTTCCAGTAGGTTATGTCTCCTTCTCTCCAGTCCATACCTGTACCGACTCCACCATTTTCGTCTTTGTAAGGAACTTTTACGTCTACTACTATCGGCTTATTTGTAGCTGGTAGATTCAACTTTAGTCTAGTTTCTCCATGGTGAGAAGTGTCGGTAGATTTTTTTACCTCATTTGTAATTTCAGTTACTGTATAATCTGCAAGTCTTAAATCAGATATTAGACCAGTAACCTTACCATCAGTGTTGCCACCTTCTTTAGGTCCTAGGGTGAATATTTTTATTTCTTCACCATTGTACCAATCCATATTTGGATATTCTGGTTTTTCTCTGTGGATTGTAGCTTGTGTTACGGCATCTACTCCTACAGTCTGTCTTGCTTCTGGGTTTATAATATATCTTTGTACAACATATTTCTTTTCTTTGTTAATTGCAATAATTCTAGTACCTAAGTGTTCAGCGTCTTGGCTATTAGCTACCCAACCAGTCCATCTATTGTCATAGTTTGACCAGCCTGAAGTATTTCTTCCTTTAACATCAACCCATTGTGTACCTTCATCTCCAAGAAGTGATTTTTCTACATCTCCGATTTCTGTAGATTTTGAATAGTTGTAGACTTTTACCTTACCCTTTTCTACTCTTAGAACCCATTTTTTATTAAGTGGATTATAGCCTGTAGGTGGTTCAACTTCTTCAAGAACGTAGTTTTTGTTTTCTTGTGGAGTTCCGTTAAACTCTACAATACCATTTTCATCTGATGTCGCTTCTATTGGGAAGTTTGAATCAGTATTATCTGGATCAGATATCTTAAATTTTGCTCCTTGAAGTGGTTGTCCATTTCCGTCTTTTTTATAAACTCTGAACTTTTGTCCAACTGGTTTATTTGGAACTTGAATATCTATAGGGACAACCGCATTAGTGTAAAGCTTACTTTCGCCTGTTATAGATGTTTCTCTTATTCTAACACTACCGTCACTTAAGATTGTAACTTGCCATTTCTTGTTAGTAAGCCTATAGCCTTCCGGTGCTTTAGTTTCTTCTAATGAGTATCTACCTGGGGCGATATTAGTAAAATCAACTTCACCTTTATCATTAGATGTTCTGTAGATTACTTTTCCATTTTCATCTTTTAGTGCAAATGTTGCATTGGGAAGTTTCTTTCCTTGATTTGCTTCGTCGTATTTTGTAAGTTTAAAAGATCCTGGTTTGTATTTATTGTTTATTAAACCAATTACTTCCTTGTAATATTTTGGTATTTCGCCACCTGCTTGGTCACCTATGGCTGTGTTGACATTGGCTTTAGATGCAAAGGCTGATTCAAGATTACCATCAGTCATATGGAAGGCTCTCCACTTTTTGTTAAATTGATCTATGTCAGTAATCTTATAGGTTTGTTCTATTATATAACCGCCCTTATCTCTTGGAGATGGTGTCGTTACCTTTAAAGGATGATTTAGATCAATTCTTCCACTTTTTTTAATTTGTTTAGGATCATAGTTTATTGTTATGTCATTTTCTCTTATATGAAGTTTTTCATCAGGATTTATTCTTTGATGTGCCAGTAAGTGATAAATATTAGGGTCTTGTTCTGGTCTTACTCCAAAGGATTTTGGCATATAAGGGTTTTTCCAAACTCCATCTTCTCTATATGCCGCAAAATCAGTTCCATATACCTTTACATCTTCTAACTTATAAAGAGGATCATAACCTTTACCAGACCATCTTGCAATTTGGTTATCGCTTTGGAAGTCAGTTGTTATCCAATTGAATTGTGTTGTCTTTGAACCATAAGGAAATCCCATAGGATTTAGATAAGCCATGACTGTTACATACCATTTTCCATCTTCTTTTTGGTATACATCTCTGAAGTAATAGAATTGGTTACTATTATTCGTTCCTGAGTCGTATGGTCCATAGTCTGCGTTTATATCTTTGTGTAATACAGGAGTTCCACCAACATTTGCTACTCCAGGTGCTACCTTTATCGTAAATGGATATGTCTTTGATTCTGTAGCATAATACTTATCTGGGATTATACCTCTGAGGTTGATAGAGGCAGTAGCTGGTCCTCCCTTTGATTTATCATTAAATACGTATGTTAATAGGTTAGTATTGTAATCGAAGTACGGATCTGCAACTTCCTCGCCATCAATGACTATCTTAGGGAATTCACTAAAATATTGGGTGAAGTCAAGGTTTCTATCAAATTGAATTTCAAATCTTGTACCTGGAGCTGAATTGGATAAAGTAATGTCGGCGTGGTATTTTAAAGATTCGAATTTGTAAGCTTCCCATACTCCTGTTTTTACACCAATATCTCCTGGTTCGTTTTCTAGATATTCAAGTCTTTGGTTAACATTTGTTACTGTTGCCTTTTTTGAAGTATCTGTCTCTTCACCTTGTTCTATATAGTAGTCTCGTCCAGTTTCTGGTGAACCAATACCATCTTCAAATCTTGCGGTATAAGTTACTTGACCTTGATCATCTACTACGACTTCAAAATATACGCCATTCTTTTGGTATCCATCTGGAGCTTGAGCTTCTTCTAGTCTGTATGTTCCTGATGGATACTCACCAAAGTCAGCTGTACCTTTATCGTCAGTAAATTTATTGGCAATTACATTTCCTTTGCTATCTTTTAGAACAAATTCTGCACCTTGAAGTCTATTTCTATTTCCGTTATTATCAAATGTGTCGCCAAATTTTGTTGCAGAAATTGGGCTTTTTGTGAATTCTTCGTTTGTTACTAAAATTTGATTTTCTTCGCCATCTCCTTGCCCATTTGTTTTATTTAAAATAACGCTTTGAGTAAGTTTTGTTTGTCCAGCTGTATCTTTATCTGTCAACCAATCATAGTCTAAGTTAACAGATTGTTTATCTCCAATATTAGCTTTTACTTTTACTAAGAATCCCCAATCATTTGCAAACCTTGCTTCTGGGAAATAGATTTGGTAACCAGTTTTTCCTGTGTAAGGATCAGTTTTATTAAGAGTTCCTGTGATTTTGTTATTATTTGCAGCATTTATTACATTGTCTCCCAATATAGACGTATATTGATCAGCAATTTGTTTTTCCATGCTGTATTTAACGGTATTTCTATAGCCTGGTGATACATCATATGCTGTTACATCTGTAATGGTTAAGCCAGGAATAGAAATGTTAAGTCTTGTATTTCTATTTGTACCATTTCCACCATTATCACTTTGTGGTTTTAGATATAGGTAGAACTCAACTTCGTTTTGATTAGTTGTTTCATTAGTTGTTATCTTTCCATAGTGCATAGCATTCATATAGTCTGGCCAGTTAGGTGCACTGTCGTGTTGAACGAGTTTTGTCACGTTTTTGCCACCTGAAAGTTGGATATTGCCACCATCTACACTTATTGTTCCATCTTCTGCTATAGTGATTGTTTTTTGTGATTGGTCAAGCTTGTAACCTGCTGGAGCTTTTTCTTCTTTTAAAGTATAAGTTCCAGGTAGCACATTAGAAAATGTAGCCTTACCTGCAGAGTCAGTAACTATTGATGGTTGATTGTCTCCTAATAACTTGAATGTTGCTCCTGCTAGTTTTTTGCTTGGATCTTTACTATCGACCTTTACAACTGTAAATGTTACTGGTTTTAAATCTGTTTGTGGTATAGCAGAGTTGTGGATATATTGACTATTTGTATTTATTTGATAGTAGTTGGCATTTTCATTGTACTTATAAGTTTTTCCTCCAATTGTAACATTGTCGGTAGGCAAGCCTTGATCAATTGTGTGTTCAATCATAGTTGCCTTGCCATCTTTATCAATGTTCCAATATTTTACATCTGGAACTGTTATTAGTCTTTGAATTTCACCATCTTTTGGAGTTTTTTCAGCTACTTTTTTATCACCAATAGTATTGTTCTTATTATCCCTAACTGTAATTGTTTGAGCTGGCATATTGCCACCTTTTGGAAGATTCCAAACTTGATCTATATAAAGATCTTGGAATTTTGAAATTTTAACTCCTGATATTCCGTAGTGATCTACTCCATCTGGTTTATTTAAATTTGTTTTATATTTATAGATACAAATTTTACCTACTTCTTGTTTTTCATTTGGGTCAGTTTCTTTATCTCTAATTGAGCCTCTAGATTCTAAGGAATCTTTTACTACCATTTTGCCTGTTTTTTCATCTACACCATATATAACTCTATAACCATTATCTATGCTTTGATTTCCTTCAAGCTCTCTAGTTTCAAAAGGAAATCCCTTGTGTGGGTCCTTTGTGCATACTCCATCTGTTATAGTCCATTCTGCTTTGTCGCTTGATAAAAATTTCCCTTGAATAGTTGTCGTATTATTTATTCCAACGCGAGTTGGTGTAGCCTGTTCAATTTTGTCTTTGGCATAGCCCTTGTCCATTACACTTCTTACTGCACCAATATATGGATGACCATCAGTCAAATCTTTAGTAAGGATAGTAGATATATCTAATACATAAGCTGCTTGTTTGTTGCTTATTGGAGTATAGATATTGTATTGTATACTCTTAGTTGACTTTTCTATGCTGGAGTGTTTTGAGTCAACTATTCCAATTTCTTTTTTAATTTCATTATCTTCAAGGCTTGCATTAGATCCACTAAAAGTTACGCTTTGAATTTCTTTTAGTCCTGAACCTTCAACTAAAGTAAAGTTCATTTTCATACCTAAATCATTTACTAGGTCTTTTTCTGAGTCAATTTTAACAACCCAGTTAATTCCTACTAATTCACCATTATTGATAACAGGATAGCCAATTGAATCTACGCTTAATCTATAGTTTTTACTTGGATCCACTATTTGAATTACATCGTCCCTACCTGGTTCTATAATAGATCCTGCTGGGTTACCATTCTTGTCAATTTTTTGTGGTACAAGGTCTTTTGGTGGTTTGTTAACACCAATTCCAGTTACCTTGTTAATTACTGTAAATGTCCCATCATCGTCAAGAGTAATTTCACCTATATTATAATCCACTGGTATATTTAGAGGTACTTGGATGTTTTCGCTAATATCTCTTGTTAAAGTATAAGTAATTGTATTGTTTTTTTGATCATAATAAGTTGGATTTGCTATTATTTCATTATTGTACTTTATAGGTTTTAAACTATTTGGATCCTTTACAGTTAGTTTATTGTCTAAATGTATTGTAAAAGATTGACCTGCTTTAACTGGTCCATTTGCATTTGAAATATCATACCTAGTAATAATAGTAAATTTCTTACCTTTTAAGTTCAAATCACTATTTGAAGCTGGACCTCTAACAGCTGATCTTAAAAATCCAAATACTGAGGATTTCTCTTCAGCTTGTCCTGGTATATTTGGCATTTGATACAAAGTAAGTCCTGCTTCTAGTTCTTCTTCTGTTAATTCACGTTCTTCGTTTTTTATATTTTCGTCTAGACCACTAATTTCTAATTCTGCATTTTCTTCTTCTGCATCATTTTCTAATCCCTTTGTTGTTTCGTCATCTGCAAAGAAGTTTTTGATTTTATCTAGTAAGCCATCTTCTTCTTTTTCTTCTGTATTTGTTTTTTCTTCTGTATTTGTTTTTTCTTCTGATTTATTTGAATTATCCTTGTTTAGACTAAGTTCTGATTTTTCATTTTTTAAGTTTTCGACTTTTATTTTTATTTTTATATCTTCAAGACCTTGACTTGATAGTGTCAATTCGCTAGATCCAAAGATTCCGTCTTTTATTTCTTTATTTACGATTATCTTTTTGTCTCTTAAAATATCATCGTAGTTTAAAGTTTTCTTTCTGCCGTCATAATCTTCAACTTCTATAAGTAAGCCTGTACATTCTAGTTTGCCATCTTTATAGACTGCTTTTCCTCTGTTTTTAACTTTCCAAGACTTGTAAGCTTCTTTTACGGCTTCCTTTGTTTCTATGTTTACATTTTCATGGGATCTTGCATTTTCTTCTGCTATCTTCGCTTTTTCCAATGCCTTATCATATTTTATTTGTGCCTTTTCTTCTCTTTGTCTTCCTGCTTCTATTATTGTATTGTCTGGTTCTTTTTGTGGAGAACTTTGTTTTGCAGGAACTTCAAGTATTGCTGTGCCCTCTTTTTTTGCTGGCGTCTCTTGAATATTTTTTGTTTCTTTCTTTGGTGTCTCTTTTACACCAGGACTATTAAAGAGCCCTTCGGCTGCACTGTTTTTTGCCCTAGTATTTTTTGTGGCACTTTCAGTAAATAACTCTGGATTTGGTTTTTCTTTTGAATCATCCAAAAGTGAATCTGCTGATACAGCAACTGGACTAAAGACCTCCAAAACCATTAATAATGCCAATATTAAGCTCATTATTCTTTTCGACATGTTATTCATAATTACTCTCCTATCTAAATCAGTCTTTGTCTATACTAGGATTTTATGTATTCTCTAGTATTGTTATATATATTTTAATACAACGATAATAAAGTATCAATACTTTTTTTGTAAATTATGGCTTAAAAATGGCTGTGCTCTGTCATTTCTTTTCAGTTTTTCTCGCTAGATTTTTTTAGTCATTTATAAATTTATATTGATAATTCTTATTTTTATCCCTAAAACCCTTAAAATTAGCTATTGGATATATCTGTATATTTATTAATAATAATGGACTGATTTTCTGCAAATGTTTTTTTGTATTTATTTTGTGCAATTTTAATTTTCAAAAAATCAATACATTCTCTATTTTTCAACATTGTTGATTTACTTTGCTAACTTATTATTTCGTTTTTTTTATATTTTTTTGTTAAAATATTAAAAATTCACTGTTTTTTCTGTTAAATTAAGATTAAATTTTTTGATTTTATATTTCATCTCCGCTTTTTAAATTTAATTTTAATTTAATATTAAGTGACTTTTGTAATATTTCTATAAAATTTCTTTTTGCTAATTTTTTTCAATGTTTTTCCTAATTTTTTATTCTCCATGGCTTTTTTTAATTTTATATTTAATCTTCTTTTAATTTTTAATCTATAAAAAATAAGAGCTTTTATAAAATTTAATAATTTATCTTAAATTTTTATAGATATCTAAGTTATATTAAAAATATTTTTTTCTTTAACATCTTTTATTATTTTTTATTATTACATACAATATCTAGCTATATAATAGAAGAAATTACAAAATGTACTATATAATAGAAGGAATTTGATTTTTTATTTAATTTTTCTCTCATAAAAAAGCCTTTACTGTTTTTTACAATAAAGACTTTTATAATTTTTATATTAAATTTATTTTTTATGGTCACACACAATATCTAGCTATATAATAGAAGAAATTACAAAATGTACTATATAATAGAAGGAATTTGATTTTTTATTTAATTTTTCTCCCATAAAAAAAGCCTTTACTATTTTTTACAGTAAAGACTTTTTTTTAAATTAAATTTTTTATTCGTATCTCAAGGCTTCTATTGGATCCATTTTTGCTGCCTTATTGGCAGGATAGTAACCGAAGAAAATTCCTATTAACATTGAAAATCCTACTGCCACAACTATTGCCCCTAGTGATGGGAAGGTCCTTACCTTTAAAAGACTAGAGCCTACTAATCCTATTAAGGTACCAAGTCCTATGCCAAAAATTCCTCCGATTATGCAAATTATTACTGATTCTATAATAAACTGCTTTCTGATATCTTTTTGTCTTGCTCCCAGTGCCTTTCTTATGCCTATTTCCTTAGTCCTTTCTGTAACTGATACAAGAAGTATATTCATTACTCCAATTCCACCTACTAAAAGGGAAATGGCTGCTATGGCTCCTATTGCAATTTGAATTGAACTCATAGCGCTATTCATCTGTGCTATTTCAGTTTTTGCTGAATAATAGGCTACTTCTGCTCTTGGATTGTCTCTGTAAAATTTTGAATTTAAGTCATCTACAATATTTTTTGCATCTTCTTCTATGGTATCTGGGTTTTTTAAGGTCATGGCAACATCATAGTAAACTGTTCTTGGTTCACTTAATAGTTCTCTATCGCCTGTTGTCCTTGGTATATACACTGTTGAGTTAGATCCATTTAAGGACTGACCCATTACTGACATTTCTTCATATTTGTAGACACCAATAATTGTTGCAACAATTAATTTTCCATTTGTTTCAATTTTTGTTTCCCTTCCCAAGACTTCTGGTGCAGGCACTTTATAGGTTTTTTCCAAAACTTTATCTGATATTACTGCTACAGACTTGCCACGGATAACATCTTCATCCTTTAAAAATCTACCAGCAATCATTTTTAGTTTAAATATATTTTTTTCCCCTGCTGATGTGGAAACTATAGATACTGCTTCTTTATTTCTGCCTTCTTTTACATAGCCTTGACCACCTGCTCCATGATAAACTAGTTCGTCAATGGTCCTTCCCTTTTGAGCTTCTAAGTAATTTATTATATTTTCTGTAAAGTAATCACTTTCACTAAGGTCTCCAGAATCGTAATCTGCATTTTTTTCCTTGACATAAACTTGGACTGCTGTGTTTGCTATGGAGTCAAAGGCTTGGTTCACTGATTTTGTAAGTGCATCGCCAATAGTTGTTATGCCAATTACTGATGCAATTCCTATTATTATGCCAAGCATGGTCAAAAAAGACCTTAATTTGTTGGACTTTAAGCCCTCTAAGGAGAGTTTTGCTGTTTCTAATAAATCCATTAAATCTCCTCCAAATTTCCGTCATTCATTTTATAAATCCTAGTGGCTTCTTCTGCTAGTTCAAGATTGTGAGTGATGATTATTATGGTCCTCTTTTCAACTTCGTTTAGCTTGTGAAATAAATCCATAACAGTTCTCCCAGTTTTTGAGTCCAAGGCTCCTGTTGGCTCGTCTGCCAAAATTATGTCGGGATTATTTGCCATGGACCTCGCTATTGCAACTCTCTGTTTTTGTCCACCAGATAATTCATTGGGAAGATGATTCATTCTATCCTTCATGTCAACTATTTCAAGGAGCCTTTCTGCCCTTTCTGCCCTCTCTTTTTTTGGTATACCTGCATAGGTCATGGGCAGTTCTACATTTTTAAGGGCATTTGACCTTGGTATTAGGTTAAAATTTTGAAAGACAAAGCCAATTTTTTTGGAACGATAGGAGGATAATTCGCTGTCCTTTAGTTTTGATATGTCCACTTTATTTAATTCATAATAGCCTGATGTCTGTCTATCTAAAAGTCCAATTATGTTCATAAGTGTTGACTTGCCTGAACCTGATTGACCAACTACAGAGACAAATTCACCCTCATTTACATCAAAATTTATGCCATGAAGTATTTCTAATTCATTTTCTTTGCCAATGTTAAAGGATTTTTTTATTGCCTCCATTTTTATTAGATTATTTTTCATTTTTTTCTCCAGTTTTTTTATCTCCTAGAGAATCTTCTATTTTTACAATATTTCCTTCTCCATATCCTCCAGATGTGGCAAGGATTTTATCCTTTTCCTTTAAGTTTTTAGATTTTATTGCAGTTTCTGCGTCATTAGATAGTCCAAGATTTACTTCAACTTTTTCAATTTGATATTTGTCTTTTCCCATTTCCTTTAAAGCAAGGACATAATTTTTGCCATCTCTTTCAAAAATTGCATCTGTTGGCACTTTAAAGGTGTCTTTTTCTTGACTTAAAATATATTTTACTCTAAGAGTCATACCTGGAGCTAATTTTATATTTTGTCCTTCATTTATTTCTATAACTGTTTTATATAATACTTCTCCACTTTTATTTTCTTCTGAAGTTGGCATTGGCACTGGATCTATGGAAATCACCTTGCCTTTATAAGTTTCGCCCATAACTGAGTCTGATGTGATTTCTACATTTGTGCCCACTGATACAGAATTTTTGTCGTATTCTTTTATTTGTGATTCAATTCTTAAAGTGTCAATAGTTTCAATTTTTGCCACTGCCCCAGCTGGTGCTTGACCTTTTTTTGCATTTACTTCTGTAACTGTGCCATCAGCTGGTGCTTTTATCAGAACTTTTTCCAATTCTTCTGTCAAATTTTCAATTTCTACATTATCTAAATTATTGACGCCAGCCCTTGCCGTTTTTAAATTGTCAGATAGACCAGAAATTTCATTTGCCACTTGTACTTTTGTGGATTCAAGATTTTTCTTGGCACTTTCGTAGTTATCTCTAGCTGTTTTTACATTTTGTTCCAAAGTTTTTAATTCGTCATCTCTTGCTTTTTGTGATTTTAAAACCTTGTCGGCATCGGCATAAATGTCTTCCTTTGCTTTTTTTACTTCAAGTTTTGTTGCGTCAATTTGTTTTTCTTGTGCCTCTAATTCTTTTTCCAAGGCATCGGCTTCTGATGTGTACTTTTGTTCATCGGCTTTGGCATTTGCAAGGTCTTCTGAAATTCTATTTACTTCAATTTCAACTTCGTTTTGTGTCCTTGTAAGTCTATTGATGTTTTCATTTGCAGATTTTTTTATTTGTTCAAAGTTTATTGAGTTAATTATATCTTTATTTTTTAAAATTTCTGAATTGTTGTTATCGATTTTACTTTGATCTTTATCGGTACCCTTTGCTTCTTCTTCTTGTATTTCTGCATTAAGTGCAATGTTTTTAGATTGTAAACTTGTAACTTTTTCTTGAGCTTCTGATAGTCTATTCTGCTCTTCCTTAATGGAAATTCCAAGTTCAGTTAATCTTCTCTTTTCATTATCAAGTTCATTTTGCAAATATGCACTTTGCCTTGACTTGTCAGAAGCCATGGCACGGTTGTCAGTTATTTTATTTGCATTTTTATTAAGGTCATCTTGTAACTGCTTATATTTTAAATCTGTTGCCTCTTCTTGATAAGCAAGATTTTCTCTCGTATTTCTCTCTTGAATTATTCCTTGATTATATCTTTCATCAAGACTTCTTTTGAAATCATCATAAGATTTTTGTGCAGAAAGATATTGGTCCATGGCTTGTGTAAGAGAAGTTTCAGCAGCTACTAGGGCTGGGTTTTTGCCAGAATCACGTCCACTAATTGCTTCTGATAATCTTTTTTTTGCAGCAGAAATTTGTGCAGAGAGATTTTTTTCTGTGGCAGATTTTTGTGCCCTTCTTGACTTTAACTGTTCTTCTATAGAAGATGAATCAAGCTCTGCTATAATATCGCCCTTTTTTACCTGATCTCCAACTTTTACATTTATGTTAGTAATAGAAAGTGGTTTTTCTGCAAAAACTTCAAGAGAATTAGAAGGAACTACCCTTCCCTTTTCTGAAACAGAATTTGTCACGCTGCCCTTTTTTAAGGTAACAACTTGATTTACAGATATAACTTCCCCTGTGTTTTTGCCTAACTTTCCTGAAATTAATTTAAAAATCAAAAATATAGTTGCTATTAATAGCAAGGCGAATATTATTTTTGTGATTTTATTTTTAAAAATTATGTTTTTTGCCTTTATGTATAAATTTTTCATATTTACCTCCAAATTCAATTATATAGTAAGCTTGTTTGCCTTTGCAATAGTAATAGACTGCACATTTCTTAAATCTTTATTAAAATTTTATAAATTTTCTATCACTTTTAACTTACATTATAAAAAATTATATATAAAGCTAAAGTTAAGTTATAATAAATTAGAGGTGATTTTTTGTTAGAACTTGGAGTCCTATTACTTTTCATGATAAATTTATTTATTGCAATTATTTTTAATTTTTCAATTGTCTATGCCCTATTTACAAATTTAGTCCTACTAATAATTTATGCTTTTATAAAAAATTATTCTACAAGAGAAATTTTTCAAATGATAAAAATGGGCCTTATGGAAACAAAAACAGTTTTAGCAGTCTTTTTCTTAATCGGAATTATTACAGGCATTTGGAGGCTTTCTGGCACAATAGCCTACATAATATATTATGGTACAAGTTTAATCTCTCCTAATTTTTTTTATGTGGGAATTTTTATTTTTAATTCTTGTATTTCCCTTTTAACTGGAACAAGCCTTGGCACAGCCTCAACAGCAGGCATAATTTCAATGTCAATTTCTAATGCTATGAATTTTAATCCCCTTTTAACTGGTGGTGCAATTTTGTCGGGCTGTTATTTTGGCGACAGGTCTTCACCTATGTCTACCTCTGCCCTTCTCATTGCCACTTTGACAAGGACAAATCTCTACACAAATTTAAAAAATATGTTTAGAACCTGCATAATTCCATTAATACTCACTCTCATAACTTTTCAAGCCTTTAATTATGGGGCAAGTGCTAGGGTAAATTCTCATATAGTAAATTCTATTGCTGAAATTTTTAATTTCAATTTTCTACTTGTGATCCCAACCCTATCCATAATAATTCTTTCTGTTTTAAAGGTAGACATAAGATTAAACATGATAATTTCAATTATCTTATCAATAATTTTTGCAGCCTTATTTCAAAATAGAAGTGCCTTAGAAATTTTAAATTCTCTGATTTTCGGCTTTCATATAGAAGAAAGCGCAGGAAAACTCATTAATGGCGGAGGACTACTTTCCATGAAGAAGATGATTTTAATTGTGGGTATATCTTCTGGTTACTTTGGCTTTTTTAAGAGGACAAATCTTTTAGTTGCAGTAAAAAAATACGTGAGAAAATTATTTATAAACTTGCCAGATATGGTAGTTATGTCAATAATTTCTCTTATTATAGCTTGTTTTAGTGCAAATCAAACTCTTACTTCAATGATAACTTATGAAATGGCAAGAGAAAATTATGATGACAATTATAAACTTGCTCTTTATCTTGAAAATTCTGCCATAATGACACCTCTCTATGTGCCATGGAATATAACAGGCAGAACACCTATGGAAATGGTTTCTGGTCCTCTTGCTGCCATATTATTTTCTTTTTATCACCACTATATTATTTTAGTTAATTGTATAGTTTCTAGTCTTGAATTTAAGAAAAATAAAAAAAATAAAGCTCTTTAAGGCTCAGGATTTCTCCTGAGTTTTTTCATTTTACTTTATTCTAATAAGCTTTTTATAAAAATTTAATTTTATCAATAATTTATTAAAAAATCTTTCTAAATACCTTATAATAAATTAGAGGTGATTGGATGCTAGAGATAGCAGTCTTATTATTATTTATTTTATTTTTATTTTTGGCAATAATTTTTAATTTTTCAATTGTTCTTGCTCTTTTTGCAAATTTAATTTTGCTTTCAATATATGCTTACATAAAAAAATTCTCCTTAAAGGAAATTTGGAATATGGTTTTTCTTGGCATAAAAAGTGCAAAAACTATTTTAATTGTATTTTCTCTTATAGGTATGATTACTGGTATATGGAGATTATCTGGGACTTTGGCTTATATAATTTATCATGGCACAAGTTTTATTTCTCCCAAGTTTTTTTATGCCGGAGTTTTTATTTTTAACGCCTCAATATCGCTTTTAACTGGAACAAGTTTTGGCACATCCTCAACTGCTGGTGTAATTTCTATGTCAATATCAAATGCCATGGGCTTTAGTCCTCTAGTAACTGGAGGGGCAGTTTTATCTGGTGCATTTTTTGGTGACAGGTCTTCTCCTATGTCAACATCTGCACTTTTAGTTGCAACATTAACGGGAACAGATTTATATAATAATATAAAAAATATGTTTAGAACTTGCCTTATCCCCCTTATCCTTACAGTTATAACTTTTCAAATTTTTAATTTGGGAATAGATGCCAAGGTGGATAGGCACAGCATAGAAGCTATAAGAAATATTTTTAATTTCAATCCCTTACTTATGATTCCTACCATAACTATAATTGTCCTTTCAATTTTTAAGGTCAATTTAAAAATAAATCTTATAATTTCTATTACAATTTCAATATTTTTTGCAGCAATTTTTCAGGAAAAAAACGCCCTAGAAATTTTAAATGCTCTAATTTTTGGCTTGCACTTAGATTCCGAAGCTGGCAAATTAATTAACGGCGGTGGCTATATTTCTATGTTAAAAATGCTCTTAGTGGTTGGAATTTCTTCAGGATATTTTGGGATTTTTAAAAGCACAGATTTATTAGTAGGCGTGAAAAAACATGTGAAAAAATTATTTCTTAAATTTCCAGATATGCTTGTCATGGAAATTATGTCTATTATTATTTCAGTTTTTTCTTCCAACCAAACTCTTTCTATAATGCTAACTTATGAAATGGCAAGAGAAAGTTATGAAGATGAATCAAAATTGGCACTAGATATAGAAAATTCTGCTGTCATGACATCTGCCTATATCCCATGGAATATAGCTGGTAGCTCGCCTATGGAAATGATAGGAGCACCAATAGTTGCAGTTTACTTTTCTTTCTACCATCACTATATTGTCCTAGTGAATACAATATATTCAATTATTGATTTTAGAAAGAATAAAAATCAATAAAAAATAAAAACTCAGGCTATCCTAAACCTGAGTTTTTTTAATTTACACCTTGGTAAAAGTTCTTGGTGTTAATTTATTTTCTATTATTCCAAGTAAAAAGTCTGCCAAAACTGCCATAAGGGCTGTTGGAATTGCTCCTGCAATTATTATTGGACTTCCATTTGCTACTGTTATTCCTCTAGTTATTATATCTCCAAGTCCACCAGCACCTATGAAAGTTCCAACTGCTGTTACTCCAATGGCAAGAACTAAGGCATTTCTTATGCCACCCATTATTATTGATATGGCAAGGGGAAGTTCTACTTTTGTCATTAGCTGTAATTTCGTCATACCCATGCCCATTGCTGCATCAACAAGTTCTGGCGTTACAGAATTTATTCCTGAAACTGTGTTTTTTAATATTGGAAGGATTGCGTATAAAAATACTGCAAAGACCACTGTATTTGGTCCTGTTCCTATTAAAAACATGAGAATGGCTAGCATAGCAAGGGAAGGAATTGTCTGCATTACATTGGCAATACTAATAGTAAGTCTTGAAAGTTTTCTTTTTCTTGCAACAAAAAATCCAAGGGGAATTGCTATTATTGATGCAAATAAAACTCCATATATAGAAATTAGAAAGTGTCTAAGAAACTGTTCAAAGACATAAGAGGCATTTTGTGTATAGTACATTATTACTTCAGACATTTTTTCCTCCTTCCACAAATTCTTTGTATTCTTTTATTTTATTTTTGTCGACTTTTATGTCTTCAAAATAATTATTTTTCTTTAAAAAGTTTTCTGCCACTTTTTTTGGCATTTCTAAATCTTCATCAGCTTGTCTATTTAATTCCTGCATAGTTTCTGAAGAAATTTTACCAACAAGTTTCATTATTGTTTCTTCTACTTCTGGATATTTTTCTACTATTGCCTTTGATGCTACTGGTGAGCAATCATAAGGTGGGAAAAGTCTTTTGTCGTCTTCTAATACTACTAAATCATAAGATGAAATTTTTCCGTCAGTAGAATAACCAAGGACTACATCCATTTCTCCACTGGCAAGAGCTGTGTAGACAAGACCTATATCCATGGGATAGATTTCTTTAAAATCAAAACCATAAATTTCTTTAAAGGCCTTATATCCGTCTCCCTCTCTTTTTATCCAAGCTGTGTCAACTCCAAGGCTGACTTTGTCTTTTAATTTTTCAAGATCAGAAACTTTTTTTACATTATTTTCTTCTGCAAACTTTTTTGTAACCATAAAGGCATAGGTGTTGTCAAAGCCAAAGGATGGATACCAGTATCTCTCCCATCTCTTGTAATATTCTTTCATTACAACTTCTTCTGCTTTTTTAGGATCTTTTATTGGCTTCATACCAAGTTCCCCACTTAGGGCTGTTCCTGTATACATGGCGCCAACAACATTTACATCTCCCTTTAACATGGCTATGTGATTTAAAACTGATGATGACAAATTAGTGATTAAAGATACATCAAGATCTGTATCGTGTTCAATCATTTGCTTTACAATTTCGCCTAAAATTTGTCTTTCAGTGTTTGATCCTGTTGCTACAACTACATTTGTCTTTGTGTTTCCACCAATGCCTGGAAGTGTACAAGATGTTAAAAAGATTGGCAGGATTATAAATAGTAAAATTATCTTTTTTATTTTATTTATTTTTTTCATTCTGCCACCCCACTTGTCTTGTTAGGTGAAAGTTTATCTTCAAGTATACCAAAGAAAAAGTCCACTATTATTGCCATTAGGGTAACAGGAATTGTTCCCCAAACAACCATGGGCATTATGGCATTAGTAAGCCCATTAAAAATAAAATCTCCTAGTCCGCCTGCACCAACATAAGATGCAAGAGTTGTCCAAGCAAGGACATAAATGGCAGAAAGTCTAATTCCACTCATTATTACTGGCATAGCCATGGGTATTTGTACTTTTAATAAAATTTGAGACCTAGTCATGCCCATGCCCTTTGCTGCATCTATTAATTTGTCATTTACTCCTGCTATGCCAAGATAAGTATTTCTCAAAATTGGAAGTAATGAATAAATAAAAAGTGATACTATGGCAGGTTTTTTTCCAACTCCAAAAATTGGAATCATAAGAGCCAAAAGGGCAAAGGAAGGCACAGTTTGTAGGACTGATGCAACTGCCATAACAACTTTTGCAAGTGTCTTCGATCTTGTTAAAAATATTCCAAGAGGAACTGCAAGTAAGACTCCAAAAAATAGTGAAATTGATGCAATAAAAAGATGCTCCAAGGATTTTGATAAAATTTCTGTGCTATTAGTCATTAAGAAATCAATCATTATCTTCACCTATCTTCTTAGAGGATTCTCCTGATGCATCCTTCATAAGTTCAGATAAATTGTCATCTTCATAAATTTCTTCAACTTTTTCTTCATCTTCATTTTCCCAAAGATTTGTATAAATTGTATCTACTACAGAAGCTCTAGTTACAAGTCCAACAAGTTTATTTTCAGAATCAACTACAGGAAGATTTTTTATATCTAAATTATAAATGTCACGAATAGCATTCATTATCACTGTATTTTCTCTTATGGCATATACTTTTTCCATAACTTCATCAAGAGATTTTATTTTTTTACCAAATCGACCAATGTCAAACATGCCCACAGCTCCAAGAAGATGATTTTCTTCGTCTGTAACAAAAATTGTGTCTACTCTTCTCTTTCTCATAAGGGCAAGGGCATCATAAGTTGACCTATCTTTTGCAAGGTAAACTGGGTTTTTTAACATTATAGTTTCTACAGTTCTATAAGATGTCTTGGCTTCGTTTAATTTTTCTTCACCAAGCATATCTTCTACATACTTGCTCTTTGGATTTTTCAAAATATTTTCTGGTGTGTCAAATTGTTCTACATGACCCTTTTTCATAATTACAATTCTATCTGCAAGAGTAAGTGCTTCGTCCATGTCATGGGATACAAAGACTATGGTTTTTCCCATTTCCTTTTGTAGTCTTTTCACAAGTTTTTGTAGGGCATCTCTTGTTATTGGGTCAAGAGCTCCAAAGGGCTCATCCATTAATATAATGTCTTGATCTGCTGCAAGGGCTCTTATAACTCCAATTCTTTGTTGTTGCCCTCCAGATAATTCTGAAGGATATTTATCTAAGTAAGATAGTGGTAAGTCGACTTTTTGAATTAAATTTTCTGCTATTGGTCTAAGTTTTTCTTCGTCCCACTTTAAAAGTCTAGGTACAAGTACAATATTGTCATAGACTGTCATATGTGGCAAAAGCCCAATTTGTTGAATAACATAGCCAATTTGCCTTCTAAGGTCAACTGGATCCATTTCCTTTATATTTTTGCCATTTATTAAAATTTCTCCGCTAGTAATGTCATTCATCCTGTTGATCATTCTCATGCAAGTAGTCTTGCCCGATCCACTGGCTCCAATAAAACATATAAATTCTCCATCTTTAAATTTTAAATTTATGTTTTCAGCTGCAACCTGATTGCCGGGATAGATTTTACTGACATTTTTAAATTCTATCATTTCAATCTCTCCTTTTCTCAGTCTTTTTTTATTATACCCAAAAAAGGATACTTTCAATTTTTTGTTTATTTTAAAGACTTTAGGGTTATCTTCTAATTAGAAGATTGTATTTTTTTAAGGAGGATATTATGGCTAACGATTATCATGAACCGGCAGCGGAAATGACAAAGAAATCAAGAGAAATTATTAGAGCGATTAATTCACTAAAAGAAGAAATCGAAGCAGTTGACTGGTACTATCAAAGAGTCGCTGTAACTGATGACAAGGAATTAAAGGAAATCATGTGGCACAATGCTGAAGAAGAAATTGAACACGCAATGATGACACTTGAATGGCTTCGCCGCAACCAAGAAGGCTGGGACGAACAAATGAGAACTTACTTATTCTGCGAAGG